>Ga0187858_10004606_pt1 | contig 12843 bp, 15 predicted proteins | sample June2016WEW_8_15_FD_133015 | JGI IMG/M metagenome (GOLD analysis project Ga0187858, IMG submission 133015) | Peatland microbial communities from SPRUCE experiment site at the Marcell Experimental Forest, Minnesota, USA - June2016WEW_8_150 | ecosystem: Environmental > Terrestrial > Soil >...
GCGGCCGGTTTCGGCCAGCAAACAGGCGCGCTCAAACCGCAACGGGGCGGCGGCGGAACCGGATGCGAATTGCGCCTCCAGCTCCCACAGCCGGGCTTCTCGCAGCGTCCGCGGCATCCAATTCTCCGCTTCCGCCGGCTGACCTTGTTGATTCCGCAGAGCAGTGCCTTCTATGCTGCGGCCCGCTTCGACAGTCTTTTCAATCAATGCATCGATTTCGGCCCGGCTGGTGCGGTGATTCACGATGGCGGCGCGAATTGCCAGTTGCCCGTCGATCACGGTCGTCGACGGCGCGACGGCTCCGGCTTCCTGGAGGTCAACCACAATTCGAGCGTTGACGAGATGAGAGTCGTGGCTGGCTCGATAACGGAAACACACGATGTTCAACTGCACGGGCGCCAGCAGTTCGAGTTCGGGCGTCTCCTCGACCCGGCTCTCCAGATCGCGCGCTAGGGCGCAAGTGCGCGAAATCGCCGCTCCCAGCGCATCGGCACCATAAACCTTCATCGTGAACCACGTCTTCAGCGCCCGAAAGCCGCGGGAGAGGTCGGGTCCAAAGTCAACGGGCCAGAAAGAGCCGCCCGCCAGTCCCCGCTCCTCGCGCCGCAGGTAAGCGGCGGAGGTGGCGAAGGAATTGCGATGGAGCAGGCTGTCGCGTACCAGGATGAAGCCCGCATCATATGGGACTTGGCCCCACTTGTGAAAGTCGAACGCGAGCGAATCGGCACGCTCGATTCCGCGCAGACAGGGAGCCAGATCGGGCGCCAGTACGGCGAGGGCCCCGCAGGCGCCGTCGACATGAAACCACATTTGCTCACGGCGCGATAAATCGGCCAGCGCATTGAGATCGTCAATGGCGCCGGTATCCACGGTGCCAGCCGTGCCCACCAGCAGGAACGGCGTAAACCCGGCGCGTCGGTCCGCCTCAATCGCTCTTTCGAGTTCCGCCAGATCCATCCCTCGACCGGGAGGTGCAGGAATCAAGCGGAGCGCATCGCTGCCGATCCCGGAGAAATCCATCGCCCGGGCGATACAGGTATGAGCGGCCGCCGAGGCATAGGCAGCCAACCTGCGGGGACTCGCGGCGACGCCCCCGCAACGCGCTTCGAAGCCCAAAGCAACGTTGCGGGCGATCAGCACGCCAATCAGATTCGCCATGGAAGTACCGGTCACAAACAAACCGCTGGCGCTCTCGGGAAAGCCGAAGATCGTTTGCATCCAAAGGACAATCTGGCGCTCCACTTCGATCGGGATGTGGTCGCGGCCGCCGAGATTCGCGTTGAGGCTGGCGGCGAGCATCTCGGCCAGCATGCCTACCGGAGTTCCGCCGCCATGCACCCATCCCATGAAACCGGGATGGGTATTGCCTGTGGCGTACGGCTGTATGTCATTCAGGAAACTACCGTGAACCTCGGCAAGACCGGAAGGCGCCCGGGGGAGAGGATCGCGGAAGCGAGTCCGAACTTCACTGGGGATTGGTTTCCAGACGGGACGCTGGCGGATGTGCTCGATATAGTCGAGCGCGTCATCCAGCATCTTGTGAGCCTGAATCCGGAATCGAGGCCAGTCGTCGGGGTCGAGAGATTCGCCTGCTGGAGTGGGGGGATCGGTTGCCATACTGTCTTTATTCAAGCAGAATTCGATCCACCGCCGTCACCTAAGCACAACAACGCCTTCGGAGCCCGCCCAAGCACGGGGAAACGTTTTATGATCAGAACAGAAATGCCGTACCGACCGAATGCGCTGAGCCTCTGCATGATTGTGAAGAACGAAGAGCGCAATCTCCCCCGGTGTCTTGATTCGGTGCAGGATCTGGCCGGCGAGTTAATTGTCGTCGACACCGGTTCGACCGATCAAACGCCTCGCATCGCAGCCCGCCACGGGGCGGAGGTTGTCCGGTTCGATTTCGCGAGCGTCGATTTTGCGGCCGCACGCAATCGCGGTATCGAACGCGCGAGTGGCAGGTGGATCCTGGTGCTCGACGCGGATGAGACCCTGGATCGGGCGAGCGCGCCCGAGATCGAAAGGCTCGTCGGCCTCGACGAAAACGCGGGGTATTACCTGGAGAGGCACAATCACGCGTCGGATTCGGCGAGTCCCACCACGGATTATGTCGTTCGGCTCTTTCCCAACCGGCCGTACCATCGGTATCGCGGCCGCGTACATGAGACCATCGATGCTTCGATTCTGTCCGGAGGAGGGCGCCTGCGCAAAAGCGGCATTCGCATCGATCACAGTTTTGCTTCAGACCGGGAAACTCGGCGCCGCAAGAACCATTGGTACATCGAGATCCTGAAGGAAGAGATCGCCGCCGATCCGAGCGATGACTCGCGGCTGGATTTTCTCGCGGCCGAATACCACCAGCTTGAAATGTTCGATGAAGCCACCGAAATTGCCGAACGGATCGCGCAGATGAGGCCACTGGACGCCAGGGCTCATTTGTTCGTGGGCACTTACCACTTACTATACAAGCCCGATCTGGCGCAGGCGCGAGCCGATTTTAGCCAGGCCCTGAAGCTCCGCCCGGGCTACGCCGAAGCGGAATCCTTCCTCCAACTCATTGACCAGCAAGAACGTTCACAGTACCGGCCGTAGCCGACACCGGGCCTTCCGGACATTGCCGGCCTAAGCGGCCCGCGCATGTTCTGCTTCTGCACAGCGGGGTGGTGTCGCGAGTCTATCAACCGTCAATGTTCTGACAGTGCAGCGACCCAATCCCGCAGGACTGAATCCCTTAGAAATGCTGAATTCCGATGCCTTAACCCCCCACTATAGTGGCCATCAACATGCTACGGGAGGGACATGGGTTTCTTTATAGGCGGCCTTTCCAGCAGCTATTTACAGTCGATGCTCGGCACGGTTTTGCAGAGCGCCGGGGTGACGTCAAATGCGACCCGGAGCCCGAGCTCCACTGGCTCTACGTCGGCCCCGCAGACGCCGGAAGTCAACCAGCCCTCGCCGTTTGCGGTGCTGCTGGACACGTTACAGCAGCTTCAGCAGTCGGACCCGACCAAGTACAGCCAAGTCACGCAGCAAGTGGCGACCAACCTCTCGAGCGCCGCACAAGCCGCGCAATCGAGCGGCCACACTACTGCCGCTAACGCGCTCAGCCAACTCGCCAGCGACTTCAGCAGCGCTTCGCAAAATGGCCAGCTTCCGAGTATCCAGGATTTGGCGAAGGCGGTCCACCTCCACAGCCATCATTCCCAATCGGCCAGTATCCTCAGCTCGACCGGAAGTTCCGGCAGCGCTTCGAACAGCAGCGCAAACCAGACGCTCAGGCAGATGATCTCGGCGTTTCAAACAGATGCGTCGCAGAACGACTCGCTAAGTCCGATGTCGATTATTCTGAATACGCTGTCCAGCGCCGGGATCGGGGGCTCCGTTGGCTGATATCTGCATCCCGCCAGAGCTGGAGCGACTTTTCGAGCCACACCTTGCTCAAACGGTGTGCGAAGATCGCGACGACCTGGCGATTCAATACTTGCTGGCTCTCGATCTGGTGCGCGAAGCGCAGCGCGAGTTCAATCAGGCCGTGACCGAGATGAACATGGAGTGCGCCTCAACGAAGCTTCGCCGGGTCGAGGAGTATCGGCGCGATATGCTCCGAGAATTGGTTGAGCATTGCGAGAGACACGGGTGCTCCACACCGGAACAGAAAGAAATCTGCCAGAGTGTTCCTCTCCAGCTTGCATGTTAGGGCCAGGCGTGATTCTTGAGGACTGAAGGCGGTTTGAGCCGCCGGCAGCGCGAGGCGCCGCAAGGTCCTCACTTTGGTTATCAATCCAATGAGCGGGCTGTGTCACGCGTCAAAGATCTGACAACTGCTGTGCGCCGTCAAAACGACGACACTCTGGTTTGGTCCCATCCAATTGAAAAGAATACACCACGCATGGCTGATGATCTGCATTTCCTCTAGCGCATGACCTTGCCACAACCAGAATCCAAGGAGTTCTCATGGCATTACACATCAATCAGGTAACGAGCTCTCTCCTGACGGTGCCGCCAGCGCCCACCCGGCGGCCGGCCGCCGGCGCTACATCCGCACAGCCTGCCGCGCAAGGGACAACCGCAACCACGGCGACCCAGGGTAATTCCAGTTTTCTATCGCTGTTGGCGAGCAGTTCGGCGGCAGAGGAGCCGGCAGCGACCGCCGCTGCGCCGGCCGCCGCCCCTGGCACGGCAGACGTTTCTTCTTCGGCCGCCAACGCGAGCGGCCTATCCGATTTCGAACTGCTGTTTGGCGGCGCAAATTATAATCCCGCGGACCCGATGGTTGCCGCAGCATCTACGTCCACAAGTCCCGCGAGCGCCGCTGAGGCGGCTGCTACGTCCACCGCACAAGCGGCCGCTCCGCCCACCGCACAATCGGTCTTCGGGCCGAACGTTTGGATGACCGATCCCACCGGACTCAACCCCGACGGCAGCACTTTCGAATACAACCCCTTCTACTTCGCCACCCAGGGCACTGCGCAAACCGTGGCCCAAATGGTCGGCGGTTCGGTGATTACCCAAGATGTCTTCACCGAGCCGGCGGGCCAGGACCCATTCGTGCAGCAGCAGCCGAACTATATGGTCCAGATGCCCAACGGGGCGGTCATCAATCCCGGCCTGGTGGCGTCGTTCTACACCTTCGGCTTTTCGCAATCGCAGATCGACACCATGGTTGCTCAGGAGGTGGCCAACACGCCGTCCCCGGCACAAACGACTTAGCTTGTGGCGCGAACTACTAGCCGAAGTCACCGGGGCTAGCTAGACTCAATGGTGACGTAAACGCCGGGTTCCTTGGAATTTGCGACTTGGCGCTGGTTTTGTGGAGAGGTATATGGATTACGCAGTATTGTTCGTGGACGACGACGCTCGGATCTTAAGTGCTATCGAGCGAAACCTGAAGAAAGCATATCGTCTCGGCACCGCCGGAAGTGGTGACGAAGCACTCAAGGCCATAGCGACAGATGCCTATGCGGTCGTGGTGTCCGATCTGAGTATGCCCGGCATGAACGGCATCGAGCTACTGAAAAAGGTCAAGCAGTTACGCCCTGACACCATTCGGATACTGTTAACGGGACACGCCGACGTGGACGCTGCGATCGCGGCTGTAAACGAAGGGAGCATCTTCCGGTTCCTCGCCAAGCCTTGTCCTCAAGAGGTCCTTACCAGGACGCTTGACGCGGCTTTCGAACAATACCGTCTAGTAACGGCCGAAAGAGAATTGCTGCATCAGACGCTGATGGGCACCGTTGCTGCCCTGGTTGGAGTGCTCGCCACAGTCCAGCCACTGGCGTTGGGCCGGACGGCCCGGATTGCGAGATATGTAAGGCAGTTGGCAGCCGAGCTGAAGGTCTCTGACCGATGGGAGATCGAAGTCGCCGCCATGCTGTCGCAGATCGGCTGCATTGCGCTGAATCCCGAGGTCCTGAAGAAGTACTACGCTGGGGAAACGCTCTCGAACGCCGAGAGGTCAGACCTCCTGTCGCAGTCCCTGATCGGGTGTGGGCTCGTCCGCAGGATTCCCCGGCTTCACACGGTGGCGCAGATAGTCGAACACCAACATGACTCGTTCAGCCGCGCCGCGGACCTGTCTCCGGAAGCGCAAATAGTCGTCTTGGGCGCCCAGTTGCTCCGCGTGGCAATCGACTTTGACCGGTTAATCGGAATACCCCTGGAGACTGAAGCCGCCCTGGCCGTAATGCGCCGGAATGAATCCGAATACAACGCGGAGGTGCTGGCCGCGCTGGAGCGGATCGATCGCACCACGCAACCGGAGGCGGAGCATCGCGATTATCCGTTTGCCGCCCTACTGCAACAGCTTCGAGGCCAGCGGATGGCGCAACCGGTTGGGTGCGATACAGGGGATTAGCGGTGCCAGCGGACGGAAAACTCGATGGGCGCTGAGTCCTTAAGTGTCCGCCGGCGTTGGGTGTTCCCTGGGTAAGGAAAGGTGTTGAATAGATCGTGGGCATGATCATGGATTCGCGACTCCCACCAAAAGGCAAGGGGACCGGACAGGAGCTTTCGATCGCCCACAGTGTGATCGTCCAGAACCACCGCGGCAGACTCTCGTTCGACACCCAGTGGGGGGCCGGCACGACTTTCTTGATCCAACTGCCGCTGGAACAGGCGGAGATGCCTTGAAGAGAGTGCTTTTTGTGGATGACGAGCCGAACGTGCTCGACGGGTATAAGCGGATGCTTCATCCGCTACGCAAGGAATGGGCGATGGTCTTCGCGCCCGGCGGCCGGGAAGCCCTGAAACTGCTCTCCGAGAATTCCTATGACGTGCTGGTCACCGACATCAGGATGCCGGAACTTGATGGAATCGAATTGCTGACCGAAGCGATCCGCCAATCCCCCCAGATGGTCCGCATCGTATTGTCGGGTACCGCCGATCACGAAATGACCCTGCATTCCGCGACGCTGGCGCATCAATACCTGATAAAGCCGTGCGAGGCGGACACCCTCCTCTCAACCCTGAAGAACGCACTCACCCAGAGGAACATTCTGGATGATCCGTCCTTAGCCGCGCTGATCGGGCGCATAAAATCGCTGCCCAGCCTTCCCACGGTTCATCTCAAGCTCATGCAAGCACTGTCCGAGGATACGTCGGCGGCGGTGCTCGGAGATATCATCACCCAGGACCTTGCCATGTCTGCCAAGGTCTTACAATGGGCCAATTCACCGCTCTTTGGATCGATGCGGTCCATCGCAAGCCCGAAGCATGCGGTCATCTACATGGGTGTGGAAACGGTCAAGGCCATGGCCTTTACCGAATCGGTCTTCACTCAGTTCGACGCGCGCAACAGCCCGGGCTTTCCCATCGAAAAATTGCGGAGCCACAGCTTCCGGGTCGCCACCCGGGCGCGCGAAATCGCCCGCACCCGGGGCCTACCACAATCCGTGATCGACGATGTATTCCTGGGTGGGCTCATGCACGATCTCGGGAAGTTGGTGTTGGGCTCGAATTTCCCCCGCAAGTATCAAGAAGTGGTGAAGCATTTTGAAGTACCGGAGGCCGCTCGCGAAAAAGAGCGCCAGTTCTTCAAGACGACCCATGCTGAAGTGGGTGGTTACCTGCTGTGGCTCTGGGGACTTCCCAAGACAGTCACGGAGATCGTTCTGCGCCACCACACCGCAGGCCCCGAAACGACCGAGGTAGAGGACCCGGCCGGGGTGGTGAGTCTCGCCGATGGGCTGGTGTGGGAAGAGTCCGGACACGATGAGGTGTCCTGATGATCTATCCCAAATTGGTGCTCGCCGGCGACTCCGGTCTCTTGGCTGCCTGCGCTGATTCCGCCTGCATTCGCAACAGAACCTCAAGCGGGATTTGATCGAGCACGGCGCCGTTCGTCCGGTCCACAGTTTGGACGACTAGCTTCCCGGTTTTTGTGTCTCGCCGATATATCAGCTCTCGGTCCTGCCCCAGCAGTTCCGACTGGTTAACCTGTTGGACCGCCATCACAATCTGACGGTTGGTCGCGCTGTCGCTCTGCGTCGTTTGCGGGGAGTTCAGCGGGACGCTCAAGTCAAATCGGTTTAGCGGATGGACTTCCATATAAGGAAAACCTGCCGTTAGAGTACATATCGGCAGTGTTCGAGCCGAATTTGAGGAAGATTTTGGCCGCCAGGGTGTCTCGATCCGCCGCTGCCTTCGACCAGCCGGAAGTCCATGGTCTGCTGGAGGAGCGGGGCGTGGGTGCGCGACCCGCATCCGGCGAACGACAGCGTGCAGCGGGACATTGCGGAGTGCTGGCGCGGCCGGTGGGAAGACCGAGCCATACCCCCAAAAGTGCCGGCTGCACCATCGGTGACACCTGGAAGTGCAAAGTGAAAATTCCGCCGTACGATTCCAAGAAAAAACATTAGAACGCCTCTGGTACCCTCCCGATATGTGTCGGTGAAGGCCGATGTTTCGGGCATCCGAAATGGAGAACCGAACCCGAGATTTTAGCTTAGAGCTGACCGCCTCAAAGGTAGTTGGCTCAGAGATGAGACTTAACGGATGGAACCCTCAACGATCACCCTGAGCGCAAGCGCTGCCATCGTCCCGATTGTGGTGAAAGTGCTTCAACAGCTCGCCGATCTCCAACGGCGATTGGGGTCCGGGCGAGAGCGAAATTCGCCGCTGGATTCTCGAGAATGACTGGCTTGACGTCATGCTGACCGACCGCGGTGTCCGGCTGCGAGGAGTTCCGGAGAAGCAGCAGCGGCAACGGATCTAGGATCGAAGCCTGGCACTCGGTCGCCAGCACACGGTTGTCGGCCGCAGATACCGCCGGCTTGCGCACCGCCGTGATCCAGACGTTGATTGAAACGGCGCCGAGTGCCGGTGACCGGAGTTCGCAGCAGCGTGCCGGTCTGCAGCGAGCAGCGCAATTGTGGGATGCCCTGCGAAGGTTTGACAGACGGCAAGTGGCGCGTCGGAGGCGGATTGGGGGTCGGCTTCGCAGACGGCGCTAAGGTACGTTATAGGTTAGAATTAGCGGTCTACAGTTCCGCGTCCGCAGGAAGCAGGACGGGGGCAGCAAAGCATGATCCTGAATCCGGCACAGCGTCCGGCATGGTCTCGGTACATCATTGCCGTGCTCGGTCAGAGTCTGCATCGGTAGACGGCGAGGGGCGATGAAGGTTCTGTTGGCCGACGATGATCGGGTCTTTCAATTGCTGATGGACAGCACTTTGGCACGATGGGGATATCAACCGATTGTGGTCGGCAATGGTGAAGAAGCCTGGCAACACTTGGGGGCTGCCGACGGTCCGAGTATCGCGATTCTGGACTGGGTCATGCCCCTGGCGGATGGTCTGGAGGTCTGTCGGCGGGTACGGTCCGCCAATCTCGCGCGCTATGTCTACGTCATCCTGCTGACTAGCAAATCAAGTTCCGAGGAACTGAAGTACGGCCTGGAAGCGGGCGCCGACGATTACCTTCCGAAGCCGGTGAACTTTGACGAGTTGAGGCTTCGGCTACACGCTGGTTGTCGAGTGCTGGAATCCGAAGGCAGACACCGCCATATAGCAGAAAACGCTTCGGATGGCATCGTGACCCTGGATGAGCGAAATCGAATCCACTTCGCGAACAATGCTGCAGGAGCGATCTTCGGGTACCCGCGAGCCGAACTCATGGGGTTGGCCATAGCCACTCTGATACCGGATTTTGAGCGGCATCTCCATAACACCTGCCTTCGAATACCTGGCGCTAACGACGATGCCGCACGAGTGAGGTCGAGGGATTCCGTCGAAATCACAGGTAAACAACGAACTGGAGGTAATCTCGTTCTCGAGGTCTCGGTCTCCGAGTCCCTGCAAAACGAGCAGCAACATGTGCTGACTGTCATGATCCGCGACGTAACGGAGCGACGTCGATTAGAAGGAGAGCGAACGCAGGCACAGAAGCTCGAATCAATTGGACGGCTTGCGGCCGGTGTTGCCCACGAGATCAACACGCCTATTCAATACATCGGCGACAACGCGAAGTTTCTGGAACGGGCATTTCTGGATCTCGCCCCATTCGTTGATTCCCATCTGCGAATCGAGAACGCGCTCCGCAATTCGCCCGAACCCGAACTGGCAGAGGAACTCGCGCGAGTCTTCGTGGAGGCAGATATCGATTATCTGCGCGTGGAGGTTCCCAAGGCGATCGCGCAACTGTCGGAAGGTGTGCAGCAAGTGGCGCGAATCGTTCGCGCCATGAAGGAGTTCTCCCACCGCGGTCCGGCCGAAAAGACCTCAGTGCACCTCAACCACGCCATCGAGAGCACTATCCTGATTTCCAGGAACGAATGGAAGTACGTTGCCGACATGGCCACCGATTTTGATCCGGATTTGCCCCCCGTTCCGTGCATGGCCGGAGAAATCAACCAGGTCGTGCTCAATCTGATTGTGAATGCGGCTCACGCTATCGCCGATGTGGTTAAAGATAGCGGCCAAAAGGGCTCGATCCATATATCCACGCGCCGCACTGCAGCCTGGGCCGAGATTCGGGTGCGTGACAGCGGAACGGGTATTCCGGAGGCCGTTCAGTCCAAGGTATTCGATCCGTTCTTTACCACGAAAGAAGTCGGCAAGGGGAGCGGCCAAGGGCTCTCGATCGCACACAGCGTGATAGTCCAGAAGCACGGCGGCAGGCTTTCCTTCGACACCCAGCGCGGGACCGGCACGACTTTTCTGATCCAGTTGCCCTTGGAACAGCCGGAGACGTCTTGAAGAACGCTCTCTTTGTCGATGACGAGCTTACCGTGCTCGACAGGTATAAGCGGACGCTTCACCCCTTACGTTTAGGAATGGACGATGGCCTTCGCCTCCAGCGGCCGTGAGGCGCCGCAGGTGAGCTCCGAGACGGCTTCCTCGGTGGCGCCGTCGGGATCGACAGGGCAAGCTAGGACACAGGAGCAGCCATGTTCCAGCGCTGCCAGCGGAATTCTGATGCCCCACAACGACCTTGGATGGGGTTGACCACTCGCTCCTTGGCTATCGGGCAAGGCTACCGATAGGTCTTAACGCCGGTTTTCCGGCGGTCCATCGCACCGTTTAGAAGCAAGTCAACACCTTCGCGCATGACGTTCGGGTTCGAATCGGTCGCGCAGCAACGGCGAAGCTCACTTGCTGGAGACCGCCGGAATCCTGTTTGGCGCCCAGAGTGCCAACCAAAGGCAGCAGCAAAAACGATTCTTGTTCTGCCGATAACGCTACTATATGCGGTCCATCGCTACAAATACAAGCTCGCAGCCGACGACCCAGCCCGTGGAAAACGTCGCGGGCATCAACTTCCAGACTGATCAAGTTACGATACCTGTCAAGCTGTGCAACCTCCCGCCGTTCAATGCGATTGCAACGCAGGTACTGTCTTTAACCGCGGACCCCGACATAGATCTGCGCCAGTTATCAGAGGTGATCGAGGCCGACCCGGCCTTCGCAGCCGACATCCTCTTCCTGGCGAACTCGTCCCTGTTCGGATTCCCATCCCGGATGTACATCCTTCGCCACGCGATTTCGGTGCTGGGGTTGGACCGCATCAAGGCGCTGGCTCTCATGGTGGCGATGCGCGGCTTTGTCGGCACGCGGGACCCGCTGGTTTATCAATGCTGGCAGCATAGCGTAGCCTGCGCGATGGTATGCGAAGAGTTGTCGGCCATCTTCGGCTTCTCCGGGGACCGGGCCTACACCGCTGGGATCATGCACGATATCGGCCGGCTGGGATTGCTCAAAGCCTACCCGAAAGAGACCACGTCGATCCTGAGCCGCGGACACCTGGATACTCAGGCTGTCCTTCGCGCTGAGCGGGTGGAACTGAACGTCGACCACGGACGCGCTGGCTCCTGGCTGGTCAGCAACTGGGCTCTCCCGAAGGACTTTTCCGAAATCTGCGCGCACCACCACGACGCTACGAAAGTGAGCGATCCCCAGGCTCTGAAACTGGTCAAGATAGCCTGTAACATCGCGAACACCATCGGCTTCCCGGCCGTCAAATGCGAGCAACAGCCTTCCTATATGGCAGCCACCTCGTGGCTGCCGCGGCGGTCCACACGCCACAGGGTTCCCCCGGTAGAAGATATGCGCGCCAATGTGACCGCCAGGCTGGCAGCTTTCGAATGCTGCTCCTGCGCGCTGACCGCGACGACCCGCCCAGCATCTGCCATCGATATGGCGCGCTAACGCAGTCGCGGAACTGCCACCGCCACGGCCGGCCGGATCGTCGTTTTCATTGGAACGCCGTTTCGCGGGAGTTTGCCGATGACCCGCCAGTTTGGCGAGTCGGCGCCAAACGGTCCAGGTGCAACGCCTCAAGCGATCAGTTGCGCCTTGCGCAGCTCACAGCGCAAAGCGAACGGAGTTTGTTACGAACATTGTTCTTGACGAACTATGTTCGTTAGGCTATCCTATGAATATGAGTGAAGAGGCTCCCCGAAACATCGTCAGCCGCCGGAATCGTCCGGCTAAGGCTCCGCTGAGCCGCGATGCGATCGTTTCGACGGCTCTTCACATTCTGGAGCGGGACGGCCTTTCCGGATTGAGCCTGCGGCGAGTTGCGGCCGCTCTGGACACTGGCGCGGCTTCGCTTTATGTCTACGTGGCGAATCTTGAGGAACTTCACGCGCTGATGCTCGATCAGGCGCTGGCGGCGGTGCAAGTGACCGAAGCCGGCAGCCTCCCCTGGCGCGACCGGCTCAAGGTTTTCCTGCTGGCGTACCTTCATGTCCTCTACAACCGACAGGGATTGGCTCAACTCGCCTTGTCGACAATAGCATCTGGCCCCAACTCACTGCGCATCTGGGAGGTGCTCCTGGGTCTGCTGAAAGAAGGCGGAGTAGATGACCTCAGAGCGGCATGGGGCATAGACCTGCTTACTCTCTATGTCACGGCGACTGCTGCGGAGCAGAGCGTTCGCCGCGGAAGTGATCAGGGATTGGGACGGGTGAAGAACGCGCTGTCCACTGTCTCCGAGAAGAATTTCCCGCTCGTGTTCGCCTTGAAGGAGACGCTGCTCTCTGGCGGGGGCGAAACTCGCGGCGAGTGGGCGCTAGACGTAATCATCGACGGCATTGCCGGCGGCCGGCTCCAACGCTCAGCCTCCGCGGCGCCCCGTCCGACCAAAAAGCACGGTCGTGGAAGCAAGAAATAACAGCTTTCCAGCCGTTCCAATCTAACAAGTTCATTGTTTCCGATACAAAGGAGAATACTATGCAATACGACGCAGCAGCAATGCAGAACCACCCATCAGCCCATGTCGGCTTTTCGAAAATCTACGAAGGCAACCCGCCCTGGGACATCGGCAAGCCGCAGCCGCCATTCGTGACGATCGCCGGTCAGGTAATCAGTCCAGTGCTCGACGCTGGTTGCGGCACTGGCA
>Ga0187858_10004609_pt1 | contig 12837 bp, 8 predicted proteins | sample June2016WEW_8_15_FD_133015 | JGI IMG/M metagenome (GOLD analysis project Ga0187858, IMG submission 133015) | Peatland microbial communities from SPRUCE experiment site at the Marcell Experimental Forest, Minnesota, USA - June2016WEW_8_150 | ecosystem: Environmental > Terrestrial > Soil >...
CCTGCTGGGCGTGCTCAGCACGGCGCAGGTTTTTCTTTTCGTCCGCAACGTCACGGCGGATGCGGCGGCCGGGCTTTACGCGGCCATCGCCTACGGACTTTGGGCCGTCGGCGGCAGCCTTGGCTATTACCTGTGGGGCGGCCTGCCCAATGAATTGGCCATGCTTTTGTTTCTGGCCATGCTGACCATCTGGCTGGAGCAGGCGGTGCTGCCTTGGCGCATCGCGATCATGGGATTGCTCTACGGCGGCGTCATCCTCGTGCATCATCACGTCATGGTCACCAGCGCCGTGATTCTGGCCGTTTGTTTCCTCTGGTCCGTGCTGAGCCGTTCCGTTAGCGGTCCGTGGAAGACTCTTGCCTTGGCCGTTGCCCTGGCGGTCGTGCTGGACGCGTTTTTCCTGATTCCTTATGCGGCGCGATTGACCACGCTGCATACCACGCGGGTTTTTCACGGCGACGAGCCCTTCACCGATGCTGCGACCATTCCGGAATCTTTTGGATACTTCTTCGCGGGCCTGGCCGCCTTCGGCATCATTACTTGGGGGCTGCGCCGCAAGGCCCAATGTCATTTTTGCGTGTTGTGCGCCGGCGTCGTCCTGGTGGCGTTTTACGTGGCCGCGGAATACGCCATTCCGCGCCTGTTGCAGGGCCGCGGCGGCGAGCGGGCGACGGCCTTCACGCCGTCGAGATTTCTCTCCGATCTGACCTACTTTCTGGCCGTCTTCGCGGGGCTTGGTGCGGCTATCGTGCAGCGGCTGCTCAAGCTGCCCGTGGCTGCGGCGGCCGTCGTCCTGAGCCTTGCCGCCGCTTCGCAGATCAACGTGTGGAAAGACCTGGCGACGCCGCCGGATGTGCCGGATGAGTTCGTCTCGGCCTGCCGCTGGATCAACCGCAGCACGCCCGCGACGACCGTCGTTTTCAACCATGAGCCGTGGACCAGCTACCTCGCCTGGCGGCGCACCATCTTCACGCCAATGCCCATCTCCGAGCCGATCGCGGACCGCTACGTGCTGTACCGTCGCATCGGCGCGCTCTTGACCGGGCAAACCACCCCCGATGACGGCGGCTTGGACGTGGTGCAAATCCTGCCCCGCAACGACTATCATCAACAGCCCGTGTTGTGGAAAGGTTCGGAGCTGGTGGTCGTGCGGTTGTGGCCAAGATAGTGAATCGCGCCTTTGACATCGTGGTGATCGGCGGCGGGCACGCCGGGGCGGAGGCCGCCTGGGCGGCGTCGCGCCTGGGGGCCCAGGTCGCCCTGGTCACACTGGACCCATCCCGCATCGGGCAGATGTCGTGCAATCCCGCCATCGGCGGACTGGCCAAGGGGCAGATGGTGCGCGAAGTCGATGCCCTGGGCGGCCTCATGGGAATCGCCACGGATAACACGGGCATCCAGTTCCGCATGCTGAATCGATCCAAGGGCCCCGCCGTGTGGGGCCCGCGTGCCCAGGCGGACAAATACAAATACGCCAAGGAAGTGCAGCGGCTGCTGGGCACGTGCGCGAATTTGCAGATCATCGGGGGCGAGGTGAGCGAGATCGAAGCCTCGCCCGCCGTGCGAGCCGTGGCCCTGGCGGATGGGACTCACCTGACTTGCCGGGCGGTCATCGTCACCACGGGCACGTTTCTGCGCGGGCTGATGCACACGGGCGAGAAGAAGACCGAAGGCGGACGCGTCGGCGAGGCCGCGGCCAAGGGGTTGTCGGAGTGTCTGACGCGGCTGGGTCTGGAAATGGGCCGGCTCAAGACCGGCACCCCGCCGCGCTTGCGCCGCCAAACAATCGATTTTTCCGCTTTCGAGACCCAGGCCGGCGACGAGGTGCCGGCGCCGTTTTCCTATCTGAACGAATACGCCCCGACGTGGTCGCCGCCGCTGCAACAGGTGTACTGCTGGATCGGCGGCACCAACCCGCAGATCCACGAGCTCATCCGCCAGAACCTGCATCGCGCTCCCATGTACAGCGGGCAGATTCAGAGCATCGGCCCGCGTTATTGCCCCAGCATCGAGGACAAGGTGGTGCGCTTCGCTGACAAGCAGCGGCATCAGATTTTCCTGGAGCCCGAGGGGCTGGATACGGACGAGATTTACTGCAACGGCATCAGCACCTCCTTGCCGGCGGATGTGCAGGAAGCGATGGTGCGCCTGGTCCCCGGCCTGCAACGGGCCGAGATTCTGCGCTACGGCTACGCCGTGGAATACGACATGGTCTGGCCGACGCAGATTCAAAGCACGCTTGCGACCAAGCGCATCGCGGGCCTATTCCTGGCCGGGCAGATCAACGGCACCAGCGGCTACGAGGAGGCGGCTGGGCAGGGGATCGTCGCGGGCATCAACGCCGCCCGTTACGCCGCCGGCGCCGCCGGGACCGCCGGGCGCGAGGCCGATTTCGTCCTGCGCCGCGATCAGGCTTACATCGGCGTTCTGATTGACGACCTGGTGACCAAGCCGCCGACGGAGCCGTACCGCATGTTCACCAGCCGGGCCGAGCACCGTCTGCATCTGCGAAACGACAACGCCGATGACCGCCTCACGCCCCTGGGCCGCGAGATCGGCCTGGTGGATGATGATCGCTGGTCGCGATTTTGCGCCGTGCGTGACGCGGTCGAGAATGCCGCCGCCGGGGCCGTCCAGCCGGACATCGCCCGCCGATTGGAAATCCGCCTCAAGTACGAGGGGTACATCGCCCGTCAGGATCGGCAGATCGAGCGCATGGCCCAGATGGAATCCAAGCTGATCCCCGCGACGGTCGACTACAGCGCCGTGGTCGGCCTGCGCAACGAAGCGCGTCAGAAGCTGGCCAAGTTCACCCCGCGCAGTTTGGGCCAAGCATTGCGCGTCAGCGGCATCACCCCCGCGGACGTGACGGTTCTGGCGATTCACCTGGATCGCCGCAGCCGCGCGGGCAACTGATTTTTGAACCTGCGATTACAGGCGAATCACAAAGGCTTTACAGACGAGATGCGCGCAGGCGCGCAATGCTAGTGCGCGCAAGAAAAATTTCGCAGCTCTGGCCGCTGTTTGGACTTGCGTGCCGTTTGCCGCGTTTTTTTTCACAAAATGTTTTTCCCGGGCGCTCGGACCGAACTGGAAGTGAAATTGGCGAAGCGGTTTTTGGGGCAATATCGCCGTTTTGGAATGTAACTCGTTGTGCGAGCAGCCATGGAAACGGGACGAAATCGCGTAAAGTATTGTATCCATTTATGTTACGTTCCCCAAAGGGGTCCTGACCCCCTTTTTTATTTACATAAGTGTGTTTATGGCAAATGATTGCGCGATGACATAACGCGAAAAACGAGCCGAAGCTAGCGCAAGCCATTGGCTGGATTTTGGTTACGAGAAAAATTTTGGAAACTTTCACCCGCGTGAGGACCATGGGGGTCCTACGAGAAAGTTGAGAGTAGAAAGTAGAAAGGAGAGGTGTCAGGCGATCGGTGCTGCGGCGGTAAGGGCGAAGCGGAATTTCGGCGACACGCCGACCCTCAACCGTCCTTCACAGTCCCCGCTTGAACGACCATGGGCGAAGAACCGGCTCCCTCGGTTTTGGTATAGTGCAGCTTGTGCGAAGGGGCCAATTAACAGGTAGGAGTGGACCCCTTATGGATTCCGGCGGTAGAGACGAGCCTGGAACGCAGCCGGCTAGTTCCGACCCTCCCTTCAGCATGGATGACGCGAAATTCTTTTTTCAAAGTCCTCTCGATAAACCGGTCGCTAATCCGGTGGGTCAGGCGAAGCACAGCACTTTGTCGGCCTTGCGGGGTGACGTTGATTTTTGCATGGGAATCGACCGATCAAATGGAAAACCGTCTCCCGCTGCCCGATCACGAGCGCTCTGGTCTGGCACGATAACGATCATGGCCGGCATTGACCTTCTGGCGAAATTTTATGCCGGATGTGACGACACGGCGCCGGGAAAAGTGGGCGAACGGTTCAAAACTTTCGTCAAAAACTTCCTTGACGGGGCCGATGAGGACGCAGATCTCCTTTACCAATTGCGAAACTCATTGATGCATTCATACAGTCTATCATTCAGAGTCAGTGGATGTCATGTTGACTTGGCTTTCTGCCAGTATCCGCATCTTATTACCCCGAAGCATCCAGACGGAAAAATCGTCGATTTGTTGATACTGTATCGCGAGTTCGAGGCAACGATAGACAAGTATCACCGTGCCGTTGAATCCGATGTAACGCTACAGGCTTACTTCGCGAGGATGTTCCTCAAGTACGGGTCATTTTTTACTTACGAACCACCCCCTTCAACACCGGCGGTTGAAAGTTAGAAGGGGGAGAGCCCAGAACACAGCGAATGGGTCGGGAGTCTTAGATAAATATCAAAGACTCCCGAGCCCTTCGACCCCTTGGAATTCGCTTGACCTGGACGGTTATTTTGCGCCTCAGGGCGTATCGCGCGCGGTCGTGTCGAGCCGAGGTAGCTTCGGTCCTGTACCCCTAATGATGCGATTCGGCGGCCTCCTGGGTGGTTCTGGAGGCGCTTGGGGTGCACTTGGGTTGTTGGGCAGAGGTGCACTGGGCCTCGCCGGTTGGACTGGTTCCGGCGCAGGCGATTGAATTTCGTTGGCCATAAGCTCTCCATTTATGCGGGACTCGGCAGACACAATGACATGCTCGACAAGAAAAAGCAATACATTGCGACAACTAACCAGCGACGAGCATAAAAAAGCAGATCTCCGCGAACTTGATTAGAATCCGCCAGATCTTGCGCAAGGTCAGCAAGATTCTTGGCCTCTTCGCCTCGAATTTGCGTCTCAACGACTTGCGGATCCGTGCCACACTTTTTGTGGTACGCGAAGAGGTTTCTCATATATTCATAAAGTTGTTTGGGTTCAGGTGGATAGAGATACTCCCGATTCCACGCGACCCTCATTATGCGCAGCGATGCAACGAATGTGGTCATAATTAACGCGACCGACGCGAAAAGCGAAAATAACGCCACCCAAAAAATGTAACCGGAGCCAAGGGCTGTCGCCGCCAACGTCCGCTGAAAAAAATAAATGCCACTGCCGAAAAGGGCCGTGATGACCGCGGCTGGCAGATCAAGGCCTCCGTTAATCGCGTCCCTACGCGACAATTCGATGTCAAAAAGATGGCGAAGTATTTCAACCTCGGATTGCTCAGCCATATTCCATTTCCTTAGACCTGGGGTCATTTCACCTGTTCGGATTTCGGTTCATTCTACTCTTTCGCCACGACGGTCTCACGGATTTTGGCCGCCAGCGTCATTTCTCGGAATCCAGAAGGGGGAGAATCCAGAAGGGGGCACGCTGCGCGAGAAAGAAGAGCGGCGGAAAGGGGTGAGCCGCGCCGCGTGAGAAAGTAGATCAGTGGATCAGCAAAGCACGGAAGCAAGAGAGCGACGCGGCGGGGGCGAGACGCGGCAAGGGCGTGGCCGTTCGGCCGTGGGGGCGTACAATTCGCCAGGAATAGGTAGCCAGAGGCGCGACGAGTGGCCGCGGAGGAGGAAAGGTAAGCCATGAAGACGTTCAAATTCTATTTGCCGCTGGTGCTGGGCGCTGTTTTGATCGGTTTCGCACATCCGGCCTGGGGGCAAGACAACGTCAGAGGCGGGTCGGAGCCGATTGTCGGGTCGATCGATCCGGACAAGCTGAGCTATGACTTCCTCGTCGATGGCAACCTGCCCCAGGACGATCCGGCTGCCAAGAAATTCAAGACGCTGCAGGCGGCGTATGCGGCGGCGCCGGAGGGAACAGAAGCAAGGCCGACGGTCATCGGGATCAAGCCCAACGTCTACCAGATCACTGGGAGCATGGAGCGCGTTCCGAGCATGAGCATCACGAAAAACTGGATTACTTTCCTGGGACTCACCAACAACCGCCGCTCGGTGGTGCTGGCGGATAATCGCGGGCTGAGCCAGGGGGCCGATGATGATGGATACGTCATTGACGTGGATGCGACGGGGTTTACCGCGAAGAACCTGACCATCATCAATTACTGCAACGTCGACTACGAGTATCCGGGTGATCCGAGCAAAAACCTCTCCAAGCGATCGGATGTGATTACGCAAGGCGTGGCCCTGCAAAGCCAGGGGGACAAGCACGTGTATGAAAACGTCGCGCTCCTGGGCCGTCTGGACACGATGTTTCTGCGGACTAAGCGGTCATATTTCAAAAACGTGTACATCGAGGGGACGGACGATTGGATGGGCGGAGGCCAGGTCAGCGTTTGGGAGGACTGCACGCTGGTCTACCCGACAGGGGCTGGGGTCATGTCGGCTTCGGGAATTGTCTTCAACCATTGCAGGTTCGAGGCGGCGCGCGGGATGCAATTTTATAAATCGGAACTGCGCAGCGCCACGCGGCCGGACGTACTTGTCGACTGCGTGATGCCGGTGAATTCACCGCAAGCGCCGGTCGCCTGGGTGCGAGGCATGGCCAAGCCCAGGCCAGGTCAGCTTTCCCTCACCTATCACACCAAGGACGCCAAGGGCAATCCCGCGGTCATTTACGATAGCAGCGTAGGGCCGCCGACCTTCAACTACTCAAGGGAGTTGTCGGATCAGGAAGTTTTGGCTTTCAACCCGTGGAACCTGCTTCGAGCCCAGCCGCGTGTCGCGGCCGATGACTGGGACCCGGCCGGAGCGAGGGACAAATATGAAGCGGCCGGGCAGGGGAATATGCCGTTTCGGATCGCGTTGACGGGCGGTTCGCCGTCGGTTCGCCCGGGCGGAGAGGGCGCGACGATCGGCGCGACGGTCACGCCGGTCCGCGCCGACCAGACCATCACCTGGTCGAGCGAATCCGATCTGGTGTCATTGAGCCGGACGACGGGTCCGAATGTGGTGGTGACGGGACAAAATACGACGAGTGAGGCGAAGTGGGTCGCTGTTAAAGCCACGGCGGCCGACGGCATTTACGCGACGGCCTATGTCCAGGTGGAGCCCAAATACGTTGATGCGCCGGCGGTGACGGCGTGGCCCGCGTTGAATCCGCCCGCGGGGGGAATGGTCACGGTGGATTACGCGCTCGATTTGGGCGGTAGGGAGGATCAGTCGCTCGTTTCGTGGTACATCTGCGACGATGCGGCGGGGAAAAATGCGCGGAAAGTTGCCGTCAGCAGGGGAAACCAACCGCTCAAAGCCCTGCCGTTGACGGCGGGCTACGTCGGCAAATACATCAAGGCGACGGTCCAGCCCAAGATCCGGATCAGCGATCCCGGTCCGGAGGTGCAGGCGGTGAGCGCAAATCCCGTGGCGGCAGCGGACGTGCCATCCACCACGGTTTCGCCCAATTTCAGGAACTTCGTACCGGAGGCCAACGCCGCGTACGTGAGCGGATTGTGGACGGTCCTGGGCACTTGGAACATCGTGCCCGGAGATAATTTTGTGAATGGCTACGGCGTTGCGGACAGCGCGCTGATCGTGCCCCACGATAAATTGGTGAATGGCTACGGCATTCGCCCCAGCGCTCCAGGCTATCTTCTCTATCAGCAGGACGCGGACTGCGGTGACATGCAGGTTGACCTGGTGATGGCGGCCGAAAAGGCGGGGGCGGTGTTTTCGGTACCGGGGTCGCCCGCGGATAGCGGCGCGCGCAACCTCCATTCGGACATCTATATCAAGTATGATCCGCGCACCAAGAATGGCTACGCCGTGCGGTTTTGGAGAACGAACCAGTCCGCGTCAAAATGTATGTTTCAACTTTATAAGATTGAGAACGGCGCGGGATCGCCGCTGAACGACCAGCAACTACTGAGCGGCGTATTTAAAGTAAGCACCCACATGACCCTCAGAGTCACCGGCGCCACCCTGGCGGTCAGCGCGTTCAACGACAGCGATAAGGAGACACTAGCCCTGGAAGGAAAAATCGCGCCGAATCGCTTTGGGGGAGCCGGCGTGTCCTGGATGCGAGGCAGCAGCATTATTTTCAGCCGCATCGAGATATCCTACCCGGGCACGGAACCGGCAAAATAGCCGCCGGTTACGCGGCTGGCCACGCTGCGCGAGAAAGTGGAGCAGTAGATCAGTGGAGCAGGGAAGCAGAAGAGGGAGCGGGAATTCAAAGGGGTCGCGAGCTTGATGGTTGTGGATTCGCCGGCAATCTGCTGAAATAATCGCGTGCATTGTGAAACTTCCAACTCCTTTGATTCGTCCCTTTGATTCGTCCGATCTCCCGATGGGCGCACACGCACGAACGATCCTGGTTTGGGCGGCGCCGGCGTGCGTGCTAACTCTGGTTCTGACACTTATCTCGTGCCAGAATGGGGCCAACCCGCCGGACGAAGCGGCGACAGGCGACCCTTTGCGACCGGTCACTTGGCTGGCGACGGCTGCGTCCGCGTCCCGGCCGGCCGGTCCCACCAGCGCCATGGTCTATATCAAGACGGTGGTCGAGAAGAAGTACGGCTTCCTGGCCCATATCGTCGGGAAGCGAGACATCACTGTGCGCCATACCTTATATGACGTTGACCATAGCTGGTGGGATAACCCACTGATCGCGTATGCCGAAACGCCGTTCGCGCACCCCGACGTGATCGGCCAAGCCGACGCTGAAGCGATTGTCGGCGAGGGCGCCAGTGCAAATGTTAGCGTGCGGCTGACGTTGGTCCCGCATATGGTCGTTGCGGTGAAGACGATGCCCCGAAGCGACGGCATCAAGGGCACCATCACCGTTTCCATCAGCACCGTTGCCGACTTCTTTGACGGCGATTGGACAGAGATGGTCCGGGCAAAAGACAAGCGGCTCAGCTTCAGTTTTGATACCTGCGATCCCCGCAAGCAGCTTCAGCAAATCGTGCACGAAACCAGGACAATTCCCGCATTCTCGCTGGAACGTTACACCCGCGGCCACAAGAAATGGGAACCCAGGAGCCGTTGGCCCGACAAGTTTGAAAGCGGCGACGGGCGAACCGTCATTTACGGCAAAGACATAATATTGGATGTCACTGGCTACCGATATGTGGAGCGGTGACGGTCTGACCCTTCATTGCTGTCGGAAGATACGTGGTTGCCGCAGCGAGCCATGCCGCAACCGGAAGCCAGAAGGGGGACATCCGAAGGGGGAGGGACGCCCGTGCTTATGGCGGCGGAGCGGTTGGCGCTAGAGCAACTCGGGTCCGCGGCGCAGGGCCAGGGGGGACGAACGATCTCCGACATGGCGTAAACCGTTCGCATGGGGGCCGGGCGCGAGCGGATGAGCTGCGCTAGGGCGGCCGGCGGTGATCGGCGGCGTGCGAGCCGCCGTAACGCTTGGTCCAAAGGCGATATCCGCCTTGGAATGCGTTGGAATTGTGTCCCAGGCGCGTGCCGGGCGGAAGTTTCTTGAGCAGTCTGGCGTTGCCGCCGCCGAGCACAACATAGTCGGCCTCCACCGCGCTCTTGAGTTGCTGGACGACCTCGTTCACCTGATGACGCCATTTCTTTTTCCCCTGCCGCTTGAGGCCGGCCAGACCCAAATAATGTTCATAGGTCCGGCCCTTCCTATAGAGCAAGTGGGCCAGTTCCATCGGCTCCAGCACATGATCCACGATCAGCGCCGAGCCAAGCCCCGTACCCAAACCGAGAAAGAGCATCCGGCCGCCGTGATAACTGCCCAGCGCTTGCATCGCGGCGTCATTGACGATTCTTACCGGCCGGCGGAACGCCTTTTTGAAGTCAAATCCAACCCAGCCGCGTGCGAGGTGGCGAGGTTCAATGATGGGACGGCCATGGATCACGACTCCGGGATAGCCGATCGAAACGGCGTCATATTTCCAGTCGGCGGTGGCCGCGCGCACGGCGGCGACCATCTTCGCGGGCGTCATTCTGGGGCCGGAGGGAATGACGACCCGCTTCTTTTGGCCGGTGGCCAGCAGCTTCACGTTCGTGCCGCCGATGTCGATCACCAGAATCTTCATGCGATCCATAAACGGCAAAAGCCGCCCTAGGGACGCGGGGACGTTCGTGCGTGCGGTTCCAGCAGAACCGCCCCCGTGTCGGCGCTGGTCACTTGTGCGGCGTATCGCGCGAGGTATCCGAAGTCGATCTTCGGCGGCGGACACTTCCAGGCGGATTTGCGGCGGGCCAGCTCGCTTTCGCTTACTTCGAGTTCGAGCTTGCGGTTGGGAATGTCGATGCTGACGAAATCGCCGCTCTGAATCAACGCGATGGGACCGCCGACGGCGGCTTCGGGAGAAACGTGTCCGATGCAAGCGCCGCGCGTGCCGCCGCTGAATCGGCCATCGGTGATCAAGGCGACGCTGTCGCCCAGGCCGCGGCCCATGATGTTGGCGGTGGGCGCGAGCATTTCCTGCATGCCGGGTCCGCCGCGCGGGCCTTCGTAACGGATCACCACCACGTCGCCCGCCTTGACGCGGCCTTCGAGGATTCCCTGGGCCGCGGACTCTTCGCTTTCAAAGATGACCGCGGGGCCGCGGAACTTGTGCATGTTGGGAGAGACGGCGCCGGTTTTGAGAACCGAACCATGGGGAGCGAGATTGCCAAACAAGACCGCCAGGCCGCCGCGCTCGCTGTAGGGATTGTCCAGGGGCCGGATCACGTCGCGATCTTTGGTGACGGCGCCGGCGATATTCTCGCCCAGGGTGCGCCCGGTGACGGTGATGCAATCGGGATTCAGCACGCCGGGTTTGCCGGACAACGTTTTGAGGATGGCGCTGATGCCGCCGGCGCGATCGACGTCTTCCAGGTGATATTTGCCGGCGGGGCTGACCTTGCATAGATACGGGACGCGGGCGCTGACCTCGTTCAGATGGTTCAAATCGAAGGGAGTGCCGGCCTCGATGGCGATGGCCAGCGTGTGCAGCACGGTGTTGGTGCTGCCGCCCATGGCCACGTCGAGGGCGAAGGCGTTCTCGAACGCCTTGGGCGTCATGATGTCGCGGGGGCGGATATTGCGGCGGACGAGCTCGACGATTTTCTGGCCGGCGAGCTTGAACAACTCGTCTCGTCGCGGGTCGGTGGCCAGGATGCTGCCGTTGCCGGGCAGGGCCAGGCCCAGGGCCTCGCAGAGGCAATTCATGCTGTTGGCGGTGAACATGCCGGAGCATGAGCCGCAGGTTGGGCAGGCGTATTGTTCGATTTCGGTCAACTGCTCGACGCTCATTTTGCCCGCGGAAACCTGGCCGACGCCTTCAAAGACGGTGATCAGATCGATCACCTTTCCCGACGGCATGACGCCTGCCTTCATCGGTCCCCCGCTGACGAAGATGGCGGGGATGTTGACGCGGGCGGCGGCCATCATCATCCCCGGCACAATCTTGTCACAGTTGGGAATGCAGACCACGCCGTCAAAACAATGGGCCCGCAACATGGTCTCGACGCAGTCGGCAATCAATTCGCGGCTGGCCAGCGAATACTTCATGCCGACGTGCCCCATGGCGATTCCGTCGTCCACGCCGATGGTGTTGAATTCAAACGGCACGCCGCCGGCAGCGCGAATCGCTTCGCGGACCTTGCGGCCGACGACGTCGAGGTGGGCATGGCCGGGGATGATCTGCACGAAAGAATTGCATACGGCGATGAACGGCTTGTCGAAATCCGCGTCGCTTTCAATGACGCCCGTGGCCCGCAGCAAGCTGCGATGGGGGGCGCGGATCATGCCCTTCTTGATGGTGTCGCTGATCGCCATGCGTATTCCTCCAGCCGTGACGGCTAAGACAAGAGATCATGGTTGTCGCTTCGCACAACCTGGAGGTGAGCGGTTAACATCTACCCAATTGAGGGTCAAGAAAAATTCTGGAAATTTGGACACCCGTGCCCATTGCGGCGGAACTTGTGGCGCTAGAGGAGCTCGGGGCCGCGGCGCAGGGCCAGGGGGGGACGCACGATCTCCGAGAGCACGTAAATGGTTCGCAGGGCCGCCGGGCGCGAGCGGATGAGCTGCGCAAGGGCGGCGGCGGTGATGGGCGGCGTGCGAGCCGCTGGAGGAGCGGGGGCGGGGGCGACCGGGGGCGCGGGGGCCGGTGAAGCCGACGGCAGAGGCGGTATGGGCGGCTTTCGGCCCTGATGGATTTTTCGCGGCGTTGGCGGACGGACGGCAGCGGCTGGACGCCAGGGCGGCGTCTGGGTCGCCATGCGCTGCGGGGTCGGGGCGCGAGGGGATGAGGGGCGCGGCAGGGGCGGCGCGAAACGCGGAGACGCGGTGGAACGCGGCGGTGGCTGGCGAAAGCGCGACGGAGGCGGGGGGGCGGGGGGCGGCTGCGCCGGACGCGGGAGAGTGGGTCGCGGCGGTTGCGAACGGTCACCCAGCATTCCGAAAATCGCGCGAATGATCAGTTCGATCAGCTCGTCCATGGTTCGGTGGTCGGGTTCTGCCGACTAAAGTCGGCAGGCCGGCATCAGGTCTTGCTGTCCGATGGTTTGGCGATGGCTTGGCGCATCGACGTATCCGATTGAATGTTCTGGAGGCGATAGTAGTCCATCACGCCGAGGTTGCCACTGCGCAGGGCGTCGGCAATCGCCTTGGGGATTTCGGCCTCGGCCAGGACGACGGTGGCGCGGTTTTCGGCCTGCTTGGCGACGTGTTCCTGCTCGTAGGCGACGGCCATGGCGCGGCGCTGCTCGGCCTCGGCCTGGAAACGCCGCTTGTCGGACTCGGCGCGGTCGGCGGCCAGCTTGGCGCCGATGTTTTCGCCGACGGTGATCTCGGCAATGTCGATGGAGAGAATCTCGAATGCGGTGTTGGCATCGAGGCCCTTGGCGAGGACGGCCTTGGAGATTTTGTCGGGGTTTTCCAGGACGTGCTTGTAGTCCGCGGCGGAGCCGATGGCGGTGACGATGCCTTCGCCGACGCGGGCGACGACGGTTTCCTCGGTGGCGCCGCCGACCAGGCTGCGGATGTTGGTGCGCACGGTGACGCGGGC
>Ga0187858_10004610_pt1 | contig 12834 bp, 9 predicted proteins | sample June2016WEW_8_15_FD_133015 | JGI IMG/M metagenome (GOLD analysis project Ga0187858, IMG submission 133015) | Peatland microbial communities from SPRUCE experiment site at the Marcell Experimental Forest, Minnesota, USA - June2016WEW_8_150 | ecosystem: Environmental > Terrestrial > Soil >...
CAATGGAAAGCTGGATTCTTACAGGTTGGTTCGGTCGCGGCTCGCGGAGTTCGGCGCGGAGGAGTTGAAGCCCACGCCGCTGCTGACGGGGCATGACCTGATCGCAGCGGGCTATGCGCCGGGACCGGCTTTCGGGAAGATGTTGGCGGCAGTGGAGGATGCTCAACTGGAAGCGAGGGTGCGGAGCAAGGAGGAGGCGCTGGCGCTGGTGCGGGCGGAGTTCGGGGCGCCGGCGTGAGGGCGCGCTTCGCTCGCCGGGGCCGGGGGTCGGGGGCCGGGGTTGTGCTTCGAGGTGTTTCGCTGGATCGGCTGGAGTTTGCCATTAGAGATGAGGATCACGGCAACCACCGATCCAAATGATACAGCGCCGGGAATTGGGAGGGGCGGCACCTGGCGCGGTCGTGAGGTCGTCGCAAGACGCTCGGAAGACAGACCGGCCGGGAACGCCGATCAGGCGGCCGGCCGCGAGCGAATGCTGCGGACGATCCGATCGCCATGGCGCTGACGGATGAGGCGAAGATCGTGGTCGATCTGAAGGCCCAACCAAGTTTCGGGCGAAACACGGAAGTACGTTCCCAACCTCAAAGCCGTGTCGGCAGTGATGGAACGGGCGCCATTCACGATTGCGCCAATGCGGTTGGGCGGGACATCCAGGTCGCGAGCCAACTGGTTGATGCTGATTCCCAACGGCTTCATGAAGTCTTCCAGGAGAATCTCCCCAGGATGGATTGGATCGAGTTGCTTTGACGGCTTCATTGGTCGTACCCCCAGCGCGTTAGTGGTAATCGATTATCGCAACGTCGTGCGCATCGCCGCTACGCCAAGCGAAGCAGATGCGCCATTGGTCATTAATTCGAATGCTATACTTTCCCGCGCGGTCGCCTTTCAACAGTTCAAGCCGGTTTCCAGGAGGCACGCGAAGATCCTCCAGTCGCAGCGCCCGGTGCAAGTACAAAAGTTTCCGCCGGGCAGGCCGTTCGATGGATTGAAATCGCCGCACCCTGTGGTCCTCAAAGAGCGACGCGGTATCCGAGCACTTGAACGACCGGATCAAGCTTCAGTCTATGACGTGTCGGGCATTATGTCAAACGTAATGGTCAGGAAGGGTGTGGTGCGGCGCGCGGTTTGGAGGTTCGCGGCCATTGTTTCTGGGAGGCTAGCGCTGTCTGCGGGGCGGATGATAGGTGGTGCACGATCGCCTCGTCGTTGCCCCCGCACGCAGTGGCGCCTTATCCTTGGTTTAGTCGTGGGAAGCAGAGCCGCCGGCGCCCGCCTTCAGTTGCGCATCAAAGAACCGCGCGGCCGCTTCATACGCGGCCAGCCAGTGCGCGTGCGTCAGGAAATCGTGGATTTCGTCGGGGAAGATCAACTGCTCCACGTGCACGCGGCCACGTAGCGCCTCCACCAGTTCCACGGTCTGGCGGAAATTCACGTTGCGGTCGTCGTCGCCGTGAATCAACAGCACCGGCGAGCGCCAGTCCTTGACGCTGGCCATGGGCGAAGAGTTGAAGGCCAGGCGTCCGGCGGCATCCTCCTTGCCGATGCCCAGTTCTTCGGTCCAGTCGTGGACGCCGTGCAGATCCACGCCAGCGGCGAACAGGTCCGAGGCGCGGGCCAGGCCTAGCGCGGTCAGGTATCCGCCGTAGGAGCCACCCCACAATCCTATGCGGGCTGGATCGACCGCCGCGTGGCTCTTCAGAAACAGGCCGGCGCCCAGCACGTCGTTGAACTCGCTTGCGCCGGTGGGGCCGTAATTCAACGCTTCGCGAAAATTCAGCCCGTAGCCGATGCCGCTGCGGTAATTCACCGAGAGCACCACGTAGCCGCGGCTCGCCAAATACTGATTCATAGCGTAGGCGTTGTTGTAGTAGTACATGTAATGCCAACCCAGCAGCATCTGGCGCTGCGATCCGCCATGAAAGAAGATCACCGCGGGATGGCGCTGGCCGGCGTCCGGCTTGGGCAGAAACAACTGGCCATGCAGCTCGATGCCGTCGGCGGCGGAGAAGATCACCTGTTGCGGAGTAACCAGCGCATCGCGCGGGAAGCCGGTGGCGATGGCCTCTGGCGCGAGATCGCGTACCTCGCCCGAGGCGAGCCGAATGGCGGGCCGCGCCTGCCGCTGCGCGTCCGCATGAATGAAGACCAGCTTTCCATCACTGGTGACTTCGGGCGACCACTCCAGGCCGTTGCCGCCCACTACCCGGACAGGCGCCCCACCCGCCGCGGACACCCGCCAGATGTGCCGGCGATCGATATCGTCCTGGTTCGACGAATAGACCATTTCGAGGCCATCCGGAGACATAGCCACGTGCTCTACTTCGAAATTTCCGGGAGTCAGCAGCGTAGCATCGCCGCCCGATACCGGCACGGAGTACAGATGGGTCCAGCCGTCGTGCTCCCAAGGGAATACCAGCCGGTCGCCTGCCCAGAACAACTGCTGCTCCGAGCCCAACCCGCGGAACACGCTGCCGGCGCCTTCCGAGGCTTTCCATGCTTCCATACCGGCCGCCGCGCCACCGGCGTCCGCCACCTGGATGGACCACGGCGGCCCGCTGCGCACGGCGGCGAAGTACGTGCGCTCGTCCACGGTGGGGATGCGCAGAAACGCGACGCGCTTGCTGTCGGGCGACCAGACAGGGGCATCGTCGCGATCCACGCTGGGGTCCAGATAGCGCACAGTCTTGGCGGCCAAGTCGTAGACTCCGACGAACCCGTGATTCCCCCGGCCGCTCACGAACGCCAGGCGCGCGCCGTCTGGCGACCAGCGCAGCCCGCGATTCTGCCCGCGCGCATGGATCAGTTGCTCCGCTTTCTCCTTGCTGTCGAGCGATGCCGACCACACTTGCCCTTTGCGCACGAAGGCCACGCGGCCGCCGCGCGGCGATACGGCCGGCTGGTTGCCTTCTCCGATCGACCGGGGTGCGTGGTCCGCGGCGACTTCGACCGAAACCACCCACACGGCTTGCTCGACGCCTTTCGGGTCGCTGTTCGGATTCGGATATTCGCCCGCGCCGTTGGCGGCCTCGCCGCGCACGTAGACGATCTCACGCGCGTCGGGCGTCCACTGTAATTCGGAGATTTCCTGCCCATCGTCTTCGGCGTACGCGGTGATGCTGCGTCCGTGGTAGTCGGGCGGCTCGGCCACCCAGATGTTGCGCACTCCGCGCGCGTTGTAGACCCAGGCGATCTTGCCGCCGGAGGGCGATACGGCCGGGGCCGAGGGAAACGGAGCGCTCAATACCTGCTCGAGGGTGAAGGAAGTTTGCGCGAGCGCGCAGGCGGCGCACGCCAGCGCCGCGGCGATTGACCACGAAATCCGCATTAGTAGATTATGGCGCAGTATACGCTCCATAGAAGCCTCCGGGTGGTGGGGTTATCGTGAGACCGGACGGGACTGAAGTCCCGCTGCAGGCTGAGGCCTGCGCCACGCACGCCGGCGCTACTCATGCCGCAGGGCTTCGACAGGATCCACGCGGCTGGCCCGCATGGCGGGCGCGGCGCAGGCTGCGAGTGCCACCACGGCCAGCACGGCTGGGGCGGCCAGGAACGTTACCGGATCGGCCGGCTTGACTCCGTAAAGTAGCGCCGTAAGGGAACGCGTCAGCGCCGCCGCTCCGGCCAATCCGATGGCGATGCCAATCAGCGTGATCTTTAAGCCGTTGGCGGCCACCATGCGCAGCACGTCGGCCGACTGCGCGCCCAGCGCCATGCGAATGCCGAATTCGCGGGTGCGCTGGCTCACCGAAAACGCCAGGACGCCGAAGATGCCGATCGCCGCCAGCACCAGCGCCAGCGCAGCGAACGATCCTACGAGTTGGGCTCGGAAGCGCGGCTGGGTCATGGACTGGGCGGCGACTTCATCCATGGTGCGGACGCGCGTCACGGCCTGGTCTTTATCCACGCGTGCGATAGCCGCTTTGACGGCCGGGGCCAGCGACATTGGGTCCCCCGCGGTGCGCACGGCTATGGAAGCGGCGAACCAGGGATTCTGAGTGATCGGAACGTAGATCTCCAGCGCGTTCTCCCGCTCGCCGATCCCCTCCACCTTCACTTGCCGGATTACGCCCACAACCTCCCGCACGATGGGCTTTGGTCCGGTGGGGTCCATGGCCTGCACGCTCACGTGCGCGCCGATTGGGTGCCGGCCCTTGAGATACCGCCGCACGAATTCCTCGTTGACGATACAGACCTGCGTGGTGGCGCTGGTGTCGTGCTCGGTAAAGGCGCGCCCTTGTAGCAACCGGATGCCCAGCGTCTCGAAGTACTTCGCGCTGACGATTTGATAATGGGCCGCCGGCTGATCGGACGTGCCCACGGGCGGCGCGCCTACGATGGTGAATCCCTGGCCGATTTCCCAGCCATCGAGCGGCAGGCTGAATCCCAGACCGACGGATCGCACGCCTGGCAGGCTAGCGATTTCGCGCTCGGCCGCTTGATGGAAGGCGAGGGCGTTCTCGGGCGTCGGATAGCGCTTCAAAGGCAGGCTGATGTACATGGTCAGGGCGCGATCCGCGTGATAGCCGGGATCCAGACTGTTCAACGCGAGCACGGAACGCAGCAGCAATCCAGCGCCGGTGACGAGCATGATGGCCACGGCGATCTCGGCGATGGCGAGCGCGGTGCGGAAGCGTCCGCCGGCGCCAGTAAAGCTCCGGCCGGCGGTGCGCAAGGCGTCGGTAAGCGAGATGCGGCTGGCCTGCCAGGCCGGCACGATGCCGAACAGGAGACCGGTCAGCAGCGTGGCCAGTACGGCGAACCCGGTCACCCGCGCGTCAAAGGCCAGGTTGAGCGAAACGGGCAGGGTGTCCGCCGGCAGCCAAGCGGGCGCCGCGTCCAGTAGGAACCGCGCCAGCACGATACCGGCAACTCCGCCGATGGCGGAGAGCAGCACGCTCTCGGTCAGCAGTTGGCGCAGGATGCGCGCGGGACTGCCACCTAGCGAGGCGCGCACCGCGATTTCCCGTGTGCGGCCCACACCGCGCGCCAGCAGAAGATTGGCGATATTGGCGCAGGCCATCAGCAGAACGAAGCCTGCGACGGCGGCAAGCATCAGGGAGGTGACCCGCAGCTCGCGCCCTACCAGCGCCTGGCGGAGCGGTTCGATGGTGATGCCCCAGCCCTTGTTGGTGTCCGGCGCGATGCGCGCGATGTTCTCGGCGATCGGCTGCATGCCCGTGCGGGCCTGGTCGAGGGTCACGCCCGGCTTCAAGCGTCCGATGACCTGCAGGTAATGCATCTGGCGCTGCTCCGGGCTGCGGCGCACCAGGAAGGGGATCCATAGATCGCTCCGATAGAAGATCTGGAAGCGCGACGGCACGATGCCGATCACCGTGAACGGTTCGCCATCCAGGTTGATGATGCTGCCGGGGAGCTTCGGGTCTGCGCCGAAGCGGTTGCGCCACAAGCGCTCGCTCAGCACCGCTACCTTGGCGCGCTCGCGCCCGTCTTCGGCGGTGAAGGTTCGCCCAGCGACCGGCCGTATGCCGAGCAGATCGAAAAAGGAGAGTGAGACGGACTGGCCGTCGATCTTCTCGGCGCTGCCACTGGCCCGGAGCAATGTGCGCGACCCGCCGGAGACCGCCGCCATGGATGCGAACACGGTGTTCTGCTCGCTCCAATCCAGATAGGTGAGGGGCGAGACTGCGTTGTGCGCGTAGCCTGGCGGGTGCTCCCAGAGCTTGACCAATTGTCCGGGGTCGTGGAAGGGGAGCGGCCGCAGCAGGACGGCGTCGAAGAGGCTGAAGATGGCGCTGTTGGCGCCTATACCGATGGCCAGCACGATTACGGCGATGGCGGTGAAGGCGGGGGATTGCCGGAGCACGCGCGCGGCGTAGCACAGATCCTGCCAGAGGGTCCTCATGGACCATTGGACGCGACGAACGGGCAGCAGTTAGTTTAGGGAAGCCAAAGCGTAACATGGTAGTTTGCGGCAAGGAGACGGCGAACTGAAGTTCGCCGCGGCACGCTGAAGCGTGCGCCACTTATGGACGCGATCATCATCGGCGCTGGAATCATTGGCAGCTCTATCGCCTGGCGATTGGCGCAGGCGGGCGCGGGCGTGACGCTGCTGGATGCGGGCACGTTTGGCGGAGAGGCCAGTTGGGCTGGAGCGGGCATGCTGGCGCCGGGCGGAGAGATTGCCGGCCGCACGGCCTGGACGGAGTTTGCGCTCGAAAGCCTGGCGCTATATCCCGCGTTCGTGCGGGAACTGGAGGGCGAGAGCAGGGTGGCGATCGACTACCGGCGGTGCGGGGCCGTGGAACTCGCCTGCACGGAGACAGAATGGCAGGAGCTTAGGGCTCGCCGCGCGGTGCAAGAGGAACTCGGTATTCGCGCCGAGGCGATCGACGGCGGGCTCTTCTATCCGGACGATGCGCTGGTCGATCCAAGAGATGTGACCCGCGCGCTGCGGCGCGCCTGCGAGAAGCGCGGGGTGCGCATATGCGAGCAAACGCGGGCGCTGGAGGTGCGGGTCGCGGCGGACCGGGTGGATATCGAGACCAGCGGCGGCGCGCTCTCGGCCGGAGCGGTGGTGCTGGCCGCGGGCGCCTGGAGCGGGGCAGTTCCGGTTGTCTGCGGCGGCGAGCGGCTCGAAACTCCGGCATCGTTTCCGGTACGCGGGCACCTGTTGGGGTACCGAATGGAACCGGGATCGCTAGGGCCGATTCTGCGCCGGGGCCATACTTATGTGATGCAGCGGTCCAACGGATTCACGATCGCGGGAACGTCGTCGGAGCAGGTGGGCTTCAACCGCGAGCTGGACCCGCAAATTGTGGCCGGCATTCATGCGCGCGCCTGCGAACTGCTGCCGCGGCTTCGCTCGGCTCCCGGGCCAGAAGCCTGGCTGGGCTTTCGCCCCGCGACCGAGGACTTCGAGCCTTGCATCGGCCGGCTGGGCAACACGCGCCTATGGCTGGCCTATGGGCACTATCGAAACGGCATCCTGCTGGCTCCGGCCACGGCGGCGCGGGTCAGCGGGGAGATAGTTGGGCTCAGGCCGTCCAGTTCGGGAACGGGTCCATACGCGCCTGACGCGCATCGCTGATCAGATCCGGGACGCGCTCCCGGCGCCGCAGCAGTTTCTCCAGCAATTGCTCCAATTGGTCCTCTTCGCCTTCCAGCCATTCCGGCGGAATCTGGCGGAAAGCCCGATCCACCACCTCTTCGGGGAAATGCACCACCTGGTCCAGCCAGGGTTGAAAGTCGTCGAGCGAGCGCACCCGCTCGTACACCATTTTCCGTGGGTACAGGCCTTGCAAGGGCGAGTCGGTAAAGTTCCAGTGGGGGCCGTTGAAGACGAAGCCCTGGTCGATCATGACGGCCACGAACGCTTTCTTGACCACCGCCTGCCAGTCTTCCACACGGGCGCGGAAGAAGACGCATTGCCGGCCGTCGGCGTTGGCCATCCACTTGTCGAAGACCAGGGCGGCCAGGAAATCCGGCAGGTTGCTGACGCCGCCTAAAAGGGCGTCAGGCACAAAGTCGTAAACCGCCATGACCTCCGGATTGCCGGGGTGCCGCGAGCCGAAGTGCCAGCCGGGCTCTACCGGGATATGCTGCGTGCCGAGGTGTATGTATACGTCCGGGTTGGCGGCCAGGAATTCCGGCGTGATCTGAATAAGCTCGGCGGGCGCCGTGGAAACCTGCAGGTACTTCAGGAAGACGGCCGAAACCAACTCGTTGACGAGAATCCGCCGGTGTTGCGGGTTGTTCTGGAACTTGACGATATAGAAGTTGCCGTCATCCGCTTCCAGCAGGTGGGATTGAGCCCCTCCGCGCATCTTGCGGACATGCCGGCGGGCGGTGAGCGGCATGGAAATGCTGTACCCTAGAGTTGTAACACAGCACGGAGGAATCGAGCAGTATGGCCGAAGACACCCTGGAATCCGCGGCGCCCCCAGCGCCTCCAGCAAGAACCAAAGACGAGATTGCCTTGGAATTGACGAAGTTTATCGCGGTGACGACGGGCTACGGCAAGGGGAGCACTGCGGCGGGATTCTCCGGCAAACCGGCTACCCGGTCGGCCGAAGAATACGCCGAGGCCTTACTGGAACTATTCGAACGCTGCCGGACGGTCGTCAACAAGTAAGCGGCGGCTACCTACGGCCGCCCTTCTTCTTGGCGGCCTTCTTTGCCGGGGCCTTTTTCGCGGACTTTTTCGCCGGGGCCTTTTTGGCGGACTTTTTCGCCGGGGCCTTTTTCGCGGGAGCTTTCTTGGCAGCCTTCTTCGCGGGGGCCTTTTTAGCGGCCTTTTTCGCGGGCGCCTTGGCGGCAGCCTTCTTCGCGGGAGCCTTTTTGGCGACGGCCTTCTTCGCCGGCGCTGCCTTAGCGGCGGGCTTCTTAGCTGGCGCTGCCTTAGCGGCGGGCTTGGCCGGGGCTTTCACCGCAGCAGCCGGCTTGGCTGGCGGCGGCGCGGGAGGGGCTGCCTTGGCAGCCGCGTGAGTGGCCTTCTTCGCCGGCTTCTTGGGCGCTTCCGCGGCAGGCGCGGGCGGTGGTTCGGCGGCAACCGGCGCCGGCGGTGGCAGTTCCACCGCAGCAACCACAACAATCTCCTCTTCCTCGTCCTCTTCGTCTTCGTCTTCGAATTCGTCGAGTTTCGAGTTCAGGTCGGAATGCTCTTCGTCGTCGTAGTCCTGAAAGTCTTCCATATCTTCTTCGTCCTTGGGAGCGAACTTTTGACTCTCGAACATTATTCACGCCTCCTGTTGTTCGGCAACAATCACCCATAGAATAACCCTTTTTGGCGCGGAGGCAATAGTGAAAAAGAGAAAAAGTGGAAAATTTCTCAGCGAACTGAAGTTCGCCGCGGCGCACTTAAGCGTGCGCCACGGTGGGCGCTATTCTCCGCCGGTGGAGCGCGGGGCTTTGTTGGCTGCCGTGTGGGTCAAACCGGCCGTGCCCCTGTGGCGTCTCTTCGTGGCTGGCGTACCGGCATGGCGCCTGGAAGCCGTATGCACCGCCACGCTCGGAGGCGTGTACGTGGCGGGAATTATCAGCCGGTCACCGGTGGCTGGCGATGCGTTCGTCAGGCCATTGGCCGCCGCGATGCTAGCCGCAGGCATGCCGTAGCGCCTGGCGATGGAGGCCAGCGTGTCGCCGCCCGCCACCTTATGGATGCGCCACGCCGCGCGGCGATCGGCGGGGACCAGTTGCAGCGAGGCCGAGAGACTGCTGCCCGTCCCATGAGGAACGTGCAACACGTACCCGGCGGGGGCCACGCCTCTCAGGAGGGCCGGATTGAGGTCCAACAGTTCCGACATGGGTGCGTCGGTCAAATCCGCCACCAACGCCAGGTGCGTGGGCGAGGCGACCTCGATGGTATCGTACTCCAGCGGAGCATTCGGCACCAGCCCTTGCAATCCATACTCCGGCGCGTTCTTCGCCATGATGGTCATGGCCAGGATGATGGGCACGTAGTTGGTGGTTTCGAGCGGAAGGACATGGAGCCTACGCAGCTCCCAGAAGTCTGCGTATCCGGTGCGCTCGACCGCCTTCAGCACCACGTTCGGGCCGCAATTATAGGCCGCGATCGCCAGGTACCAGTCGCCGAAAATGTTGTACAGGTCGTGCAGGTGGTGGGCGGCAGCCCGCGTGGCCTTCTCCGGATCCAAGCGGTCATCCGTATAGGGGGTCCGCATCAGCCCGTACTCCTGGCCGCGCCAGGCCACGAACTGCCACATGCCGGCCGCCGCTTTGCGCGATATGGCGCGGGGCAGGAACCCGGATTCGGCCTGTGCCAGATGGATCAACTCCTGGGGAATGCCTTCCTCTTGCAGAATGCGCTGGATCAGGGGGCGAAAGCGGCCTGCCCGCTCCAGACCCACAGTCAGCGTCCGCCTGCCGCGGCCCGAAAAATAGTTGATGTAGCCCAGCACGGGGTCGTTTACAGAAAGCGGGAGCTGCGAAGCGGTGGCCTGGACCTGCTCCTTCACCTTATCTTTGAGCCTGGGATCGACTGGGAAGGTCATTTGGAGGAGGTCCTCCAGGGGGGCCTTCTCGAAGCGGGCTTCGTCGACATCTACGCCGGCGCCGAGCCCCGCCAAATCGTAGCGGTGGATGGCGTCCACCATTTCGTCCAGGCGGGCATCGAAGGCTTGCCGGTCGTCCGGGTTGTTTTCGGAAGCCTCCAGCATCAGATCGATGGCGGTGTCGAATTCCTGGCGCGCCTGCGCCACATCATTTGCTTGGTAGGACTTCCTGCCGCGTTGGAAGGCCTGATCGGCGCGCTGCATCAGGAGAATGGCTCCCGAGAGCGCCGGCGGCTTCCGCACCTGGGTGAGAAACGCGGGCTCGTCGTGCAGATATAAATTAGGTTCCAACGAGGGTGGCGGGGCGATCTCCGCCGCCGCGGGACGCGGGGTGGAAGGAAGGAAGGCGTTTTGGAACTTGGACTGCTGGTTGTAGCCGCAACCAACTATGCCCAACGCAACGGAGGTGCAAAAAAGACAGTAAAGCCGTTTAGTTCGACCGGTCATTCACGATCCTTCGAACGAATTTTTAAGTCCCGGCAAGTGCTACGGATGCAATCCGGGGCTGTGATCGAAATGAAACCTAGACTCTAGCTCATAACCCGGCCGAGGTCAACCGGGGGTGCGACATTATTTGTGTGCCAGGAACGACGACCCGTGTCCTTTTGACACGGGACAGAGTCGCTATTCCTCTTCTTCCTCTACTCCGGCCTTGGCAGCCTTCGCGGCGGCAATGATCTTTTCCGCCTGCTGGGCCGGCACGAAATCGTAATGATCGAACTCCATGGTGAAGGAGCCGCGCCCCTGGGTCATGGACGTCAGATCATTCTGATAGTTTAGCATTTCCGCCATGGGGGCTTGGGCGCGTATAAACTGAGTGTTACCTTTAGTATCCATTCCCGAAATGCGGCCGCGGCGGCCGTTTAGATCGCCCATCAGGTCGCCGGCATACTCCACAGGCGCCTGGATCTCGACATTCATGATGGGCTCCAGCAGCGCCGGCTTGGCCTCCTGCATGGCGTTCTTGAACGCCTTACGGGCCGCCAGTTTAAAGGAGAGCTCGGAGGAATCCACGTCATGGTAGGACCCGTCGTAGAGCACGACGCGGAAATCCACCATGGGGTATCCGGCTAGAAAGCCGTTCTCGGCTGCTTCCAGTATACCTTTTTCCACAGCGGGAATGTAGTTTTTGGGAATGGATCCCCCGAAGATGTCGTTGACGAACTCGAACTTGGCGCCCCGCGGCAGGGGTTCCATCTTGATCCAGCAATCCCCGAATTGGCCATGACCGCCGGTCTGTTTCTTGTGGCGGCCCTGGACGTCGGCGTGGCCCCGTATGGTTTCGCGGTAGGGAATTTTCGGCGCTTTTAAGGTTACATCCACGCCGTAACGCTTTTTAAGCCGACTGACGACAACTTCGACATGCTGCTGTCCGCTGCCACCCAGCAGGAACTCCTTGGTCTGCGGATCGCGGAAGAAGCGCAGCGACTGATCTTCCTCGAGGATGCGGTGGACCGCGTTGCCCATACGGTCCTCATCCTGGCGGGACTTGGCCTCGATGGCGAAGGCGATGGAAGGTTCCGGAAGCTGCACCGGCGGATAGGTGAAGTTGATGCCTTTTTCGGCAAGCGTGTCGCCGGTCATGGTCTCCTTCAGCTTGGCGACTACGCCGATGTCTCCGGCGTGCAGCTCGGTGACCGGTGTGATGGTCTTGCCTACGGGGACGCCGATGTGGGCCAACCGCTCGGCCGTGCCCTTCTGCACATTTTGCAGGTTGGCATCGTTCTTCAACACGCCGGAGAAGACCTTGAAATACGTGATGCGGCCCGAGAAGGGATCGGCGGTGGTCTTGAAGACGAAGGCCGAGCAGGGGCCGGTTTCGGCGATCTTGCGAGCGACCTCGTCGCCATTGGTTTTGGCGATGACCTCGCGTCCGGCGGGCGCCGATAAATTTTCCACCACGAAATTGAGGATCAAGTCCGAGCCAATGTTGTGCAGCGCCGAGCAGCACAGGACCGGAAACAGGCGCAGATCCCGGATGCCGGCCTGGATACCCTCCAGGATGTGTTCCGGGGGCAGCGTACCTTTATCGAAGAACTCTTCCATGAGGGCGTCATTGCCTTCGGCGACCATCTCGACCAGGGTTTCGTGCGCGGCTTGGGCCGCGGCGGCGGCATCAGCCGGGATATCGCCCTCTTTGCCCTGGCCGTCGCCATCTGCGGTGTAGGTGTAGGCCTTCATGCGGATGAGGTCGATGATCCCTTTGAATTCGCGCTCGGCGCCGATGGGGAGCTGGATCGGAACGGCGGTGCGGCCGAAGGTTTCCTGAACGCTCTCCAGGGTCCGTTCGAAGGAGGAGCGCTCGCGGTCGAGCTTGTTGATGACGACGGCGCGCGGGAGTTTGTAATCGTTGGAGAAGGCCCAGACCTTTTCGGTCTGCACTTCGACGCCGGCGACGCCATCGACCACCACGAGCGCGGCATCGGCGGCCACCAGAGCGGCGCGGGTGTCATTAATAAAGATGTTGTAGCCGGGCGTATCCAGGATATTGACCTTGGCCTTCTTCCACTCGGCGATGGCGATGGCGGTGGAGATGGTGACCTTGCGCTGGACCTCTTCTTCGTCGAAGTCCGTAATCGTGTTGCCTTCATCCACCCGCAACAACCTGTTGGTGGCGCCGGCGGTGAACAGCAACGCGGCGGTGAGCGTGGTCTTTCCGGAATCGCCGTGGCCCACCACACCGACGTTCCGAATGTCCTTGCCTTCGTAGATTTTCACGGAAAAACTCCCATTTGAAGACGGAGTGTAACACACGTGGTGCAAGTCTCAGATAAAGCGGGGCGGCCTGCGACCACACGGTTGG
>Ga0187858_10004612_pt1 | contig 12830 bp, 9 predicted proteins | sample June2016WEW_8_15_FD_133015 | JGI IMG/M metagenome (GOLD analysis project Ga0187858, IMG submission 133015) | Peatland microbial communities from SPRUCE experiment site at the Marcell Experimental Forest, Minnesota, USA - June2016WEW_8_150 | ecosystem: Environmental > Terrestrial > Soil >...
CTAAGTATGTTCCCGGCGAGTCTCTTCGTCATTCTCCAACGTATAGTTAGACAGTTGCAGCTGGCGGAGCATAGGTCAGCACGAGGTGGTCCATGCGGCGCAGGTATTTCCTGAAAGGCGCGGGAGTTTTGACCGTCGCGGTGGTGGGCGGAGGCGTTTGGCGGGCTTGGGATCAAGGTGTCTTCAGCACCGGCGAAGGCCCAGCTTACGAGCCCTGGAAAGATTGGCGGAATGCAAAAGACAGCCCGCTCGCCCTGGTGAGCGCCGCGATTCTCGCCGCCAGCCCGCATAACACGCAGCCCTGGCTCTTCAAGGTCAGCGATTCCTCAATTGAGTTGCACATCGACACCAGCAGGAATGTCGGTGCGCTCGACCCCTATCTTCGCGAAGAGCACATTGGTATGGGTTGCGCGTTGGAAAACCTCATGCTGGCTGCGCCTGCCAACGGTTACGCCGCCACTGCGACGCTCGTGCCAGGTCAGCTTGGCCCAATTCCCGCTGAACCCAAGCCGCAACTGCTGGCTCGCATCGCTCTCACTCCTGGAAAACGTGAAGCAGACGAACTGTACAATGCCATTCCGCTGCGCCATACCAATCGCGGTCGTTACGACTCGCGCAAGCCGCTCCCGCCTGATTTTCTGGACGCGCTCGGCCATCTGCCGCCGGACTCCACGAATGTGAAGCTGTTCCTCTTCACCAGCGAAGCTGATCGAAAAAATATTGCCAAAGTCAGTTCCACCGCGAACAAGGAAATCTACTCCGACCCCAGCGTCAAGGCCGGCAGCGAGCGTTGGGTCCGCTTGCGGTGGAGTTCGGTTCAACGACATCGCGATGGCCTGACCATTGACGCCTTCGGTCTGCCTCCCATCGCTACCGTGTTTGCCAAGATGATGACCGAACGCATGCTGGGAGCGGTGGCCTCGCACAGCCAGAAAGATGACTATTCGGACTTGATGCTCAGCGCGCCGCTGATCGGCTTTATTGCCGTACGTGACCGCTATGACCAGCAGCAGTGTTTGTTGGCTGGCAGGACATGGCAGCGGGCGCATCTGTTCGCCACTGCCAAGGGGATCGCCGCGCGGCCCTGTAACGAATCCGTGGAAATGGTCGACCACGAGCGGGCGCTGGGCAGACCGGCCTCGCGTGCCGCGTTGCTGAACGAAATCACCGGCGATCCCGCCTGGCAGCCGACCTTCGTTTTCTATATGGGCTATCCCACGCTAACGGCGCACGCCAGCCCGCGCAGGCCGGTGCCATGGGTGGAACTCTGACGAGGCAGTTTTGACTTGTGTCAGGACCGTCTCGGATTGTGCCTGCTGAAAAACTCTGAGTTGCCTTGCTCGGGTAGTGCGGCGCTTCAGCGCCGCGTTCAAGCTTTGTTTCTCATCCTGAGCCGGCTTCAGCCGGCGGCACCAGCGCTGTTTCGATTCTTCGGCAGCCTGCTTGAGTCGTGCCGAAGGGTACGGTAGAGGGTCAGCATCCGTCTTGAGTTCCCTCACATTTAGGCGTATATTTGCTCTTGTACTGTGGTTGTAGGTTCCTGTCATCGGCTCCCGGCGACATTGGACCGTCGCAGATTCGGCGAAGCACATCGGTGGGCGATCGCCCACTTTTTATTTCCACCCCGTAATCCGCTGTTACACGGCGAGTCCAGGTGGTAGCGAGAGCCTGACGGGCCCTCTGTGCTCAGGGTTCGGGAGCAGCTAAAGATGGCAGCCGGATTGGACAAAATTCGCGAGATCGCCGAACGGGTAGCGCAGTCGAGCGGCCTGGAGTTGGTCGATCTGGAGCTCTGCGGCGGTGGCAAGGCCCGCATGTTGCGGCTGTTCATCGACAAGCCGGGGGGCGTAACCCACGAGGATTGCGCGAGCTTCAGCCGCGAAGCAGGCACCATTTTGGACGTTGAGGACGCGGTGCCCGGCGCCTCTTACTTGCTGGAAGTTTCGTCGCCGGGTCTGGATCGAAAGCTGGCGAAGCCGGAAGACTTCCAGCGCTTTACCGGCAGCCTGGTGAAGCTGATGACGCGCGATCCGGTGAACGGCAACCGGCATTTTGAAGGCCGCCTGAAAGCCTTTCAGGATGGCCGTCTCAGCCTGGAGCTGACCGGTAGGAAAAAGTCGAAGAAGCACGAAGCGGTTGAACCGGGAGCGGAAGTCGAGATCGAGCTGGCAAACGTCGAGAAGGCGAACCTGGTTCCCGAGTTCTGAAACAAGAAGTTTGGCAAGGCCCAGCTAAGGTGGCACGAATTTATGGCGAGTGAACTGTACAACGTAATCGACGCTCTCAGCCGTGAGAAGGGTATCGATCCGCAGATCGTGGTGACTGCGGTCGAGGATGCGATCGTCGTAGCCACCCGGAAGTATTACAAGACGCAGGAGAACCTCCGCGCCGAACTCGACAAGGAGAGCGGCCAGATCCGCGCCTTCGCCGTGCGGTCGATTGTCGAGGGCCCGGACCAGGTCGAAGACCCGGTTGCGCAAATCACGCTGGACGATGCCAAGCGTATCGACCCGGCTGCCGAAGTCGGCGGTGAACTACGCACCTACAAGGCCACCGATGTTCTGGGACGCATTGCCGCGCAACTGGCCAAGCAGGTCATCTTTCAGAAGGTGCGCGAGGCCGAGCGCGACACCATTTACAACGAGTACATCGGGCGCGTGAACGAGATCATCAATGCCACCGTCAAGCGCACCGAAGGCCAGGACGTCATCGTCGATCTGGGCAAAGCCGAAGGCCGCATGCCGCGCAAGGAGCAGTCACGCCTGGAGTCGTTCGCTCCCGGCGAGCGTGCCCGGGTCATGATCGTGCGCGTGGAGAAGGCTTCCAAGGGACCGCAGGTGGTGGTCTCTCGCGCCGCGCCGGAGCTGGTTTCGCATCTCTTCCAGACCGAAGTGCCGGAAATCTACGACAACACCGTCGTCATCCGTGCCATCGCGCGCGAAGCTGGCGAGCGCACCAAGATCGCGGTCATGTCGAAGGACAAGGATGTCGATCCCGTGGGCGCATGCGTCGGCATGAAGGGCATGCGCGTGCAGTCCATCATCCGCGAACTGCGCGGCGAAAAGATCGACATCATCGAATACCACGAAGATCCTGTGACTTTCGCCGAGAAGGCATTGCAGCCCGCCAAGGTCAGTCGCGTCACCGTGCTCGAAGGCCACGATAAGCACCTGGAAGTGATCGTGGATGACAGCCAGTTGTCGCTGGCCATCGGCAAGAAAGGGCAGAACGTTCGCCTTGCCGCCAAGCTGCTGGGCTGGAAGATCGACATCAAGAGCGAGGAAGAAAAGCGCCAGGAAGTGGAAGAGCAGATGCGCGGCATGATGACCCCGCAAGCCACGCCGCTGGAGTCGGTGCCCGATCTCGAGCCCGGCATCATCGAGAAGCTGGTGGCCGCGGGAATCACCACCGTCGAAATGGTTGCCGACATGACACCCGAGCAGTTGGAAGAGGTGCCCGGCATCGGCCCCAAGACCGTGGAGAAAATCAGTATCGCGGTCAACAACTACTTCGCCAGCCTGGACGCTGCTGAGGCCGGCACCGCAGAAGAAGCCGTGCTTGCCGAAGGCGAAGTTTTAGCCGAAGGCGAAGTTTTAGCCGAAGGCGAAGTTTTGGCCGAAAGCGAAGTCCCGTCTGAAGGCGTAGCTCTCGCCCAGGATGACGAAGAAGGTGGCGAAGCGATTGGCCAGGATGTCCCCGCCGAAGAAGAGGCTCGTGAACTAGAGGAAGAGGAAGCTGCGGAAGACGACGCCAAAGCTGGCGAAGACCCGGACGAAATTGATGAGTCGGAAAGCGACGACGAGGCGGACGAATCCGAAGTCGAGCCCACGTCGGAATCCGATGTCGAACCGGGCGAAGAAGGCGGTCAGTCGGGTGACGAAGAAGGTCTTCCTGACGTGCCGGAAGCTGATTCCGAGAGCGTCGAGGAGCTGGCGGACGAAGGTCAGGCGTTCGAGGCTGGGGTTGTCGATGGCGTCGAGAATGCTCCTCTCGCCGACGAGGGTGAGCGGATTATCCACGAGCGGCCTGAAACACCGAACGAAAACGTTCCCGACGAAGAAGAGCCGGGAGAAAAACGATCGTAAAGCAGTGGCCAGTGGTCGGTGGCCACTGGCCAGTTGAAAATCGGGTGGCGCACGCGTTCAGGCGTGCTTTGAGCTCACCAGGTAGAGATTTCGTGCTTCCGAGGCCGAACTAATTGAGGAAATCCTAACTGGCCACTGGCAACCGGCCACTGGCCACTGAACCGTGAGGATGCTATGCAGGCGTAAGCGGACAGGACATAACGGAGGAAACAGGGCGGAATGCAACACAAGATTCGCATCAACGATCTGGCCAGAGAACTCGAGGTCAAGAGCAAGGAAATCCTCGACGTCCTTCTCAAGGTCGGCGTAACGGAAAAGAAGACGCACTCCAGTTCCATCGAAGTGGATCAGGCTGAGCGCGTCAAAAAGTATTATCAGGAGCATGAGCCCAGCGCGGGCCGCAGCTCGCGCGTGGCGCCCGCGCCGGACGAGTTTAAGCCGAAGATCGATCTTTCGCACATCTCCAAGCCAGGCGATGTGCTAAAGGCCATCACGCAACGGGCCGCCCAGCCTGCCGCACCTCCGCGTCAAGTCGCGCCTCCGAGTCATGCGGTCCCCACACGGTCGGCTGTAACTCCGCCGTCGGCTGTTCCGCCAAAGCCCGCACCTCCGCTTACCGCAACCGCCAGCACGCAGCCGGCAACGGCGGTTGAGCCGAAGCCCGCACCCCGTTTCATCACACCACAGTCGGTGGCGCGTCCACCAGCCGCAGTGATTGTGCGGCCTAAGCCGCCAGCCCCACCAGCCGCGCCGGCGACCCATGCGTCCACCGTTTCCGAAGCTGCGAAGCCAATCGAGGCCACCATTCAAGATCAGGTAGCAGTCCTCGACGAACCCGAGACTGCCGTTGCACCCGAGACTCTCGCCCCCGAAATCGTCGCCGAGATTGAATCCGCCCACGCCGGGCCTCTTAGTCAAGCGCGTCCAGCGGCTCCGGCGACACCGTCCGGGAAACCGGGCGTGCGTCCTGCGCAGCCCGCCGCAGCCGCTCGTCGGCTGATTGTGCCCCAGACCGGGCCGCGTCCGGTTTATCTGGCGCCTGCACGTGCGGCAACGCCGCCGCGTGCCGTCATGCCCGAGCGTGGCAAACCCATCTTCCAGCGTCCGCGTCCCGGAATGCCTCCCGCGGGGGGTCCAGGCGCTCGTCCTCCGGCGCGGCCGGGTGAGCGTCGCGGTCCCCATCCCACACGTTCTGGTCCGCCGGGAGCTCGTCCTGGATTTGCGGGGGGTCCTGGTGTTGGGGCTCCGCCTCCGCCGACGGGCCGTCCGATGGGACGTCCGGCGCGTCCCGGACAGCGTTACATTCCGCGTGGTGTGAAGGAAGGCCCGATGAAGGGCTTCGTTCCACCGCCGCGGCTCTCGCTTTCAACTGAACCGCTGCCCATCACGCGAGCCATCACCATTCCCGAAGGTGTCAGCGTGAAAGACCTGGCTGAGAAGCTGGGTATTCGCGCCAAGGACCTCATTGCCCGCTTGCTGGCGCGCGGCGTATTCGCCACCGTCAACCAGACGCTGGATTCCGATCTCGCCACCGACATGGCGCGTCACTTCGGCGCCGAAACTTCGGTCATCACCTTCGAAGAGCAATTGGCGAAGGACGAAGGGCCGGCCGAAAAGGCAGGCGAAGACGGTGGAACGCAAGCTGTCACGCGACCTCCAGTCGTCACTATCATGGGCCACGTCGATCACGGCAAGACCAGCTTGCTCGATGCCATTCGCTCCACCAACGTCGCCGGCGGCGAGGCTGGCGGTATCACGCAGCACATCGGCGCATACAAAGTTGCGATCACCGATCCCAACTCGCCGGCCTTCGGCCGCGAGATCGTCTTCCTCGATACCCCGGGTCACGAAGCTTTCACCCGCATGCGTGCTCGCGGATCGAAGGTGACGGACATCGTGGTGCTGGTGGTAGCCGCTGACGATGGCGTCATGCCGCAAACCCTGGAAGCCATCGATCACGCCAAAGCCGCCAACGTGCCCATCATTGTCGCGGTCAACAAAATCGACAAGCCTGACGCCTTGCCCGAGCGCGTGAAGAAGCAACTCGCCGATCGCGGCTTGATGCCCGAAGATTGGGGCGGCAGCACCGTATTCGTGGAGGTTTCGGCGAAGCAGAAAACCAATCTCAATCTGCTGATGGAAATGATTTGCCTTGTCGCCGATCTCCAGGACCTGAAGGCCTCGCCCGATCGCCTGGCCAGCGGCACCGTGCTGGAAGCCAAACTCGACCGCGGCCGCGGCCCGGTGGCGACCGTGCTGGTGCAGAACGGTACGCTGCACAACAGCGACAACTTTGTCGTGGGCAACGTCTTCGGAAAAGTTCGCGCAATGTTCAACGACCGCGGCGTCGCGCTGGAATCAGCCGTCCCAGCTACTCCAGTCGAGATTCTCGGCCTGGAGGGATTGCCGCAGGCTGGCGATCAACTCGTCGCCGTGGCCGATCGCGAGAAGGCGCGCGGCATCTCCGAATATCGCGAGGCCAAAGCACGCGAAGCCACGCTGGCCAAGAGTTCGCGCGTCTCCCTCGAAGGCCTGGCCGAGCAGTTGAAGACCGCTGGGCAGAAGGAACTGTTCGTCATCCTTAAGGGCGACGTTGGCGGCTCCATCGAAGTCCTCAGCGATGTGCTCAGCAAGCTGTCGAACGAGCGCGTGAAGATCAACATCATGCGCGCCAGCGTTGGCGCTATCACCGAAAGCGACGTGTTGCTGGCCTCGGCGTCGAATGCCGTCATCATCGGCTTCAACGTGCGGCCGGAGCGCAAGGCGCAGGAGTTGGCCGAGCAGGAAAAGGTCGACATCCGCCTGCACTCCATCATTTACGAATTGCAGGACGAGATCAAGCGTGCCATGACCGGCCTGCTTGAGCCGATCGTCAAGGAGACCTACCTGGGCCGCGCGGAAGTCCGCGACACATTCCGCGTTCCCAAGGTTGGCGTAATCGCCGGCTGCTCCGTCATCGACGGCGTGGTCAAGCGCGATGCCGAAGTGCGGTTGCTGCGCGACAACGTGGTCGTCTTCAAGGGCAAGATCGGCTCGGTGCGGCGCTTCAAGGAAGATGTCAGCGAAGTTCGCAACGGCATGGAGTGCGGCATCTCGATCGCGAACTACGGCGATATTAAAGTCGGAGACGTGATCGAGGTCTTCGTGACCGAGCGCGTCGCCGCCGAAGCGTTTGTGTAAGAACAGTTGTAGGTGGTCGGTTGTGCGGTCGTCGGTTGTTCGGTCGTCGGTTGTCGGTCGTCGGTGGCTGGACGGTCAGTGGCTTCGAAGCCTTCTGCGTTTTGTGTCAGGGCACGACTTTAGTCGTGCCGCCGAAGACCTTTTATTTTTGTCATCCTGAGGCGGGCTTTAGCCCGGCGAGGGATCTGCTTTTCAAGCCGCGGATCGGCAAAACGAACACCATCGTCCCGGAACTGAATCCTCCGCAGAGAGGAGCCGGTATCCGGGATGTTTTGCAATAGCCTCGTAAAGCATTCTTGGAAAGAAACACCTCAGTGTCCTCTGTGCCTCTGTGGTGAACAGCTTTCGCAGGTACCAAGATGATCGCGTATCTCATGCTCGAGATTCGCATCGAAGGCGCGCACTCGCTCAAGGACAAGCGCCAAGTGGTGCGAAGCGTGAAAGACGGGCTGCGCAACCATTTCAATGTTGCCGTTGCCGAGCTCGATCCGAGCGACGCCTGGCAGCGCGCCACTCTCGGCGTAGTCAGCATCTCCAGTTCTCGCGAGTATCTCGAGGGCTTGATGCACAACGTCGAGCGCCACGCCACGCGAGTGGCCAACAACAGCGGCGGCGAGGTCACGGATTCCTTTCTGGACTTCGTTCATGAAACGGAATTCGGCGATCATTTAACTGGGGGATCGTGATAGTTATCACCGCAAACTTGAACAACAGGCGTATGCTCTAACGTTCCCCTTCGCGCGGCGCACGGAGCGAAAGATATGGAGAACCGGGGACAGAAATATCATCGCGAACGCATCGAAGAGGCGTTGCGGGAAGAAATCGTCGCCCTGGTCGAGGGAGAACTGGGCGACCCGCGAATTGGTCTGGTGAGCCTCAGCGAGTTGCATTTGGGCCCGGGCGGCAAGACGGCGCGCGCCTTCATCGTCGCCGCCGGTACCGAGGATGAAGCCCGGCAAAGCATCGAGGGATTGAATGCCGCGCGCAGCTACATCCGTCACGAGCTGACTCGGCGCTTGGGACTGCGGCAGGCTCCGGAAATCTTTTTCGAGCTTGACCGTTCCGAGCAGTACGGTGGACGGATCGAAGAGCTATTGCACCGAATTCAGAAGCGAAGGCCAAAGGAACCACAGCGGCACAGAGACACCGAGAAATAAAGCAGGAGTTCAGGTTTTGGGTTTTGCTAATTGCTAATTGCTAGTTGCTAATTGCTTCTCTGTGGTGAATAGGGATGCTGAACGAAGTCCTCAATCAGATCGGTCGCAGACAGAAGTTCCTTCTCACCTCCCATGCCCGGCCGGATGGAGACGCGGTGGGATCGACGTTGGCCTGCGCCCAGATTCTGCGCAGCATGGGCAAGCAGGCGAGCGTCGTGCTCAGCGACGGCGTGCCCGGCATCTACAGCCCGCTTCCCTTCAGCGACACTGTGCTGGTTGATACCGAGCAGGCTCCTGAAGCCGAGGCCGTCATCATCCTGGAATGCGACAGCGTAGCGCGCACGCGTCTCTCCGGACTGGAGCGCCATTACCTCATCAACATCGACCACCACGCCACCGCGCGTCCCTTCGCCGACGTGAACTGGATCGATCCCGACGCCTGCGCGACGGCAGAGATGATCTTTCGCCTGGCGCGTGAGGCCGGCGTCAAAATCTCGCCGGAGGTGGCAACCTGCCTGTACACGGCGGTGCTCACCGACACCGGCTCTTTCTGCTTCCATGGCACCAGCGAGCGGACGTTTTCTTTGGCGCAGGAACTGGTGCGTTGCGGCGCCGATCCGGTGCGCATCGCTCATAATGTTTACTTCTCTACTCAGATATCGAAGATGCGCCTGCTGGGCGCGGCGCTGACCAGTCTGCACCGCGACGGCACGCTGGCCTGGATGCATGTCGATCGCGCCACCATGGAACGCTGCGAAGCCAGCGACGAGGATTGCGAAGGGCTTGTCAACTACGCTCTCGCTATTCAAGGTATTGAGGTCGCGCTGTTCTTCCGCGAGGAGCCCAATGGTCACTTCCGCGTGAGCCTGCGCAGCAAAGGATTGGTCAATGTCGCGGCCGTGGCTGCGGCCTTTGGCGGAGGCGGACACGAATGCGCCAGCGGTTGCGGGGTCGAGGGTCCGCTGTCGGTCGCTACCGAGCGTCTGGTGTCGCAACTCCGCATTCGCGGCTACGATGCGCACGTGCAGTAGCGCTTCGAAGGGGCGCAGCTTTAGCTGCGCCGTCAAAGCAAAAGAGGAATTGGCCTTCAGGCCCTGAGGGCACGCTCCCGCAGTGGCTAAAGCCGGACTCTCTGGTTGGCTCATCGGCACGCCTGAAGGCGTGCCCCTTCAAACAGGCTTAGAGTGTACCTTCCCTTTACCGGCAGCCCACCAAGTCCCTCCGCAAGCGGTCATCCTCCCGATAGAATAGTACTCTTGACTCCGACTCCCAACCTCAGCGAACGCGCCCGCCGTTCCACTGATGCTCTTGCTCTCTTCGCCTTCTGCGGATTTCTTTTCATTCTCGGGCTGCAGCTTGTCGGCCTAGTCGGCGTCGACGAACCGCGCTACGCCCAGGTTGCGCGCGAGATGCTGGCCCGCCACGACTGGGTCACGCCCGTACTCTACGGACATCCTTGGTTGGAGAAACCGCCGCTGTACTACTGGTGCGCGATGATCGCCTACAAAGGCGCAGGCGAAGTCAGCGATGTCGCGGCGCGGCTGCCGTCGGCAGTTCTCTCGATGCTGCTGACCATCTTCATCTACGTTTGGACGCGCCGCTTCCGGCGCGGCATGCAGCTTGATGCGGCGCTCATCACCGCATCTGCCGCCATCATTATCGGCTTCGGCCGCAGCGCTGCCACCGACATGCCGTTGGCAGCGATGTTCACCGCAGCCATGCTCTCCTGGTATGGCTGGTACATGAGCGGGCGCCGGAACTGGCTGCTGGGGTTTTATTTCTTCAGCGCGCTGGCAACCCTGGCGAAGGGACCGGTCGCCATCTTTCTTGCGGGACTCATCATCATTGCATTCGCCGCGCTACGTCGCGACGGGCGGTTGCTGCTGCGCACGCTGTGGCCGGTCGGGATCGCGCTCTATCTCGCCGTAGTAGCGCCATGGTTCGTCGCGGTGCAGCGCGCGAATCCCCAGTTCTTTCGCGTCTTCTTTCTGCAACACAACCTGGAACGCTTCACCAGCAACCTGTATCACCATCCTGAACCGTTCTGGTTTTATCTGCCGGTGGCGCTTCTGGCGCTGGTGCCGTGGACTGTTTTCGTTGTAGCTGCCGTCGTCGACGCGATACGCGACTGGCGCTTCTCAGTGCAACAGCCGGCCGGACAGGAAGACCTGCGCACCTACCTGACGTTATGGTTCCTGCTGCCCATCGTCTTCTTCTCGCTCTCGCAATCCAAGTTACCGGGATACATTCTCCCCGCGGTTCCGGCGGGTGCCATTTTGCTCGCCGATTTCATTTTTCGCCGCGAACAAGATGCCGTGAAGCCCGCGATGTGGACGGTCCTGCTGCACGCACTGCTTTCCGCGGCAATGCTTATAGCCGCGTTTATTGTGCCTTTCAAGCTGCTGAAACTGGGATTGCCGCGGAACGTGATTATCGTGGCTGCGGCGCTGGCGATCGCAACCATTATCATGCTGTGGTTCACGCTGCAGAACCAGGGTTATCGCGTGCTTCGTTTCACAACCCTGGTACCGGTGATAATCGCGTTTTCGCTCACTCTGCGCGGCACTGCGCCCATGATTAACTTCCTGCTATCGGAGCGCTTGGTACAGGCCTCACTCCAGCAAACCGAGATCGGCCGCATTCCAGACATCGCCGTTTACGATGTCCCGCCAGCCGTCGAATATGGTCTGGCCTTTTACCGCAATCATCCTGTGGCCAGCTACGAGCGCAATGAAATTCCCGCCGGCGATCACATCGTTGTCGCTGCCAGTGGGACCAAAGCTGAACTGGAATATCGTCTGCCCGGCCGCAAGGTCATCCGCTTTGGCGGTTTCCAGCTACAACACCTCGACTTTTATCTGATATCGGCAGCCGAAAAGGGCCAGCATCCGTAGACCTTAGTGATGTAAGTATCTGAATAAGCAATAAATATTTACTTGCTTGTGTCAAGTACTGAGCAAAGTCCTTGACCGGATTCCATCCACTCATGGAGAATCAATTCGCCTCAATCATGTTTGCTCATCAGTTCACAACCCTGGCCAGTTGTGTTGCCGCTGTTATTTTGTCTCTCCGATTTAGTCACACCGCATCGAAGAGTGCCACGAAGCCCTTGCTGCGGATCCGGTCACGGTGGAACTGGGTTTAGCGCGAGGCATTCCCGCGTGGTTGGGCGGGAGACCCTCGTAACAATAAATGAGGTCGATGTGTCAGTGATCCGGCCGGTTACGAAAGTACAGTGGTCTCTTAGTACTTTCGTAACTTTCACAACATAACCATGCGCAGTACGCTCCTATTTGGGGTGATTGCGTGTCTGTCGTCGCCAGGTCTCCCGACTGCTTGTGCGAGCACGCTGACGGATGGAGGAGGATTATGCATTTCTGGCCGAGAAAAGGAAGTAACTTTGTTATCGAATCATGGGGAATTCCGAGACTTTATCTCTAGTCGTGGTTGGCATCTGACGAGGTGCGCCTGCTCTGCATCGCTCGTCGCGCTTGTACTTGTCGCAGTCATCACTGCCATCACGCAAACGGCCCTGGGCCAAACTTTCAGTGTGATCCACGACTTCACCGGCGGACAGGATGGCGCTAATCCCGCTGCCGGCTTGACCATCGACGCCCACGACAATATTTACGGAACGGCCTTTGGCGGCGGCGGTACCGGCCGCTACGGAACGGTGTTTTCGTTAGACAACGATGGGGGAGGCTGGATCCTGACCCCGCTCTACAGGTTTGCTGGAGGCAATGACGGCGCGGGTCCGGCCAGCCGGGTAATCGAGGGGCCAGACGGTCTTCTTTACGGCTCAACCTCGGCGGGCGGCGGAGGTCCTTGCATTCAGTCCAACGGAGACCGCGGTTGCGGCACGGTTTACAGCCTAAGGCCGCCTGCCCGAGCTCCATCCACAGTCATTTTCGACTGGAGTCCGTCTATCCTCTATCGGTTCTCGGGTACCGATGGACAGTATCCCCAGGGCGATCTCACCTTTGACCAGGCGGGAAACATTTATGGCACGACCGTCAATGGAGGCTCTGCCGGCTGGGGCCTTATTTATAGCTTGACTCCATCGAACGGCGGCTGGACACAGAACATTCTCTACCAAGCCCAAGGCAACGGCGATGGAGAGTACGCCTGGAGCGGCGTCGTCTTCGACCAATCCGGCAACCTCTACGGAGTGTTCGCACAGAACGGTCCCCATGGTTACGGCGCACTTTATAAGCTGACGCCGTCGGGTTCGGGCTGGGCGGAAAGTACCATCCACGGCTTCACCTACCACGGCGACGACGGAGGCTTTCCGCAAGGAGGATTGCTTCTCGATGCATCTGGCAATCTCTACGGAACCACGGTCCATAGTCTAACCGGCGGTGGCACTGTGTTTGAGATGGTGGCCTCAGGCGACAGTTGGTCCTACGAC
>Ga0187858_10004631_pt1 | contig 12811 bp, 10 predicted proteins | sample June2016WEW_8_15_FD_133015 | JGI IMG/M metagenome (GOLD analysis project Ga0187858, IMG submission 133015) | Peatland microbial communities from SPRUCE experiment site at the Marcell Experimental Forest, Minnesota, USA - June2016WEW_8_150 | ecosystem: Environmental > Terrestrial > Soil >...
GCCAGCATCGGTATCGTCCCCTACCGCGGCGACGTTGCGACTGCCGACGTCATGATGATGAAGGCCGATCTCGCCCTCTATCGCGCGAAGAATGAAGGCCGCAATCAGTTTCGCTTCCATGTTGTCGAACTCGACGAGCAGACCCAGGAGCGGATGATCATCGGCGACGAGCTGCGGCACGCGATCGAGCGCGGCGAATTCGAATTGTACTATCAGCCGCAGGTGGAGGTTAAGTCCGAATCGATGGTCGGGCTGGAGGCGCTGATCCGTTGGAACCACCCAAAACGCGGCCTGATGTTGCCGGCCGCCTTCATTCCGATCGCGGAAACGACCGGAAGCATTGTCTCGATCGGGGAATGGGTGATCGGGCATGCTTGTCGGCAGATCAAGGCCTGGAGCGACCTAGCGATTGCGCCGCCTACTGTCGCCGTGAACCTTTCCGGCGCGCAGTTCAAGCTGGCGTCGCAACTTGATAAGATCGTCACCGAAAATCTCACCCGCTACAATGTCGCGCCCGAGCGGCTGGAGCTTGAACTCACCGAATCGGTTCTGATCGAGACGACGCAACGCCACGGCGAGACCTTCAAACGGCTGCGAAAGATCGGGGTGCGGCTCGCTATCGATGATTTTGGCACCGGTTATTCCTCGCTCGACTATTTACGGTCCTTTCGCGTCTCCCGCTTGAAGATCGACCGGCGCTTTATTAGCGATGTGACGGTAAACGCGGATGATGCGGCGATCGTGCGGGCCACCATCGGGCTCGCGCACGAACTGGGGATCGAGGTGATCGCGGAAGGGGTGGAAACTGCCGGGCAACGGGATTTCTTGATCTCGGCCGGCTGCAAGCTCGCGCAGGGCTATTATTTCGGCAAGCCGATGCCGACTGCGGCGGCGAGCGAATTGTTGCGCCAAAATTTTCAAATCGCCGCGGTCTAGGCGGGTAACCGCGCCTCAACGCGTCTGCGTCGCGCTGACAGCTCCGCAGAGGCAACATAATTACAAATGGGGTGGTGCGGACGGCGGGACTTGAACTCGCACGGGGTTTCGCCGCATATCGACTGAATACGCGTCAACTCGAAACAAGTATTCATTCGAATTCTTGAGTCCACAGGTTGGTTGGCGTCATTTTCTCTTTGGCATGAACGATTGGTTGCTGAATGGAGACGCCGTCGGAACCTGAATTGTAATAAAGCCCACATGGGCCGCCTCGTGACAGCTGTTGCAAGCAGCAGTGAGATCGGCGAAGGCACTGGCGAAGCGCGCGCCGTCTTTGGCCTTGATAGCACTGGACAAGTCCATCAACGGCTGCTCGACCATGTTAATCTTCTCGACGGGAATATTTTGATAGAGCCGCGCTGCATTGATGAGGCTGTCCCCGATCTGGCCCAGTTCGTAGCTCGCCAGCTCCCAATTCCCCAGCTTGCCGGCATACGAAAGCTTGAAATGGCGTAATTGCGTCGCGCCCATGATGTCCCCCAGGGTAGGCACGTAAGTATCGCCCGCGGTCGGCGGCCGGTATGCATAGGGCACCGTGTCCTGGGCAAACCCCGGCAACACCCCCGCCGCAATGGAGAGAGCGATCATCGAGACATATTTCATCGCAGCGGCTCCGTGGTACGCTCCTGTCGTAGAGCGACAATGTACCAGCCGACGGTGCCCGTACAGGGTGGTTGACGTTTAAAGACCAATTGCGCCTGGGTTGATAAAGATCAACCCAGGAATGGGTGAGAGACTTATTAGGCGGCAACTCCTAAATCGATATTGGTAGACAGCAGTCGTCCACTCTCAATGCGGGTCGGAAGCGGTCATCGTTCTTTGCCTGTCCATACGCAGTGATGGGTCGGAAGAGACGAGGCCGCTCGTTACAACCGCAGAAGACCGAACGTCGAGAAGCGGCTGAGTTGACTTCTATCAAGGCGCCGGAGAAGGGCTGGTCGCAAAGATTGCAGCGTTTCTGAAGCGAGATGGAGAATGGAGAAGAGGATGACCTTATATTGCGCCGTGACGGCACCAGTTCTGCGACGCCAACGTGATGAGGCGACGAGTGACGATTCCTGATGAGGCGCTGACACCAAGCCGAGTGCACGAGCCTTCGGCTGTCGTCGAAACATTTGAACTAGCCCGCCGATTTGGCAGCGTCACCGCGGTCGCTGGCATTTCCATGACCGTCAATTCCGGCGAAATCTTCGGCCTGATCGGGCCCAATGGCGCTGGCAAAAGCACTCTTATCAAGATGCTCACGACCCTGCTGCCTCCGTCTTCGGGGCGCGCGCTCGTCACCGGCTTTGATGTAATGACACAGCCCAGCGAAGTACGGAAACGCATCGGCTACGTGCCTCAGCTTCTGTCTGCCGATGGCGAGCTGACCGGTTACGAGAATCTGCTGCTGTCGTCCCGGCTTTATTTGATTCCGCGTGCCGAGCGGGAGAGGAGGATCGCGGATGCCCTCGCCATGATGGGCCTGGCGGACGTTCGCGATCGTCTGGTACGCAATTATTCAGGCGGCATGATCCGGCGGCTTGAGATCGCCCAAAGCACCCTCCACCGGCCCGCGGTTCTGTTCATGGACGAACCCACGGTCGGGCTCGATCCTACCGGGCGTCGTGCAGTCTGGGATCATGTTCGCGCACTGCGCCGCGAACTCGATGCCGCCATCGTCATAACGACCCACCACATGGACGAAGCGCAGGAGCTCTGCGATCGGGTCGCCGTGCTACACGCCGGCAAGATCGAGGGGCTGGGAACACCAGCAGAGCTGAGGGCAAAGCTTGGCCCGACTGCGACCTTAGACGACGTTTTTGCCGCGCTCACCGGCGGCGAAATCGAAGCAGGAGGAGGATACCGTGATGTCCGACAGACCCGCCGCGGCGCGCGGGAGCATGCTTAGAGGTCACTTGGTCGCAGTAATCGACTACGCGACGCAGGTTCTCGCCGTCGCCGATGCGGAAGCACGCAAACTGCGGCACGATCCCTGGGAGCTCCTAAGCCGTGCGATACAGCCGGTGTTGTGGCTTGTCCTCTTCGGCGAGGTCATGGCGCAGGTCCGCGGATTGAGTTCTGGCACCACTCCCTATCTTGATTTCCTGGCGCCCGGCATCCTCGCGCAAAGCGTATTGTTCGTCGCCATCTTCTATGGAATTTCCGCGATTTGGGAACGGGATCTCGGGGTGCTGCATCGCTATATGGTTAGTCCGGCGCCGCGAAGCGCCCTTGTCATTGGCAAGGCGCTGTCCGCCAGCTTCCGCGGCCTCTCTCAAGCGGTCGTCATCTACCTCTGTGCCGCCCTGATGGGTGTAAATCTCGATTTCGATCCCCGGCGCATCGTCCTAGTCATATTGTTCGTCGCGCTCGGAGCCGGATTATTTTCGACCTTCTCGCTGATCATTGCGTGCATCGTGAAGACACGCGAGCGCTTTATGGGGATCGGGCAGGTCCTGACGATGCCGATCTTCTTCGCCAGCAATGCAATCTATCCAATCAACCTCATGCCGGGATGGCTGAAAACTGTCTCATCGCTTAACCCGCTCACCTACGAGGTCGATGGCCTTCGCAGCCTCATGCTGCGTGGCGGGGAAAGCACGTTCGGCCTCGCTCACGATTTTGCCGCCTTGATCATCGCGGCTTCGGTATTCGTAGTGATTGCGACGCGCATATATCCTCGGATGACCGAGTGAGGGCCATACCCGAAAGGTTCTGACTTCTGCTGCGGGTCCCTCAATAGCAGACCTTAACGGCATCGCCGCAGCTCGGCTTCTCGCGATCTCGTTGTGAACTTGCCAGTCGTTGGTGCGGACGGAGGGACTCGAACCCTCACAGCCTTACGGCCAAGGGATTTTAAGTCCCTTGCGTCTACCATTTCGCCACGTCCGCCGAGCGGACAACGAGGACGCGTCCGCGCGGCCGCACTTGTAGCACCGGCCGCGGCGCGGCTCACCCGCTAAAGACGTTACTCGCCAAAGACGTGGCCCCACAGGCTGTCCCAGTCGGCGCCGGAAATGTCGGTGACGCGGCCGTCCTGCTCGAAGAACTTGTTGGGCACCTGGAACATCGCCAGCATCAGCCCGCCCTCGGGCGTCCAGGCGACGTGGCGGCTGCCGGCTTCGCGCCAGACGAATTCGCCGGGGCCGACGGTCAGCCCGGCCACCGGGCCTTCCTTGTCGACCAGCTTGCCTTCGAGCATGTAAGTCTGCTCGATCTTGACGTGCTCGTGGTCGGGCAGCACCGCGCCGGGCGCAAGCCGCATCAACGCGGTGACGAGGCCGGTTTCCTTATCGAGCAGCAAGCCCTTCACTTCGCAGCCGGGAAATCGCGTCTTCTTCCATTTCATGTCGGCGGGGCGCACGACATGCGAATGCGTCTCGGCGGTGTCGTGCTTTGCTTTTTCCCTCGGCGAGACGGCATCCATGGACGATCTCCTCCTCTACAATCCGGCTTCGTTGATCGGCGGCTGGAAGGCGAGTCCGGTGTCCCAGGGAAAGTAAATCCAGGTGTCCTGCGACACTTCGGTGATGAAGGTGTCGACCAGCGGCCGGCCCATGGGCTTGGCATAGACGGTGGCGAGATGCGCCCGCGGCACGATTTCGCGAACCACTTTCGCAGTCTTGCCGGTATCGACCAGGTCGTCGACCAGGAGAACCCGCACCCCCTGCCCGCCGCCGAGCCCGACGATCGCGGGCGCGACGTTCTTGAGCACCGTCAGCTCGCCCTGACTGGTGCCGGTGTAGCTCGACACGCACACCGTCTCGATCAGCTTGATGCCGAGCTCGCGGGCGACAATCGCGGCCGGCACCAGGCCGCCGCGGGTGATGCAGACGATAGCCTCGAACGGACCGGCGCCACTTAATCGCCAGGCCAGCGCCCGCGAATCGCGATGAAACTGGTCCCACGACACCGGAAAGATTTTTCCGGGGTCGCGCGGCAGGGGATTGGCGGACTGCTGTGCTTCGACCTGGGTCATCGAAGGTCCTTGCGGCAAGTGGATGGACCTAGAGCATGATCCGGAAAAGTGGACGCCGGTTTTCCGAAAAAATCATGCTCCACGAAACAGACTGGAGCGCAACCGAGAAGCGGCTGTGCTCTAGAGCCGATATCAGACCAGCGACACTGATGGCAATCAAGGAATCTCGTACACCGTCGTCTCGTCGGCGATGCCGCGCAAAGCCGCGCGCTGCATCGTTGGATGAAGCCCCGAGGTTTCGAGGATTTTGGCAGACTTTTCATCCTCAACTACCGACTTGGTGACGAAGATGGCGCGCGACGAGGCGAGCCCCTGCACGCGGGCGGCCATATTCACGGTCTGGCCGAAATAGTCCTGGCTGTTGTTGAGAGTGACGGCAAGGCACGGTCCTTCGTGAATGCCGATCTTGAGCAGCAGATCCTCGTTCTTGCGCTCGGCGTTGATGCGCGTCATTTCCTCGCGCATGCGAAGCGCCGCCGAAAGCGCCCGGTCCGGGGTCTGGAAGGTGGCCATGACCGCGTCGCCGATGGTCTTCACGACCGCGCCCGCCTCCGCCGCCACGACCTCGTAAAGGATATGAAAATGCTGGCGGACAAGATCGTAGGCCACGAGATCGCCGACGCGCTCATACAGCGCGGTCGAGCCCTTGAGATCGGTGAACAGAAACGTGAGGCTCGTGATCTTGAGCCGCTGATCGACATCGAGCGTATCGGTGCGATAGATGTCGCGAAACGTCTGATTGGTCAGGAGGCGCTTGGCGGTCAGGAACGGCCTGCGCTTGCCAAGCAAATGATGCAACGGTTCGGCCGCGATCCACAACGCCGGCAGCACGCGGCGGTCGGTGCGGTTTTCAAGCGACAGCCGCAGCGGCCCCGGCCGCATCTCGATCGTCCCGACCGGCGCCTTCACATTGTTGAACACCATCGTCAGCGCTTGCCGTTCGCGCGTCGGCTCGCCCTTGACGTCGATGAATTGCGTTCCGTGCGTAACCGGATCGAAGGCGATGACGAACTCGCTGGGCAGTTGCACCGACAGCACCGCCTTCTCGCCGGGCGGCAGCTCGATCGAATCGACAGTGAACTCGGCGAGGCTATCGTCCAGCGTATCCGGCAGATCGACGCCCGAACTCCAGAAAATCTGGCGATAATATTCGACTTCAGGAAGCTCATCCGGAGTGTGCGCGGTAATGCGACGCACACGCGGGCTCACCGTGAAGGTGACCTCCACCATCTCATCGAGTGTCGGCTTGTAGCCTGAGGCGCAGAGCCCGCAATCGTATTCGTCGCGGTTCACGTTCTTGAGCGTCGCGCCGGCATCGAGCACGCCACCGCAGCCCGGGCACAAAACATTCCACGACAATTCGAAAAGGCCGAGCCGGGCGGCGTGCAAATACGCGGCGATGGTCCGCTCTTCGTCGAGCCCGTGCTTGGAGGCGAAAGCAAGCACATTGACCCGACAAAGCTCACGATCGGGGGCGTCGCGCACCGAGCGCTCGATGGCGGCAGCACAATCGGGATCGGACGACTGCCGCAGCACAGTAAACAGGGCTTCGGTTTCGCTCATCGGAGGTTTCCCTCACTGCGAGAAACGTAGTTATCAGATTCCGCGGCCGCAAGGCGCATCGCCATGATGCGGGCCGCGGCCTCTGTCACCGCGATTTGAGCCACGCTGCCGCGAGCTTACCCGGCTGCAAGCTCGGCGTGCACACGCTTGAGCATTGCCTCGACCGCCGCCTTGACGGTAGCGAGCCTTTGCGGGTCGCGCGAGCGCATTACTACGTGCGCATTGGCGCTGCGGTTCTCGTCCATAAATGGATAGGAGCCGATGATAACGTCGGGGTGCGCTTTTGCGATCGCGCCAAGCTCGGTGCCAATGTCGCCCTCGCGGCAATCGGCACGCACGGTCTCGGACAGCATTTTTGCGCCGGTCTTCAACTGCGGCGTCACATATTCGAGCATGGCCTGCATGACCGCCGGAATGCCCGCCATGACGATGACGTTGTCGATCCGAAAGCCGGGCGCCGCCGAAATTTTGTTGAGCACGAGCCCGGCGCCAGCGGGCATGCGCGTCATGCGCATGCGCGCCTCGTTCATCACGCCGCCGGTCTCGGCAAGCCGCACACGCAAAATCTCGACCGCACGTGGATGATAGTCGATCGAAACGCCGAACGCCTTGGCGATCGCGTCGGCGGTGATGTCGTCATGGGTAGGGCCGATGCCGCCGGTTGTGAACACATAGGTGTAGCGTGCCCGCATCGCGTTGAGCGCGGCGACGATCTCCGGCTCTTCGTCAGGCACGACCCGCACTTCCTTAAGATCGATGCCGATGGTGGTGAGGTATTCGGCGGTGAAGCCTATATTCTTGTCCTTGGTGCGGCCCGACAGGATCTCATCGCCGATCACCAGGAGGCCGGCGGTAACGATCCCGCTTTCACTGAGGCTTGTGCTCTCGTTCGCGCCGGTCATGAGTCGATCTCCGCGCCTGCCAGTCTGATCTAGCGCGGCAGCCCGGACGGCTCAAGCACGGCGCTGATTTTCGAAATGCGATGTCCCGGTGTATAAGTCACGCAAAGTCAGGGAGAGGAAACGTCATGAATTTCTCGATGTCGGAGCGGCAAAAGCACTGGCGCGACCGCGTCATTGCCTTCATGGACGCGCATGTCTATCCGGCCGTTGCGACCTACGATCGCCAGGCTGCCGAAGGCGAGCGCTGGAAAGTCATCCCGGTCCTCGAAGAGCTGAAAGCCAAGGCCAAAGCCGAGGGCCTGTGGAATCTGTTCCTGCCGCCCTCCTCCGATCACGACGAGGGCGAATATCACGGCGCCGGGCTGACGAACCTCGACTATGCGCTTTGCTCCGAGCAGATGGGCCGCGTTTCCTGGGGTTCGGAAGTATTCAATTGCTCGGCGCCGGACACCGGCAACATGGAGGTTCTGCATCGCTACGGCTCGCCGGAGCAAAAAGCCAAATGGCTGCGGCCGCTCTTGGCCGGCGAAATCCGCTCGGCGTTCCTCATGACCGAACCGGCGGTGGCGTCTTCGGACGCCACCAATATCGAGACTTCGATCACCCGCGACGGCGGCGACTATGTGATCAAGGGCCGCAAATGGTGGTCGTCGGGGGTTGGCGATCCGCGCTGCAAGATCGCGATCGTGATGGGCAAAACCGATCCCAGCCGCGCCCGGCATGAGCAGCAATCGCAGATTCTCATTCCGCTCGACACGCCGGGCATCAAGGTGCTGCGCATGTTGCCGGTCTTCGGCTACGATGACGCGCCCCACGGGCACGCCGAAGTCCTTCTCGACAACGTCCGCGTGCCGGCTACCAATCTCCTCCTTGGCGAAGGCCGTGGTTTTGAGATCGCGCAGGGCCGTCTCGGTCCGGGCCGGATTCATCATTGTATGCGCACGCTCGGCGCGGCCGAAGTGGCGCTGGAGAAAATGACCAAGCGGCTGCTGTCGCGCGCTGCCTTCGGCAAGAAGCTCGCGGAGCATTCGGTTTGGGAGCAGCGCATTGCGGAAGCGCGCATCGACATCGAGATGACGCGCTTACTCTGTCTCAAAGCCGCCGACATGATGGACAAGGTCGGCAACAAGGCCGCGCAGCTCGAAATCGCCATGATCAAAGTGGCGGCGCCGCGAATCGCATTGCGCGTGATCGACGACGCGATCCAGGCATATGGCGGCGCGGGCGTGAGCAGCGACGCAGGCCTGGCGAAGGCTTACGCGCATATCCGCACGCTTCGGCTTGCCGACGGTCCGGACGAGGTCCATTGCCGCGCGATCTCGCGCCTTGAAATGCGCAAATACACCAACGCGCGGGTGTGAGAAAGCGTCAGCCAAGCTCAATGCGCGTGTTCGACGAACAAGCGCTTGAGCTCGTTCTTCAGAATCTTGCCGGCGGGATTGCGCGGCAGCATGTCGGCGGAAAAAAGTATCTTCACCGGCACTTTGAACGCCGCAAGCCGCTCCGCCACGAAGCCGCGCAATTCGTCCTCGGCAACCTTCGTGCCCGGCTTGAGCGTGACTACCGCACCCGGCTCTTCGCCCAGCGAGTGATGCGGGATGGCGACGATGGCGGCATCGATCACGGCCGGATGCTCGTAGAGGGCATTCTCCACTTCGATGCAATAAATGTTCTCGCCGCCCCGGATCAGCATGTCCTTGGCCCGATCGAGGATGTAACAGAAACCCTCTTCGTCGATCCGGGCAATGTCGCCGGTGCGCAGCCATCCGTCGATGAAGGTCGCAGCGGTGGCTTCGGGATTGCGCCAATAGCCCTTTACGATCGTCGGACCCTTGACCCAAAGCTCGCCCACGCCGCGTCCCGGCAATTCCTCGCCGGCCTCATTCACGATCTTCATGTCGCCGATCGGCAATGCCGGACCGCAGCTCGCCGGCCGCAATTCGTAATCTTCGGCCTGATGTCCGGTGAACCCCCCGGAGGCTTCTGTCATGCCCCAGCCCGTCCCCGGGACAGCTTTCGGGAATTTTTGTTTCAATCTCGGCACCAGTTCCGCCGCCGCCGGCGCACCGCCATAAGAGATGCTTTCCAGCGACGACAAGTCGTAATTGTCGAGCGCGGGATGCTCCAGCAATTGCCAGGCGATCGTCGGCACGCCGCCGGCGCCCGTCACGCGCTCGTGTTCGATAAGCTGCATGGCCAACTCCGGATCCCACTTATGCATGAAGACGAGTTTGCCGCCCGCCGCGAGCAGCGGGATCAGGGTCGCGTGGCACCCGGTCGTGTGAAACAACGGCACTACCATCAACGTGCACTTTTGCGGCGCATTCGGATCGGGCGCGGGCACCGGTTCGCCCCGGCGCACAAAAGCCCGCGCCATCCCGAAGGACCGACCCATGACGTTGGTCGCGGCGTTGCGGTGCGTTCCAAGCGCACCTTTCGGCTTTCCCGTGGTGCCTGAGGTGTAAAGGATCGTGGCGTCATCTTCCGGATCGAGCGGCACGTTCGGCAACGGCCGATCCGGCAACAGACGCCAGGCATTCACCTCGCCGATGACGGATTCGAGGTTGGCGACTTTCGGATGCGCCACTTCCTCGCTCTCGCGGCTGACAAAAATGCGCTCGAGCGCCGGACAATTATGCAGATGTTCAGACAGCCGCTCGAGCCGTTCGCGATCGACGATGGCGACCTTGGCTCCGGAATCGTTGAGACCAAATTGAAGCTCCGGCCCGGTCCACCAGGCATTGAGCAAAGTCGCAACGCCGCCGACCAGCAGACAACCAAAGAAAGCCGCCGGCCATTCCGGCAAGTTCCGCATGGCGATGGCAACGCGGTCGCCCTTCTTGACACCCGCCTGTTGCAGCGCCTCGGCGATGGCGAGCGCGGCGCGCGCGAAATCCTCGTAGCTCGCTCGCTCGTCACGATAGACGACGAACGTCTTGCTGCCGTGCGCCCGAGCCGAAAGGAAGACCTCGCGCATGGTCGGCGGCGCGTTCTTCCAAACGCGCATACGCACGCCGCGGATGACGCGCTCCTCCATCTCGAATGGCGAGCCCGGACGCGTGAGCAGCGCGTTGGCTTGTGCCAGTGAAGTCGCCGGAAAATTGTTCGGTACCGCCACGTGAACCCTTTTACGGACCTATTTTTGCATCCGGCTCGTCACGCAATTCCAGATCAAGCAATCGTAACGCCACCATCAACAACGATGGTTTGTCCGGTCATGAAGCTTCCCGCCTGCGAGGCCAGCAGGATTGCGGCGCCGGCGATCTCGTCGGGTTCGCCAATGCGGCCAAGCGGCGTCTGTTCGTTCCTTCGCTTTAGATTATCCGGATTCTCCCAGAGCGCGCGGGCGAAATCGGTGCGAATGAGACCCGGAGCGATGCAATTGATCCGAACGTTGTGCGGACCAAGCTCGACGGCGAGATTGCGTGCGAGCTGCATATCCGCAGCCTTGGAGATGCAATAAGAGCCGATGACCGGGCTGCCTTTGAGGCCGCCGATGGACGAGACGATGATGATCGAACCATCCTTGCGGGCGATCATTTGCGGCGCCACGAACGTGATCAGCCAATGATTGGATACGATGTTGTTGTCCAGGATCTTGCGCAATTGATCGTCTGTAATGGTGTGCATCGGGCCGAAATGCGGGTTTGAGGCGGCGTTGCAGACGAGCACGTGGATTTGGCCGAAAGCGCGAATCGTTTCCTCGACCAAGCGCTGGAGGTGCTCCTTCGAAGAAATATTTGCCGCTATGGCGATGGCGCGGCCTTCGCCGTATCTAGCGTTGATCGCCGCGGCCACCTCGCGGCAGGGTTCGATGTTGCGTGAGGAGACGACGACCTTTGCCCCCTGCTCGGCCATCCGCTCCACGATCGCGCGCCCGATGCCGCGCGACGAGCCGGTGACCACGGCCACTTTTCCGCTCAGGTCGAATAGCGACACGGTCGTTCCTTCCCCTGACATATGATGTATTTTGCGCGGCAGCTTATTCAGGCAAAACCAAACCGGCAAGCCGAAGAGGAAACGTCGATGAGCGCCATCAATGCCGTAACAGACCTCAGCCGCGAAGGCGACATCGCCGTCGTCACGATCAATTCGCCACCCGTGAATGCGCTTTCGGCCGATGTGCGCGATGGCATTCGCGACGGCGTCCTGCAAGCAGCGGCTGATCCGACCGTCAAGGCAATCGTTTTGATCTGCGCCGGCCGTACCTTTATCGCCGGCGCGGATATTGCCGAGTTCGGCAAGCCGACCAAAGGTGCGTCGGTCCCTGAAATCCAGGGCGCGCTTGAAGGCGGTCCGAAACCGGTCATCGCCGCTATTCATGGCACCGCCCTGGGCGGCGGATTCGAAGTGGCGCTCACGTGCCATTATCGCGTCGCAGTACCGTCGGCAAAATTCGGGCTGCCCGAGATCAAGCTCGGTCTCATTCCCGGCGCCGGAGGCACGCAGCGCCTGCCCCGCTTGAGCGGCGTCGAGAATGCCCTCGATGCCATTCTTTCCGGAACGCCGTTCGGCGCCAGGAAGGCGCTCGACTGGGGCGTCGTCGACGCGCTGGTCGAGGAAGGAAAATTGCGCGAAGGAGCGATGACCTTCGCCCGCAAAGTGATCGACACGCACATGCCGCTGCGCAAGATCCGCGATCTTAACGACAAGATCGAAGCAGTGCGCGGCCATCCGGAAATTTTCGAAAAAATCCGCCGCGACAATGCGCGCAAATTCCGCGGCTTCCAAGCCTGGAAAGAAGCGATCCGAGCCGTCCAGGCCGCGGTCGATTTGCCCTTCGATGAAGGCGCCAGGCTCGAACGCCAGGCCTTTCTCGATCTCGTTCCTTCCGATCAATCCCGCGCTCAGCGCTACGTGTTTTTCGCCGAACGCAAGGTGTGGAAGATTGCCGACGTGCCGGACGACACGCCGGTCCTGCCGATCAAGAAGGCGGGTGTGATCGGCGCCGGCACGATGGGCGGCGGCATATCGATGAATTTCCTCAACGCCGGAATTCCGGTGACGATCGTCGAGATGGCGCAGGAAGCGCTCGATCGCGGCATCGGCACGATCCGCCGCAACTATGAGAATACCGCCAAGAAGGGCCGGCTGACGAAGGCCGATGTCGAAACGCGCATGGGGCTTCTCAGGCCCGGCGTAAGCCTCGATGCATTGTCCGATTGCGATCTCATCATCGAAGCAGTGTACGAGAATATGGAGATCAAGAAGGACGTCTTCCGCAAGCTCGACAAGATCGCCAAAAAAGATGCGATCCTCGCCTCCAACACGTCCTATCTCAACATCGACGAAATCGCTTCGGTCACAGGCCGGCCCGCCGATGTCATCGGAACCAACTTCTCTTCCCCCGGAACGGCATTAGGTTCCTCCCAAGTCGGTTCTGGGTCGA
>Ga0187858_10004636_pt1 | contig 12804 bp, 10 predicted proteins | sample June2016WEW_8_15_FD_133015 | JGI IMG/M metagenome (GOLD analysis project Ga0187858, IMG submission 133015) | Peatland microbial communities from SPRUCE experiment site at the Marcell Experimental Forest, Minnesota, USA - June2016WEW_8_150 | ecosystem: Environmental > Terrestrial > Soil >...
AGCTATCCGGACGAAGAGGCGGTCCTGTCGGCGATCATCGCCGGCGCCTCGGGCTACCTGCTCAAGCAGATCCGAGGCCGGGACCTCGTGAGCGCCCTGGAGTCGGTCGGTCGAGGCGAGTCGCTGCTCGACCCGGCGGTGACCGAGAAGGTGCTCGACCGCGTTCGCCGCATCGCCACCGGTACATACACCGACGAGATGGCGCAGTTGACGCAGCAGGAACAGAAGATCCTGCTCCTCGTCGCCGAGGGCAAGACCAACAAGGAGATCGCGTCCGAGGTCTTCCTGTCCGACAAGACGGTCAAGAACTACGTCAGTTCGATCCTCTCCAAGCTGAACCTGGAGCGGCGCGCCCAGGCCGCGGCCTTTGTCGCCCGTCACCGCCTCAAGGGCGGCGCCTGAGGTTCGACCCGCGCGGTGCGAATCATGTTCGGATCTCAAACGATGGCCGGCTGAGCGCTTCGCGCGTCTGGGCAGCTGCATAACGGCGGCCTCCACTTGACACCAGCCAGGTGGACCGCGATTCGTACCAATCGGCCCTCGTACGTGCGGCTCCGGCCAATACACTCCCCCTCATGCGTATCGTCAGCGCCGATGAGGCAGTCTCCGGAATCCAGTCAGGCGAGCAGATCTTCATGCACGGAGCTGCGGCGACGCCGTCCGTGCTTCTGGACGCTCTCGTGCGTCGGGCACCCGAACTGCAGGACGTGAAGATCGTCCACATGCATTGCGAGGGCCCGCACCCGCACCTAGCGCCGGACATGCAAGGGCATTTCCTGCACAAGGCCCTCTTCATCGGGCCGAACGCCCGCAAGGCGATCAACGAGGGTCGAGCCGAGTTCATCCCCGTCTTCCTCTCGGACATCCCCCGTCTGATCGACAGCGGCCTGCTTCCCCTCGACGCGGTCTTCGCCAACATGACCCCGCCCGACGAGCACGGTTTCTGCTCTCTCGGGACCTCGGTCGATGCGATGCTGACAGCCGTCCGTAACGCCCGGGTGGTCATCGCCCAGTTCAACAAGTCGATGCCGCGAACTCTCGGCGACAGCTTTGTCCACGTCAGCGCGATCGACTTTGCGGTTGAGGTCGACCAGCCGCCGTACGACCACAGCCGAGGCACCGGAGGAGAGATCGAGGACCGCATAGGTGCCTTCATTGCCGAGCTGGTCCCCGACGAGGCCACGCTGCAGATGGGAATCGGCGCGATCCCGAGTGCCGTGGCCAAGCATCTAGACGACAAGAAGGACCTGGGCGTCCACACGGAGATGTTCACGGACGTCCTGGTGGATCTGGTCGAGCGCGGGGTCGTGACGTGCCAGCGCAAGGAGATCAACTGCGGCAAGATCGTCACCGCCTTCATGATGGGCACGCAGCGCCTGTACAAGTTCGTCGACAACAACCCCATGGTCGAGATGCGGCCGGTCGACTACACGAACGACACGGCGATCATCCGCCGCTTCAAGCGCATGACGGCCATCAACGCGGCCATCGAGGTGGACCTGACCGGCCAGGTTTGCGCCGATTCGATCGGCCACCGCATGTACAGCGGCGTCGGCGGTCAGATGGACTTCATGCGCGGCGCGGCGCTGGCCGAGGAAGGGCGGGCGATCATCGGCCTCCCATCCACGGCCGCTGGCGGCAAGATGTCGCGCATCACCGCCAGCCTCAAGGAGGGAGCCGGGGTCACGACGACGCGGTCGCACGTCCGCACTGTCGTGACGGAGTTCGGCGTGGCTGAGCTGTTCGGTCAGAGCTTCCGCGAGCGGGCCAAGCGCCTCATCGCGATCTCCCATCCCGACTTCCGCGACGAGCTGACGGCGTACGCGAAGAAGTACCACGAGCTCTAGATAGATCGCCGTCGGACGGGTGATCCAGGGTCGTATGCCATGGGATGGGGGAGGGCGCTGGGGCAGCGCAGCCGCGACGACGCCGGCCGAGACTGCGGCCTTTCCGCACCCGCAGCCTGCCGCTACCGAAGCTCAACGCCTGGACTTCTCTTCGCCTGGTCCCAAGACATCCGCCGCCCGCCAACGGCATGGACCGGCGGGCACAAAAAGGACGAACGCCGGGCGTCCCCTCCGGCGTTCGTCACGACGAGCAGTCTGCGAGCCCGCGCCTGGGCTGCGCAGTGCCGAATGGCCCTCCGGGGAGGGCAAGTCGTCCCCAGCCCGATGGGGGACTGCACCCGGGCCGGAAGCCCCGCGACCGGGGTGTCCATAGACCCACGGCAGCCCACCCGGCCGGCGACCGCAGCCCACCCCTTAGGGGAGGTCCAACCTATCCGGTCTTGTGCCGCCGCGGGCCATATGGCCCCCGGTCTTAGGGAGCCCTGTCGCTACGGGTGGAAGCGGCCGCGGCGCACCCTATGAGCATGCTCGCCGACTCCCAGATTCCCTCGCGCCGACTGCTCATCGTCAGTCAGCACCCGGCCGCAACCGAGGCTCTCTGCGACCACCTCTCGCGCCACGGCTTCATCGTCGCTCAGGCGTCGTGTGAATCCGCTGCGCGCGAGGCGGCCGCGGCCCGGCCGGACGTGGTTCTGCTCGATGCCGATGTCGCGGGGGGCTGGCGGCCAATGGTTGCGGCTCTGCGCGATCTGGTCCCCGCGGATCGGATCGCGGTGCTGGCTTCCTACTGGCATGCGGACGAGCAGCGCGAGGCGGTCGCCAGCGGGATTGGCGGCACCCTGCTCAAGCACTTGGACGGAAGCGCGCTGGCCCGCCAGCTGCGTGCATTGAGTGAACCGACCATCGTGACGAATACGCCGACTCCCGAATTTCCAGGCATTCCGGCCATCATCGACGGCTCCGAGGCCATCGCCTATGTCGAGACACGGATCAGCGACGGCGCCTGCGCCTATCCGATCACACCCTCGACGACCATGGCCGCGGTCTACCAGGTCGCCGTCGCCAACGGCACCCCAAACCTGTGGGGCACGCACCTGAAGTTCATCGAGCCGGAGTCGGAGCATTCCTCCGCCTCAGCCGCCGAAGGTTTCGCCCTTGCCGGCGGCCGGGTGACGAACTTCACCGCCGGCCAGGGCCTGATCCTCATGAAAGAGGTCCTGTACGTCATTTCCGGCAAGCGCCTGCCGGCGGTCTTCCACGTGGGAGCGCGTGCTCTCACGAGCCAGAGCCTCAACATCCACGCTGGTCACGACGACGTCATGGGCGTCGCCGACACCGGCTGGGGTATCTTCTTCGCCCGCAACTGCCAGGAGGCTGCCGACCTGACCGCGATCGCGCGCCGTGTCGCCGAGGATGGCGAGACGCCGTGGTTCGTCTGCCAGGACGGCTTCCTCACGACGCACACGATAGAGAACGTCCTTCTGCCTGAGGACGAGCTGCTCAAGCGCTTCGTGGGCGACCCGCGCGAGATGGTGCGCGATCTCTTCGACCCGAAGGACGCGCTCATGTCCGGCGTGGTCCAGAACCAGGACTCCTACATGAAGGGCCGCATCGGGCAGCGGGCCTGGTACGACCGCCTGGTCGAGATCAGCGAGCGGGCGATGGCCGAATGGGCGGCCCTGACCGGTCGCAAGTACGGCCTCATCGACTCGTATCGAACCGAAGACGCCGACTACATCATGGTCTCGATGGGGACCATGGCGGACACGGCGCTCGCGGTCGTGGACGCGCTGCGCGATCAGGGCCGCAAGGTCGGTTGCGTGACCGTGACGAGCTTCCGACCGTTCCCGGCAGAGCAGCTGGCCGGCGCCGTTGGTCGCGCCAAAATTGTGGCCGTAGTCGAGCGAACCGACGAGCCCGCGGCGGCGGACAACCCGCTGACCCGCGAGCTCAAGTCGGCGCTGGCCGATGCTGCGATGAATGGCGCACCGATGCCGCGCGTCATATCGGTCTCGGGCGGCCTCGGCTCCCGCGACATCCAGCCGGGCGATCTCGGTGCCGTCTTCGATCTCATGGCCGACGACGAAGCCGTGAAGAAGACCCGGCGGGCGTTCCTCGGCATCCGCCATCCTCTGGCCCTGCCCAAGAACGACCTCAACATTCGCCCCAAGGGCGCCTACAGCCTGCGCGGCCACTCGGTCGGCGGCTTCGGCAGCGTTACGACCAACAAGCTGGTGGCCACGACCGTCGGCGAGCTCTTCAACCTGTACGTGCAGGCGTATCCGCGCTACGGCTCGGAGAAGAAGGGCCTGCCCACGACTTACTTCCTGACCATCGCCGAGGAGCCGATCCGGCTCCACAACGAGCTGACCGAAGTCGACTTCGTGCCGCTCTTCGATGTCAACTCGTTCAAGCAGGGCAATCCGCTGACCGGCCTCGTCGACGGCGGCACGGTCTTCGTGCCGACGCCCCTGACCGATCCGCAGGAGATCTGGGCAGCCCTTCCGCCCGCCACCCGGGCGGAGGTCCAGGCTCGCAAGATCAGGCTTCTGGCTCTCGACACCGCCTCGCTCGCGATGAAATACGCCCCTCGCCAGGATCTCGAGATCCGAATGCAGGGCGTGGCTCTCGTTGGCGTCTTCCTCAAGGTCTCGCCGTTCGCCGAACGGGCCGGACTCGACCGGCCAGCGCTCATGGACTCCGTCCGAACCAACCTGACTCGTTTCTTCGGCAAGCGCGGTGCGGCTGTTGTCGACGCAAACCTGGCCGTTATCCAGGGTGCGTACGACGGCGTCATCGACGTAACCGCCGGGATTGCGGACAGGGTACCCGCGGAGGCCGCTCGATGACCCAGGCTCGAACCGTTGGCGAGGTCATGACCGCCAACCCGATCTCGATCGTCGAGACGGCCTCCCTCAAGGAGGCCGCCGCGATACTCGACACCAGGAAGATCACCGGTCTTCCAGTCGTCGACGCGAACGGGCTTCTGGTTGGCGTGCTCAGTCAGACGGACCTCGTTCGGGTTCGAGCCAACCAGCACCTCGCCTCGAACTGGCCCGGCCTCGCGGTCGGGCTGGTTATGACCAAGCCGGCGCTCACGATCGCCGCCTCGGCCAGCCTCGAAGAGGCTGCCAGGGCGATGGAGGAGCGCCGAGTCCACCGCCTCGTCGTGACAGACGATGCGGCCACCCCGATCGGAATCATCTCGACCAGCGACCTCGTCCGGTCCTGGTTGAGGTAATCCGAAGACTGAGCGAGCGATGACCGAAACACTTGTTGCTACCGACATCCAGAAGCTTGGGGCCGGCCCCGGGCTCATCTCTCCCAAGAGCCTCAACGTCCAGGGCTACATCGACGACTTCAACACGACCGTCATCGATGCGTACCGTCGCGGCGTGGCCGACGTCGACCTCCCAGCCGACGAAGGCGTTGGGCGAAGCCTGATTGCCCCGGCGACGGCTGCAGTTCGCGACTTCAGCGCCCTCTCGCCGCTGATCCCGGCGCTTGAAGCGGAGAAATGCGTCGGCTGCATGGCCTGCGTCAGCGCCTGCCCGGACAGCGCCATCGTGGCGACGGCACAGCCCAAGGGGTCACTGGCCAAGGCCATCGGGGCATTCGCCGCCTCCCAGCCGAACGCGACCCTGGCCGAGACCACGGCCAGGTCTCACTTCGTCCACACCACCAAGTACGCCGACGTTCCCGCCAAGAAGGGCCTGGAAGGGGCCGATTTCGGACTCTTCATCGACCCGGCCCATTGCAAGGGCTGCGCCGAGTGCGTCGACGTCTGCGTTGCGCAAGGCCACAACGCCCTGGCCATGGTGGAGAAGAGCGACGTCGAGGACAGCGGCGAGTGCACGCTCGACCGGTACCGCCGCGACATCGCCTTCTACAAGTCGCTGCCGCCGACCCCAGTCGAGTATCGCAACGAGAAGGCCCTTGCCGATCTGATGCTCGGTGAGCACGCGTTCGGCTTCGTCGGCGGCGGGGGCTCGTGCTCCGGCTGCGGCGAGGGCACCGTCGTTCGCATGGTCGTCGCGGCCACGCTCCAGGTCAACGGCCCGCAGAGCATGGGCATCGTGGCCGAGACCGGCTGCAACACCGTCTTCTCGAGCACCTATCCATACAACCCGTTCACCGTTCCGTGGACCAACTCGCTCTTCGAGAACGGCCCGGCCGACGCCATGGGCATCCGGCTGCGCTGGGATCAAGCCGGCCACGCGGATCGGCGCCTGTGGGTCTTCGGCGGCGACGGCGCCATGTACGACATCGGCTTCCAGTCGCTATCGCACCTGGCTGCATCGGGCATGGACGTGAAGGTCCTGGTTCTCGATACCGGCGCCTACTCGAACACCGGCGGCCAGGCCTCGACCGCGTCCTTCACGAGCCAGGTCGCGAAGCTTGCGGCCTATGGCAAGGCGGAGCACGGCAAGCAGGAGAAGCGCAAGGAACTGGGCCGGATAATGATGGCCCACGGCGATGTCTACGTCGCCCAGGTCGCGGCTGGCAACATCAACCACCTCTACAAGGCGGTCATCGAGGCCAACGCCTACCCGGGCCCGGCCGTCGTGATCGCCTACGCACCCTGCATGCCCGAACACGGCATCGCGGACGATGCCGCCACGCGGCAGGCCAAGCTCGCCGTCGACTCGCGCGCATTCCCGCTATTCACCTACGACCCGCGTCGCGGCTCGTCGATCGCCGAGCGTCTTTCACTGCAGGGCAACCCCGCCACGAAGGAAGACTGGACGAAGAGCCCCGACGGGACGGTCTTCGACTTCGTCTCCTTCGCCAGGACTGAGGCTCGGTTCGGCCAGCACTTCGACAAGGAGGGCAACCCCTCCATCGAGCTGCAGCGATCGCAGGAGGATCGCCTCCAGAACTGGCAGACCCTCCAGGAGATGGCCGGAATCCGCTAGTCTCGGAACCGCGCCCCGAGATCTTCGTCAAGCCGAACCGGGGCCTCGTTCGAGGCCCCGGTTCTTGATTCCCAGTTGCCGCACCCGCGAGCAGGCGGGCAGATCTAGGCGACGACTCCCACTAGGCCCGCCTCGAGCCCGGCCTCGAAGACGTCCAGGTCTGCCTCGACGACCTCGGGCCGCTTCTTGCTCGCCATCTCCGTGATGGCCGCGCGAACCGAGGCCCGTGAGACCCAGCCGAGCCGCCCCACCAGAGCCCCGAGCGCGACAACGCTGACGAGCTTGTCGTCGCCGCCCTTTGCGGCCAGCTCCGTGCAGGGCAGCCTGAGCTCGTCCACGTCAGAGCGTCCGATCTTCTCCTCGCCCAGCAGCGAGGTGTTCAAGAGGACCAGGCCTTCGTGGGCGACGCGCGGCGCGAACTTGCGGAGCGACGGCAGGTTCATCACGACCGCGGCATCGAACTGGTCGACGACCGGCGAGCCTATCGGGCCGTCGCCGACGATGACCGTGCAGGACGCCGTGCCACCGCGCATCTCGGGCCCGTAGGAGGGGATCCAGAAGACCTCGAGGCCGTCCTTGATCGCGGCTCGGGCCAGAACCTGGCCGGCGAACAGCAGGCCCTGACCGCCGAAGCCGGCGAAGACCACGGAGTGCTCCACGTCAGGCCTCCGATCGTTGGGCTGCTGCGTTTGCGCCGACCTGGCGCGACGCCCCACGGTCCACGATCACGCCGAGCGGATACGCCTCGACGACCGGGCCCTTCAGGTGCTCGATCGATTCCTGCGGGGTCATGTTCCATCCAACCGGGCAGGTCGAAAGGGCCTCGACTATGGCAAAGCCGCCGCCGTCGACCTGGACCTGGCAGGCCCGCTTGATCATGGCCTTGAGCTTGCCGATCGAACTGACGTCCGCGACGGTGCCACGCGCGGCGTATGTGACTCCGGGCAATTGCGCCAGCATCTCGGTGATGCGGATCGGGAAGCCCATGAGGGCCGCGTCCCGGCCGCTCGGCGAGGAGGTCGTCCGCTGGCCGAGCAGCGTGGTGGGGGCCATCTGGCCGCCGGTCATACCGTAGATGCCGTTGTTCACGAAGATCGCGGTGATGCGCTCGCCGCGAGCCGCGGCGTGGACGATCTCGGCGGTCCCGATGGCGGCCAGATCGCCGTCGCCCTGGTAGGTCAGGACGAACGCCTCGGGCCGAACGCGGCGAATGCCGGTGGCGACGGCCGGGGCGCGTCCGTGCGGCGCCTCGACGAAGTCGACGTTCAGATAGTCGTACGCGAAGACTGCGCACCCGACCGGAGCCACCGCGATGGTATGGGCCGGGAGATCCAGCTCGGTCATGACCTCGGCCAGCAACCGGTGGACCACGCCGTGGCCGCAGCCGGGGCAGTAGTGGGTCGAGCGGTCGCGCAGGACATCGGGCCTGGCGTAGATCAGGCGGGCCGGGGCGCTGTTGGTCGAGGCAGAGGTGCGGAGGGTCATCTTCGACCTCCCCAGTTCGCGCCGGCGTGCAGCCCGTGCTGGACTTCCTTGCCGTTGCCATGTCCGCCGGCCCCAGGGGGCTGCGTAGCCGAGGCGCCCACATGATGGCCGGCCTCACGCGTACGAGCCACCTTCCCGCTGAGCGCCTTCAGGGCGCCAAGGACCTCGTCCGGCGTCGGCACCATGCCGCCCATTCGGCCGTGGAAGGCCACCGGACATCGGCCTTCGACCGCGAGCCGAACATCCTCGACCATCTGGCCAGACGAGAGCTCGACTGTCAGGACTCCGTGCAGGTGCCTGCTGAGCCTGGCCAGCTCACGCTCGGGGAACGGCCAGAGGGTGATTGGCCGGAAGAGGCCGACTTTGATGCCCTTCTCCCGCGCCTTGGTTATGGCGCTGCGAGCGACGCGAGCCGCGGTGCCGTACGCGGCGATGGCAAACTCGGCATCCTCGAGCTGCCAACCCTCCCAGCGGACCTCGTGGCGGGCGATCTCGCGGTACTTGTGCTGGAGCGCCAGGTTCCGCTTCTCGAGCACTTCGGGATCGAGATCGATCGACTTGACGATCCGCGCCGGCCGGCCGGCGGCGCCGGTGAGCGCCCAATCAAAGGCATGGCGTTCGGGCGTGCGGAACCGCAGCTCGACCGGCTCCATCGCCTGGCCGAGGATCCCGTCCGCAACGAGCATCACGGGCGTCCGGTAGCGCTCTGCCAGTTCGAAGGACGTGGCCATCAGCTCCATGGCCTCACCGATCGACGCGGGTGCGAGGACGGGCACTCGGTAATCGCCGTGGCCGTGGCCCTTGGTTGCCTGGAAGTAGTCGCTCTGCGACGGGCCGATGCCGCCGAGGCCCGGGCCCGCCCGCATGATGTTGACGAGCACCATCGGCGTGCCGGAGCCGGCCATGTAGCTCATCCCCTCGGCCATCAGGCTGATGCCCGGGCTCGACGAGGAAACCAATACCCGCGCTCCCGTGGCTGCGGCCCCGAGGGCCATGTTGATAGCACCGAGCTCGCTCTCTGCCTGTACGAAGACTCGGCCGAGCTCGAGCATTCGGCGCGCCATCCACTCGAGCAACTCGGCTTGTGGCGTGATGGGATAGCCAAAGTACGCGTCGCAGCCGGCCTGGATTGCAGCCTCCGCGATCGCCTCATTGCCCTTCATGAGTACGCGGGCACGCCGTTGGGCGTCGGCCTCGGCCGCGGTCGATCGAGTGGTCGTCTCCACGGATGGGTCGCCGCTCATCGCAGCCGCTCTTCTCGGACCTGGCGCGGTGCGGCCCAGACGGTGAACACGGCGTCGGGGCAGACACGGGCGCAGAAGGCGCAACTGGTGCAGCCTGCGGCGTCCACCAGCTCCACGGGGTGGTAGCCGAGGACGTTCACTCGGCTCCGGTCGAGCGCCAGCACGGCCTTGGGGCACGCGGCGACGCAGAGCTCGCAGCCTTTGCAGTGCTCCTCGGCGATGACGAGAGGCGTCCACGGCAGGGGTGGCCGGGGTGTCATGGCAATCGGACTTATCGCCATTCGCTCTTCGCTTTCGGGTGCGGTGCCCATCGCAGAACAAACCGCCGACCTCACGATCTGCGGCGGTCCCGCGCACGGGACTTGTTGATCGTAGACTCCCGCGCGAGGTCCCGACGGGCAAGGGCCGAACGACCCGTGTCCCGCTGCGAGAGGTACGTGCGGCGTCGACCGATTCGGGTAGGGACGGCCCGCTGCCGGGAGGCGGAAGGATCGAGCGACCCGGCAGGGATCCGTGGATGGCCCGATCTCGCCGCCCAGGCCAACCCCGAACATGCAACATCCGTTGCCCGATGTCGACACGAGCGTCCGTCACGGTCTTTCGGATCTGCGGCCCGAGTAGACGTGATGGCATACTCCCCTTGGAGTAGGGCAGTCCCAATGGCCCTGGATCCGAGTCACGGCTGGACCGCACTCAGAGGGCCTTCATGGACGACACGTCACGCCCGCCGGGCAGACCGGAAACCTTTACGAAGGCGCCGCCGGTGGCCTTCGATCCCGACCTGGCACCGGTACAGCCTCTTCGGGCCCACTTTCCGGGCGAGGAGCCTCCGGAAGGACTTCGTGTCGGAGACCTCGGACCCGGCTCCGAGTCCGAGCCCAACATCCGCCAGGCGCTCCTCGGCGAGCCGTTCGACGACCCAGTGGCGCCGGGTAGCGTCCGCTGTGTCGCCTGCGCGCATCGGTGCGTCCTCCGGCCGGGTCGGATCGGTATCTGTGGAGTTCGACAGAACCGCGGCGGCTGGCTCTACACGCTCGTCTACGGCCAGGTCGTGGCTGCCCAGGCGGAACCGGTCGAGAAGAAGCCCTTCTACCACTTCATGCCGGGCAGCTACGCCTACTCGATCGCGACTCAGGGCTGCAACTTCCACTGCGCCTTCTGCCAGAACTGGCAGATGTCGCAGGCCCACCGTGAAGGTGGAGTGCCCGAGAGCCGTAACCTGACGCCCGACGAGGTGATAGGCGAGGCCGTCGCTGCGGGCGTTCGAAGCGTGGCATACACGTACGTGGAGCCCACGGTCTTCATCGAATTCGCCCTCGACACGATGGTCCGGGCCCGTTCCGCGGGCCTGCGCAACGTCTTCGTGACCAACGGCTACGAGACGCCCGAGGCGATCGACCTGGTTGCGCCTTACCTCGACGCCGCGAACGTAGACCTGAAGGCAGCCAATGACCGCTTCTACCGCACCGTTTGCGGTGCCCGCTGGGAGCCGGTCCGAGACTCGGTCGTGGAGATGCACAGGCGCGGCATCTGGCTCGAGCTGACCACGCTCATCATCCCGGGTCTGAACGACGATCGGCGCGAGCTGCGCGCGATGGCCGAGTGGATCGCGACCGCGATCGGGCCCGAGACTCCGTGGCACCTGAGCCGATTCCAGCCGGCCTATCGGATGTCGGATCTGGAGCCAACGCCGGCAGCCACGCTGGTCGAAGCGGCCGAAATCGGCCGCGAGGTAGGGTTGCGCCACGTCTACATCGGCAACGCCGCAGAGGTCGAGGCCGCGACGACCTGCTGCGCCCGCTGCGGCGAGATTCTCATCTCCCGGTCTGACTTCGCGGTAACGGAGTGGCGGTTGGTCGAGGGCCGGTGCCCGCGCTGCAAGCACTCTCTTGCGGGCGTCGGGATGGAGGACTCGCCGGTCGTGGCCTGAGCGCGGGCGGGCGGCGCGGCCCGTGTAGCCACCCAGGTGGACGGGCGGGAGTCGGGACCTTTTGGCCGCCGACGCGGGCCGCTCGGCAGGCGGAAACTTCAGCGTGCGGGTGTGAGATATGCGTAGGCGATCAGCGGTTGCCCGCCCGCAGAGCACCAGCGGTGGAGTTTCGATCCGATGCACGAAGCAGGTCTGGCCCGAAGTGTGGCGAAGGCTCTGCGTGAGCGCGGCCTGACGCCGGACCAGGTCAGGCTGGCGGTGCGGGGAGGTCACCACGATCCGGCCGAGTTCGAGGCTGAGCTGCGGGCTCATCTGGCGCGCGAAATGCCGGACGAGACGGCAGCGATCGCGAGCCTGGAGGTGCGCCGCCTGACGTTCGGGCACCTTTGCCCGCGATGCGGCGTCGAGTTCGATAGTGAGATCGTCGCCCCGGCGTGCCCCAACTGCGGCTCCGACACGATCGCCGAGATCACAGACGAGGAGATCGAGATCGAGCTGTGGGAGCGCGTCCGGTGAAGTCGGCGTCTCCGTCCGAGCGTGTCGCGCGATCGATCGAGGTCCGCGGCGTGGTTCAGGGCGTCGGCTTCCGACCGTTTGTCTGGCGGCTTGCGGCCGAGCTCGGGCTCGACGGTAGCGTGATCAACCGCGCCGGGCAGGTCGAGATCGAGGTTGCCGGGACGACCGGGGTAATCGACGAATTTGCGCGGCGGATTCGATCGGATGCACCTCCGCGAGCTCGGGTCGAGGCGGTGTCGGTCCGACCGGTCGGACGCGAGATCGCGGCAGGCTCGGGCTTCACGATCGAAGAGAGCGAGGCCGTCGCCTCGACTGAACGTCTCTTCCCGCCCGACATCGCGACCTGCGACGACTGCCTGGGCGAGATCTTCGATCCCGCCGACCGGCGCTACCGCTACCCGTTCACCAACTGCACCAACTGCGGCCCGCGGGCCACGATCATCGACGAGCTGCCTTACGATCGGGCCCGGACCTCGATGCGGGAGTTCCCGCTCTGCACCGCGTGCGAGGCCGAGTACCGGGATCCGTCAAACCGCCGCTTCCACGCCGAGCCGGTTGCGTGCCCGGACTGCGGACCGCAGCTGAGCTACCGGCGGCCGGGCGACGCTGCCCCGGCGGCGCATCGGGAAGCGGCGCTGGCTGCGGCGCTTGCAGACCTGCGGTCGGGTCGCATCGTGGCGGTCAAGGGGCTCGGGGGTTACCACCTGGCCTGCGACGCAACCGATCCCGCGGCCGTTGCCCGACTCCGCGACCGCAAGCATCGCTGGGCAAAGCCGTTTGCGGTGATGGTCAGGGACGTGGAGGCGGCGCGCGCTCAGGCCGTTCTGTCGCCGGAGGAAGAGGCACTGCTGATTTCTCCGGCGCGG
>Ga0187858_10004637_pt1 | contig 12801 bp, 11 predicted proteins | sample June2016WEW_8_15_FD_133015 | JGI IMG/M metagenome (GOLD analysis project Ga0187858, IMG submission 133015) | Peatland microbial communities from SPRUCE experiment site at the Marcell Experimental Forest, Minnesota, USA - June2016WEW_8_150 | ecosystem: Environmental > Terrestrial > Soil >...
AGGTGCTCAGTAAAATTGCTGCGCATTGATTCCACTTTTGATGTTTCCCGGCTATTTTGCAATATCTTCACAGCCTCGATGGGGGCGAGACGGGTGTTTTTGGGATTCCGAGGGAGGGTTGGTTGAATTCTAAGAGGAACAAAAACTGGATTAGAGAGCAGAGAGTGGAGAAAAGAGAGCAGTGAGAGAGGAAAAAGGCGATTTGGTACAGAATTTGGGGCATTTCGAGGGGTTTCGTGCAGGGGCAGGCGGCGGGGGTGCGCAAGCGCAGGGCAGGAGAAGCAGGAGATCGGAATTGATGTGCCCAAAAAAGGGGTTGTTTTTTGCGATTTTGGGCTTGTTTTTGCAAACAAAAGGGGGGGTTGAGGAACAAAAGGTGGGAAGGTGCAAGTAAAACGAAAAAAACGTAAAACGTAAGAGATTAAAAAAAACAAAAGGGGGGAAGGGCGATTTTAAGCAGGATTTAGGGATTTTTGAAGGGTTGAGTGAAACGGGTTAAGAGAGAAGTGGCGGGGGGAGGCGGGGAAGGGTAAAACGGGAATTGTTTCGCGAAAAGAAGGAGGGAAAATGATGAATTTGGTGGGTTTTTGGCGTAATTTTTTGAAAAAATTCGAGTATTGAGTGAGTACTTTTTTTATCCACAGACACTTGCAACTGTAACAAGCAACAGCAGCAAGCAACTACAGCATGTGCAAGTTAAACGCAGATACCCTACGTGTACGATGGAGACGCACATAATCGGTTCATGAAAAAAGGTTGGGGGGGTAGCCGGAAGGGCAGATAGGCAAATACTCGGATAGCCGGATGGTTAGATAATTTAAAGGGAGGTGGTATGAACAGGCCCCAACCTAATGGGGGCAGACGTTTGAGGTGATTGGACCGGCGGGGACATAGGGCGGACAAATGCAAAGGGAGGACCCCCTACGGGAAAAGCCCCATCCGGGAAGAGCCCCATACGGGAAGAGCACCCTCCTGGGGCAGGCTACCCTCCGGGGGCCCTGCAAAGAACGCAGGACAGGCAAGCTGGCGCCCGAGCCTGCTGCCTTATTTTGCTGTAGTCCACGCTTTGATGGACATATCGACCCTGGCGGTTTACCGCATGAATTGAGAGGAAGTTAACCCAACCAGAGTCGCTAAAAAACCACCATCCGACTCGTGACGGCGTTCTCTTTGTTTTGAGATGGCTAATCCAAATTTGGTTGGAAAGTTCACCCGGATCGCAGTTGCCTTTGCCTTGTAAATGCCGCCAGCGCGATCAGAACCAGCGACAACAAAGCATAGAGAAACCAGGGGCTTTGAGGTGTTAGACCGGCAAAATCGAACATGGACACTTTTTGGGTGAGCAAATACATCCATAGCACATAAAGTGCTTCGAAGGCTTTGCTGCTGCCAGTCAGTGTACCTAGGAAGAAAGCCAAGGATGGAATGAAGATTGTACCGGTGATCCACCCAAGCACGCTGACGGTTTCACCCGCCACGAGGAATCGCACAAGCGCGCTGGAGCCCAACAGCGCGATGACAACAAAGGCGGAGAGCCAGGTTGCCGGCATCTGGTTCAGCAGCGGGCGCGGGGCGGAGAAGACGATCTGACGGGTGTCGAAATGGGATTCGCGCCAGCCGAGTCCACCCAGGATCAGGATCGGCCAGACCCAGGCAATGATCAGCAGAATGCGCGTGACCCCGATTTCACTAAATAATTGGGCAATGACCAGCCCTATTGCAATGGTATACCACCACCAGCGCTGCCCGTTCAGGAAGAGCTTCAGTTCGGCTATGAAAAGCGCCTCGAAGCGGAAATGAAAGTGTCCAGCCGGCAAGGGGGTCAGGTGAACATCCGAGACTTGCAAGGCTTCGATAATGGCAACAGGTGCAGGATCGGAAGAGGCTTTAGGCTTTTTCATCTGCTTTTTCATCGGCGCCAGGTGGGATGGGTCGAATCGGTCGAAGAAAACAGATGACAGTATTACCAATCCCAGCGCAATGAGGATAATAAACAAGCGTGAAAGGAAAATATCCGCAGTCCATTGGATTCCATTCCAGTGAAAGAGTTTTGCGGCAGGCAAATTTAAGATGGAAAAAACAAAACCGCCTGTGGCGCCCGGGTAGGCCGCCTGTGCGGCGCGTGAAATGCTATCCCCGATGATCTGCCAGCCAGCAAAATCGATGAAGGGGTTGATCGTAATACCAGGGGTACCAACAGTTGCGATTGCGGAATTTCCTGCCAGGGCAAACAGGAAGGCAAGAAAGTAGATAAGGTTTCCCAGCCCGCCGCGCAGCCAGGCGATGGACTCGAACAAGACTGCAAAAGCGGCTATCAGACCCATGAACGGCAGAGCAATGATCACGAGCGGGGCAACGAGCGCAAGCAGATTAAAGCTTTCACTGCCGAGTACCAGATTCATCAGGATGCCTTCCAGCACCAAAATGAAGATAGCGATACCCAACACGGCAAAATTACTGAGCCATTTACCCAGCATGTAAAGCGGGCGGCTGAGCGGGGTGGTGGCCATGATCTGCCCAACGCCGGTGGTGTAATCACGGCTGACCGAGCCTTTGACAATGTAAAAACCCACCCATCCAAGCAAGAACGAGACTGTGATGGTCATAGTCGCCCCCACCCAAGCGGAGTTGACTATGCCAATATATTCTGGCGGCACACGCATGCGGATCTGCCCGCTGGCGGAAAGATACCCGATCCATACCACCAACCCGAGCATGATAAGGAAACTGTACCGGCGGGTGCGTTCAAGGAAATCTGCGCGTGCCATCTCGTACAGGATGTGCAGCGTTTTCATGAGCGGGTTCCGTTCGTCGAGACGAGATGGAGATACACATCCTCGAGACTCGGCGCGATGGGTTGGGCTTCCGGCGACGGGGCGGAATCACTCACCACCCGCACCTGGATTCCGTCTGCGCGACGCACAGTGCTACTGAGGATGTGTTTCTGTTTGAGAGCGGGCAACTCAGTGGATGGGACAATCCACTGCCAGACCTGCCCTTCGAGCAATTCCAACAGTTTTTCGGGCGCGGCGTGCTGGAGTTTGCGACCCTGGTTGATGATGACAATCTCGGTGGCGGTGGCTTCCACGTCCGAGACGATGTGAGTGGAAAGCAGGATTATGCGCTCGCCCGACAGGTCGGAGAGCAGGTTGCGGAAGCGCACGCGCTCTTCGGGATCCAGCCCGACCGTGGGTTCGTCCACGATCAGCAATTGCGGATCGTTGAGCAGGGCCTGGGCGATGCCAACGCGCTGCTTCATGCCGCCCGAATAACCGCCCAGCGGGCGTTTGGCGGCATGTACCAGGTTGACCACCACCAGCAGTTCATCGATGCGGCGGCGGGCATTCCTGGCATCCATGCCTTTGATGGCAGCCATGTATTCGAGAAATTCAAGCCCGGTCAGGTTTGGGTAGACGCCGAAGTCCTGCGGGAGGTAACCGAGCACGGCCCGCAGGATGTCGGGTGACTTGACGATATCTACTCCATTCCACTGAACCCTGCCTTCCGTAGGCCGGGTAATGGTTGCCAGCATGCGCATCAGAGTGGATTTGCCCGCCCCGTTCGGACCGAGCAAGCCGATGACCCCGGGACCCAATTCGAGGTCAAAGTCACGCAGAGCCCAGAAATCACGGCGGTATTGCTTGGAAAGACAGGAGATGCTAAGCTTCATGTTTATGGCCTTTATTTGTGTTTAATGGTTTTTGCAGTGCAAACCCTTCACTAAAAATGAACTAACGAAATAGGGCTTTTCGGGTAAAGTTGAGGTGTCACCCAAAAACCGAACCCGGGAAGCCCATGACAGAGATTTTAGCACTTTTACAAAGCATTGCGCCTCTTTTTGAGAAAACGACTTTAGGCCAGTTTAGCCAGGTTATCTTTGGAATGTTGCTGGTGACGAAGTCGTGATAGGCAACGCAGGAAAAGAAACGCATGGTCTGGACAGTTTTTTCCCGGGCATCCAGCAGCGCGTAATAGCGGGCCTGTCATTGTTCACCTTTTCACTGATCAACGTACAAGAAGAGCATTCCTACCCATTGCAGGTCACACAGACCGTGAAAAGTGCTGAAGAAAAGGCTGCCAGCAAAGCGAAAGCTGAAGCGAAAAAGGTCACACCTGCCCTGGCGGGCGATGCCAGGGAGAATCCGGCAGAAAAGCGCAAACCGGGACGCCCCAAAGGCAGTATGAACAGGCCCAGGCAGGAAGTAACGTTAAGTGCGGAGAGTATAGCAATCAGAGAACAGCGATAGGAGATGAAATTTGGGGGATTTGGAGGGTTTCGTGCAGGGGCAGGCGGCGGGTGTGCGCAAGCGCAGGGCAGGAGAAGCAGGGCGGCGGAATTGATGTGCCTAAAAAAGGGGTTGTTTTTGGCGATTTTGGGATTGTTTTTGCAAACAAAAGGGGGGATTGAGGAACAAAAGGAGGGAAGTGAAGTAGTCTAATAGGCGGATAGTCAAATTGCCAGCTAGGGAGGCCACGTGCCCGTCACCTTGTAGGTGACGGGCACATCCCTGTACCTGCGGAACTGGCGCAAGCAGTGCAGGCGAAGAAGCACGAAGGAAGTAAAATAACAAAAAAAGAGCAGGTTTTGGGGATTTGGGGGGATTTCGTACAGGGGAAAGAACAGAGGCAGAGGCGGCAGGAGGCGGGGAAGGGTAAAACAGGAATTGTTTCGCGAAAATTGGAAGGAAAAATGATGGAATTGGTGCGTTTAAGGCGTAATTTTTTGAAAATAATTGAGGATTGAGCGGGGACTTTTTTTATCCACAGACACTTGAAATTACAACAAGAGCTTGTTGAACATAGATTAACGAAGATAAAAAACTTTTACCACGATCCCGCGGAAGAGCACCGCGGGACAGGTGGACACTACGGGGAAAAAAGAAACTATTAACAAAACGTAATGCGTAAAACGTAAGAAGTGAGAAAGAAGAATTACGAATTAAGATTCACACGGAATCGCCAGGGGATCGACTTCCAGGGTTCGGGGACGGTGTAGAGGCCGACGCGCGGGCCGGTGAGGATGGTGCTTTCCGGCAGCGGCTGCCCGGCTTCGATCCACAGGCCGGAATGCGGGTCGCACAGGTCAACGCCATTCAAAGCGCCGTCGATGGCGAGCGCCTGGGTCAGTTTGGCCGGGCCGATGCAATCGCGCCCCTGGCGACGGATGGAAATGGTCTCCTTACCTTCCTGTGGCTGAATAGCGCGCAACAGCACGGCGGCCGGGAAGCCCTCCGGCTCGGTGACGGCATTCAGCATCCAATGCATGCCATAGGTAAAGTAGACGTAGGCATGCCCGGGCGGGCCATACATGACGGCATTGCGCCGGGTCCGGCCGGCTTTGGCGTGGCAGCCCAGGTCGGTCTCGCCGATGTAGGCCTCGGCCTCGATAATGATGCCGCTGAGCCGCTGGCCATCCAGATTGCGGACCAGGCGCATGCCGAGCAATGCGCGGGCGACGGTCAGGGTGGGGCGGGCATAGAATTCGTGAGGCAGGCAAATGGAGGATGGCATGGGGAAAAAAGATTAACACGATCCCGCGGGAGAGCACTGCGGGACAAGTTCCTGCGGAAGTGCCCCGCGGGACTGGCGGACACTAAGGCACACTATGGACCCACAAAGGAAAAAACCTGAATATTATTTACCGGAGATACCCCAAGGGATGGGTACGATGTAACCAGGATAAACGTTTTTTGGTTTGAAAAAAGGACACAACCGGTTTTTGGGGGGTGGAAATCCTGTTTATCCCCGTGGTTCTCCGGTTAAATTCCTGATTTTCGAAATACATTATTGTTTTGCGGGACGGCGAACCAGGTTCTTGGTGATCTTGTAGCGCAGGTCCCGCTGCAGGGTCAGACGCAAGCCTTCCTCCAGGCGGATGGCGGGTTTGTAATTGAGCTTCTGGCCGGCCAAAGTCAGGTCGGCGCACAGGCGTGAAACGCCGGCGGAAGTCTGGGAGTTATAGACAATATTGGCCTGGCTGCCGGTAACCTCCAGCATCAGCTTGGTCAGGGCGCGCAAGCTGGTTTCCACCCCGGAGCCGACATTGATGACCAGGCCGTTGACATTGGGCGCAGTGGCCGCGGCGACCATGGCAGAGACCACGTCATCCACATAGACATAATCACGGGTCTGGTTGCCATCCCCATGGACCACCAGCGTGCCGCCGCGGGTGGCTTGGCGCAGGAAGTAGGACACCACCGGCGGATGCGAGGCGGGAATATGCTGACCGGGACCATAGGCATTGAAAATACGCAGGGAAACGGTTTCGATGCCCCACAACTTCCCAATGGTCGAAACATAGTATTCGGCGGCCAGCTTGCTGACGGCGTAGGGCGAAAGCGGGCGGGGGGTCTGCCCCTCAGTCAGCGGCTGGAAATTCTGCTCGCCATAGATGGCCCCGGAAGAGGCCAGTACTACGCGCCGGATGCCGACATCCCGCAGGGCTTCCATCAAGCTGACGGTGCCGCCCACGTTGGCGGTGTTGTATTCGCGCGGGTACAGGATCGATTCCGGCACGGAGATGCGGGCAGCCAGGTGGTAGACACAATCGATCTCCTGGAGCAGAGTCCACAGCTTGGGACGGTCGTTCACGTCGCCGCGCGTAAAGTGAACATCCGGGTCGAGCACTTGTGGATCGCCGGTGGAAAGATCATCCAGACCACGAACCATGTGGCCTTCACGGGCAAGCTGATTGGCTAGATGCGAACCGAGGAATCCCGCCGCACCGGTGATGAGAAAATTCATGGCTTAATTATACCCTCACCGGGAAATCGAGAGGTGTGCGATGTATATTAATATCGGTGTCTTGCCCCATCCAATAAAAAAGGGAACGACTGAAGTCGTTACTACGAGTCGAGGCGATAGGAAGACTGAAAAAACATTCGGAGACTGCCAGATCTGGCGGTCTCCGAATTTAATCTTTTGCCTGGAAGGCGGCAGATTGCCGCTGCGGGCTACTTTTTCATGCTCTTTTCGGCAAACTCGACACCCCGGCTGAGTGCTTCAATGTTCTTGGGCAGCAAATTCTTGTGGCGTCCCGGCATATGGTTATTCAAGGCGGTTTCCATATCCGCCAGGGTGAGCGTGTGCATACAGGCCAGCAACGCGCCGATCGCCACCATGTTCGCCAGACGCGGATTGCCAAGCTCTTCGGCAATTTCATTGCAGGGAATGGCGACCGAGGTGATGTCGGTGCGAATGGCGGGACGGTCCACCATCGAGGCGTTGATGATCAGTGTGCCACCGGGCTTGACCATCGGTTCGTATTTGTCCAATGAAGGCAGGTTCATAACCAATGCACCATCCGGATTTTTTACCACCGGCGAACCGATTTCCTCATCGGAAATGACGACCGTGCAGTTGGCCGTGCCTCCGCGCATTTCCGGTCCATAGGAGGGAATCCAGGTGACTTCCTTGCCAGAGTCCATGGCCGCATAGGACATGATCTGACCGGCAAACATGATGCCCTGTCCGCCAAAACCTGAAAGGATGATCTCACTGTGCATGGGAGCCTCTATATCTTCGCTGCCGTTATGGATGGCGCAACCTTGAAATCGCCCAAAGGATAGTAGGGAAGCATATGTTCTTCCAGCCAGGTCAGCGATTCAACGGGTGTCAGGTTCCAGTTGGACGGGCAGGTGGAGAGCAGTTCGACCAGCGAGAAGCCCAGACCACGCACCTGCGTTTCAAAGGCTGTGCGGATGGCCTTCTTGGCCTTGCGGATATTGGTCGGGTTATGCAGGCTGCGGCGGACAATGTAGCCCGCACCATCCAGTGTGGCCAGCATCTCGGCCACGCGAATGGGATAGCCCTGCAACTCGACATCCCGGCCATTGGGGGAGGAGGTGGTCTTCTGACCAGGCAGGGTGGTGGGGGCCATCTGGCCGCCGGTCATGCCAAAGTTGGCATTGTTTATAAAGATAACTGTGATGTTTTCGCCGCGTGCGGCAGCATGAATGATCTCACCCGTCCCGATGGAGGCCAGATCGCCATCCCCTTGATAGGTGAAGACGATCCGGTCAGGCAGACAGCGTTTGATGCCGGTGGCCATGGCCGGAGCACGGCCATGCGGGGCTTCCACAAAGTCGGTTTGAAAATAGTTATAGGCAAAGACAGCACAGCCCACCGGAGCCACACCGATGGTGCGACCAACCAAATTCATCTCATCCAGCACTTCGGCAACCAAACGATGGGCCGTGCCATGGGTACAACCCGGACAGTAATGGGTTGGTGTATCGGTAAAAGCCAGGGGACGTTTGTAAACCAGGGTTTCAGGAGTCATCGTAGCCATTTCTACCTCTATTTCTTCACCACAGCTTCCATGCGCTGCAACCAGACTTTAACCGGGTCATCCACCATTTCGGGAGTCTCCCGGGCAACGCGCTGGATCTCAGCCAGGATTTCATCCGGGAACGGCACCACGCCGCCCATGCGCCCATAAAACTCAATCGGCGTGCGCCCGTTGACAGCCAGGCGGACATCCTCGAGCATCTGGCCGGAGTTCATCTCAACCACCAATAATGTTTTGGCCTGGGAGGCAAGTTCAGCCACGCGTGCATAGGGGTAGGGAGCAACCGTCACCGGCCGGAACAATCCGACCTTGATGCCCTGCTCGCGTGCAGCCCGCACCGCGGAAAGCGCCACCCGGCCGGCTGTCCCGAAACCGACCACGATCACTTCGGCATCTTCCAGATAGTATTCCTTGTACCTGATCTCTTTTTCCTGGACTTCCTGCCAACGCTTGAGCAGTCGGATATTCGTCTGCTCCTCATCGTTTGGCTCCAGATAGATGGAGGTAAGAACATGGCGCTGGCGGCCGCTGGCGCCGGTGGTAGCCCAAGGAAATTCCCTGCGCTTGACCTCGCGCATGGGAGGCAATTCGACCGGTTCCATCATCTGGCCGATCGACCCATCCAGCAGGAGACATGCGATAGTGCGGTATTTCTCGGCCAGGTCAAAGGCCAAAGGTAAGAGATCTACCGCTTCCTGGACCGAGGCTGGCGCAAGCACGATGGGGTGGTAATCGCCATGCCCGCCGCCCTTGCAGATCTGGTTGTAGTCGCCCTGCGAGGGGGCAATGTTGCCCAAGCCCGGCCCGCCGCGCATCACGTTGACCAGCACCGTAGGAATTTCCGTGCCGGCAATATAGGACAGGCCCTCCTGCATCAGGCTGATGCCGGGGCTGGATGAGGAGGTCATGACGCGCGCACCCGTGCAGGCTGCGCCGTAGACCATATTGATCGCACCCAGTTCCGCTTCCGCCTGGACAAAGGCCCGGCCGAGTTCTGGCATGCGGCGCGACAGCCATTCCAGGATTTCATTTTGCGGGGTGATCGGATAGCCGAAATACGCCTCCAATCCGATTCGGACGGCGGCCTCAGCAATGGCCTGGTTACCTTCCCATAGTTCACGCGCCATATCAACCTCCCGCCGATGCCAGCTGGGCGGCAGATTTGGTCACCTCACGGTAGACCGTAATGGCCGCATCCGGGCAGACGATGGCACAGATGGCGCACCCGGTGCAGCCATCTTTGAAAACTTGCGCCGGGTGGTAACCTTTGGACGTCAGGCGCTCTTTGTTGAGCGACATCACTTGCGGAGGACAGGCTGCGATGCATGACTCACAACCTTTACAGTATAGATCGTTGACTTCAATCCAACCTTTTGCAGGCATCGATTGGGTCTCCTTATTGAGAAATTGGATGCTTCTCAGCTCGAGCATACCACTTATTAGATTATGCAGTTGTCTGACATACGCGGGTAGTGCCAAGCGTCATCTTTCGGGAATACAAAACTCCTATCCGATTTATTAATTCAGGCTGATTTGTTTGGAAATGCAGCCGATTCGAGTGAAAACAATAAATAATAACCGAGAAGGGTCGAAAAACGCCAAGGCCGCTCTGCCACAATTAGAAAGTGTCAAACCTGGTTCGACAATTTATAAAAGTAGCAGTAAAATTAACAACAATTCCATCAAGATTAAACCATGGTTGATACTGGTCTCCTTTATCAAATTGTTCTGCTCACCCAGGATTATTCCTTTGCAGGTGGATTGTTCCTGCACGAACAGCGGCTGTCAGACTTCTTGAATGATAAGCGCGATTCAACCATTCTGTTACGCAATACCAGTGTGGGTCGCCTGGAGGACCCCGCCAAGATCCTCGAGAAAACGCCCTTCTCCATAATCCCCAAGTCGGGGATTGTGCTGGCCTTCGAGCCGCCTCAGAAGACGAATCCGCTGGAGAGGCATATCATCAAGTATCCAAAACAGAAATATGACGTATTCCTGGTAATGGACAGCATGGAAGTTCACGGCAAATTGAATGTGCAAGGCCCGCTGAACTTACGACAGGCCATCACCAACATGGCCGAATCCTTCATTCCCATCACGGAGGCCATCGTTACGCTCAAAGCCAACCCAAGCCTGATCATCAAGCGGGAGGCGGTGCTGTTGAATGTCCAGCGAATCCGCTTCATAGGCGAGTCGACTCCCAAGACGCCGCCGGAGGTAAAGATATAGAAGGGCAAATTATTAATTTAACCTGAGATACCCTTGTTGGTACAATGTAGCTGGAGATAAATGGGATGGGGGTTTTGAATAATGGCTGGTAAAGAATGGACTTCCAAGACCATGTGCCTCGGAAGTTTTAATTTTTCTTGTCCCTCCTATTCCTTGTTTTTAGAAATCCTGCATAAGGCATCTACATCGCCGCAGTGGTAGAATCATTTCGTAATATTTTTTGAAGACTGGAGCCCGATATGCCTACACCCGTCATCATCGATGCCATCCGGACGCCCATCGGCGCGCTGGGCGGCGCGTTGGCTGCTGTCCGTCCAGACGATCTGGCCGGGCTGGTAATCAAGACGATCATCGAACGAAACCGCCTCGATCCGGCACTGGTGGAGGAAGTGTATCTGGGCTGCGCCAACCAGGCCGGGGAGGATAACCGCAACGTGGCGCGCATGGCGCTGCTGCTGGCGGGACTGCCGGTCAGCGTGGCAGGAGTAACGATTAATCGGCTATGCGCATCAGGATTGAACGCGGTCAACCAGGCAGCCCGCGCCATCCGGGCCGGCGAAGGGGATGTGTTCATTGCTGGTGGAGTTGAATCGATGAGCCGGGCGCCCTACTCGCTGCCCAAGGCTGAGAGTGGCTTCCCCTTCGGCAACCTGACCGCCTATGACACCAGCCTGGGCTGGCGCTACCCCAACCCAAAGATTCAGGAACGCTACGGAACCGAGTCAATGGGCGAGACAGCCGAGAATATCGCGATGGAGCGCCCGCATATCACGCGCCAGAGGCAGGATGAATTCGCCCTGCGCAGCCACCGGCTCGCCATCACCGCTATCGATTCGGGCAAGTTTGCCGAGGAGATCCTCCCGGTCTTGATCCCACAACGCAAGGGAGACCCGAAAGTGGTGGATACGGATGAACGGCCGCGCCGGGACACTTCGCTGGAAAGCCTGGCAAGGCTGAAACCAGCCTTCCGCAAAGAAGGCGGGACAGTGACAGCCGGCAACTCTTCCGGGCTGAACGATGGTGCGGCGGCGCTGCTGGTTATGAGCGAAGAGAAAGCCAATCAGCTCGGGCTGAAAGTGTTGGCCCGGATTCTTTCGTCCGCGGCGGCTGGAGTGGCTCCGCGCACGATGGGCATGGGGCCGGTCCCGGCCACGCAGAAAGCCCTGCAGCGTGCCGGTCTTCAAGTTAAGGACATTGGCCTGGTCGAACTTAACGAAGCCTTCGCGGTCCAATCCCTGGCCGTGATCGAGGAACTGGGACTGGACCCGGAAATCGTCAATGTCAACGGCGGAGCGATCGCCCTGGGACACCCGCTGGGCTGCTCGGGTGCGCGCATCCTGACCACCCTGTTGTACGAGTTGCGGCGCAGGGGCAACCTGAAATACGGGCTGGCGACGTTATGCGTGGGCGTGGGTCAGGGCGAAGCCACCATCGTCGAATGGCTGAGGTGAAATTCCTGACGGTTGATTGGGAAATAGATAAAGAATAACCGACATTGTTGTGTACTTCATCTGGGGCTGGTTGTGGAGACTGGCCCGCTTAGGAACAAAATGCCGAATTTAACGCCAACCAAATCTAAGCCCGCCGGGTCAAGAAAAGCAGTTTTCTTCACCAGCATGATCCTGTTTGTGTTTTCCGGCTGTCAGATAAACCCACTTGCCCTGCCGTTCCGGCCACGTTCCACTGAGACCCCAACAAGAACTGCCACGCTACTTCCATCTCCAACCGAGGTTCCAACAAACACTGCCCTGCCCCAACCAACCAAGCAGGTATACAAGGATATACCCTACCTGCAGGAAGCCGGCGTTGATCCCAATTTGCTCAGCCTGGACATTTACACACCGGCTTCCAGTGGCACGCACCCGGTGATTGTAATGATCCATGGAGGCAGTTGGAGCGGCGGCGATAAAGGCACGCAGGTAGTGGCCGGGACAAAGTCGCAATTTTTTACGGATAATGGTTTTGTGTTCGTTAGCATCAATTACCGGCTTGCCCCGAAGAATATATTTCCTGACCAGATGGAGGATGTGGCGGCGGCATTGGGATGGGTCAACCTACATATTGGCGATTATGGCGGGGATCCCGGGCAGCTTTACCTGATGGGTCACTCCGCCGGCGGCCAGCTGGCTGCATTGGTGGCCACCGATGACCGTTTCCTGGCAACTTATAACCTGGAACCAAGTAATATCAGCGGTGTCATCCTGCTGGACGCGGCCGGGTTGGATATACCGGGCACCATGTCGCCTTCGCTCAAATTCATGTATACAACCGCCTTCGGCGAG
>Ga0187858_10004641_pt1 | contig 12792 bp, 21 predicted proteins | sample June2016WEW_8_15_FD_133015 | JGI IMG/M metagenome (GOLD analysis project Ga0187858, IMG submission 133015) | Peatland microbial communities from SPRUCE experiment site at the Marcell Experimental Forest, Minnesota, USA - June2016WEW_8_150 | ecosystem: Environmental > Terrestrial > Soil >...
CAGCGGTCCGTTTTCCTTCACGGCTGGGATGTGACCCATGGCGTTCGGGTCGGCACCCCAGGCGTCGGTCTCGGTCTGGCCCATGGGCATGATGTTCGCCTTGCCCTTCGGCCCAGCCCCGTAGTTCGGGCGGATCTGGTTCTGGTCAGCCATCACAACCTCCTCGGTTCAATCGGAGCGTACCGCAGACGCGACGATGGGTGATGGACCACCGAGCGGAGAATCCATCACCCATCGTTCGCGAATCAAACCACCATTGGTGCGTTGGGTGAGCCCAACACGGACCGGCTGGCCTAGCGGCCCTTCCGTCCGTGCTTACGGCCACCGTGGCGCTTCCCGCGCTCGCGCGCGTCGACAGGCTGGTTCATACGTTGCTCACCTCCTCCCTCGTTTCGTGGAGCGGCCTTTCCGCTTCGACCTTCGGGCGTTCGACAGAGCCGCGGCGACCGCCTGCTTCTGTGGATGCCCTGACGCCATCATCTCGCGAATATTGCCGCTCACGGTGGATCGGGAGGAACCACGCTTGAGAGGCATGGATCACGAGCAGCCCATGGGGTCGGCGTCCCAGTCCCCGTCGATGTCGTTCAGCGAGTCGACGGCGTTGATCCCGGTGTCGCCCTGGCTCCCGGGCACGAAGTCGGCGGGGTGCTGCTGGGCGTTGCGGGCACCGCGCCCGAGCCGACCGGCGGGATAGCTGGACCGCCCGGTCTGCCCGGTGAACAGGACCGAACCCCTGTTCGTGGTCGCCATGTCCGGGTGCATGTTCGAGGTGTGCGGGCGAGCGTGCTCCATGCCCCGATGCTATGTCAGCTAGGGCGATCCGCTGCGGACTGCTTCTGACCAGGAGGTTTCTGGGCCTGCTTGGCGGCGAGCTGCATCTGGGCGAGCTGGGCGGCCTGCTGCTCCTGCTTCTTCTTGCGATCGAGGATGGCCTGGGCGTGGGAGACCCGGAACGCCTGGAGGACGTAGAGGTCGTCGACCACGTTCATCTTCTTCAGGTTCACGGCCTCGTTGATCCGGGCCGCCCGGCTGGTCGGCTTGGACGATCCGGCGTTCACCATGAGCCCGAAACGCAGCGGGGCGAAGGTGACCTTGCCCTTGGCGTCCTGGGTCGGAGCATAGAAGTGCTGAGCGGCGAGCCGGATCGAGATCGGTTGACCCTCCTCGCCCACGATGGCCATGAAGCGCGGGGTGTCGTAGTTGATGACGATCAGGTTGGCGACCAGCTCGCCCGCTTTCCTCAACGTCAACTCGAGGTTTCGTTGTGCCGAGCGCACCCGGACGAAGCCCGCCTCCTGACCGGCCTGGACTTGCTTGTCGGTCGCCCGGCCGCTCGGGACCTCACCGCGCTGGGTGGCGCTGAGCCCAGCGATGCGCTCGATCTCGTCGCGCCAGAAGCCGACCATCTCCATGATGGCGGGAGGCAGGTTCGGCGGCTGTATCCACGAGGGCTTGTTCTGCTGGCCGCCGGTCGGTCCCCCGTTCACGTCGTAGATCTCGCCGGGGCGGTTGCGGATGGTGGTGCGGTCCGCTCCGGAGCCCTTCACCCCAACCATGATCGGGTTGCCGGTGAAGATGATGTTGCTCTGCGCCATGGCGAGCAGGGTGTTCATCTGCTGCTGGCAGGGCGCTAGGTCTCTGAGCAGGGGCGATCCCCAGAACTCCCCGGTCTCCACGTCCACGTACCTGACATAAGGGTGCCGATCTGTATGGAACAGATTTTCAGCGAGTTCGTCCAGGAGAATCCGGTTACCCGACCAGACGATGACCCGCCACTGGTCGACGATGACGGTCTCGGTGTCACCCATGCTTGGATCACCCGGCGTCACCTCCTCCTCGTAGTTCTCTCGGAACCAGCACTCGTAGACGTTCACGCCGCGCGACTCGGTGATGTGCTTCTTGGCCTGGCCCTGTTGGCCCCAGGTGGTCGGCCCCTGACCAGCGTTGATGGGGGTCATCAGGCCGCCGAGGTAGTTGCGGAGCTGGGCCGGGCGCCCGCCCTGGCTCGGCGGGATGTGGTCGGAATCGCTGTCGCCCGTGATGACCGCGTCCTCGATCAGGTACTTCGGCGTGTCGGGGAACCGGCGCTCGATCTGGGCCGGCGACATCGTGTGGACCTCGATGATGTACTCGGCATCGTCCAGATTGGTGGCGTAGGGGTCGACGTACAAGCACCATGGCGACGTGGACTTGAGCGCGACCTGTCCGAGACCCTGTTCGAGTCCCTGGTCCCAGGTCACCTTGAGGAAGCCCGCGCCGTAGATGGCCGAGTCCCAGAGCATCTTCACGATCTGGGCGTACCAGCCTTCGGTGCGCAGCACCGAGTTCATGATGGCCTCGAGCTGCTCGGCTTGGATGTCGGTGGTCATGGCGTAGAGCGAGAAGGGATCGGCCGCCGGGGTGACGGTGAACATCACCTCCTGGTCGGTCATCCAGCCGATGCGGGCGTCAATGGTCGGGAAGACCTCGTTGGCCCGGGTGCCCGGGGCATTGGGCACATTCGGCGCCGCCCGGTTCATGGTGACCCGGTAGTTGCGCTTCCACTCCGAGGCCATCTGGCCCTTGGCGTCCTTGGCCTGCTGGTACAGGTCTTGGAGCCGTCGGAGGAACCCCTGCTCGTCGTAGACCGGCGGGGCCTCTACCTGCACGAGTGTCAAGTGACCATCTCCTTCAGGTGGTCACCCGTGTCGTCCTGGCGATGCGGGGTCGGCGTCTTGACGAGCTTGCTGGGCTCGGCGTCGGCGTCTCGGGCGTCCTTGCCCCACCCGTGGAGATCACCGAGAGCGTCGGAGTCCCGGGGGTCGGCCATCGCCAGCTTGACCTCCATGCCCAGCTCGTTCGACTCGCGCTCCTGGGCGCTGCGCAGCTTGTACTCCCAGTCACGATGGTTCTCGACGTACTGGCCCACCACGGGGTCCCAGCGCGCCTCGGTCCGAAGCGAGGTCCGGTTCACGGCGATCTGGAAGATGCGCTTGGCCACCGAGCCGCACATCCGGCACTGGATCATGTCGGCCGCGGTCTCGGACTGGATCTCGCCGCAGCTGCGGCACCGATAGGAGTACCTCATCGATACATCCCTTGGATTTCCTCGATATTCATCGAGAGCTGCTCCATCCCAAGCAAGGTTTCGTCGGTAATGACCTCCGGCGCCCCACAGGCGCGAAGCGCTTGGGTAGTGCTTTTCAGCGCGTTGTTCAGGAGATCGATACAAACGAGGAGCGTATGAACCGCCGATGTATCGTCCAAACCATCAATGTCTTCCGGCATCAATATGTGACCTCGATCCCGATCATCGCGTCGTCGTCCATGGGTCCCAAGGTTGCCATGCCCGGAGGTGTATACGTGCGACCGTAGCTGCCGGCCAGTTGCGGGTTGCGCTCTCCGGGCAGGTGGCCGGGCGCGGGCGCGGCCGCCGAGTAGTCGAGGGTGCCCTGCTCCCAGATCACGGTCATGATCCCGATGCCGAGGCTGGTCACACAGTCGTCGTGGCCGCTGCGCCGGGACGGCCCGTAGGTGCCGTCGGGGTTGGCGATGTACCGGGTCATCTCGTAGTAGGTGGCCGGGTGGTGGATGATCAGGTGCTTGCGGTGGATGATCGACTGCATGGTGGTCAGCATGTTGTTCTTGGTCTCGTAGGTGGTGTTCCACCCGTACGCCTGCATCATCAGCTTCGGGCGGTCCGCCCGGCGGTCCATCCATATGTGCTGGTAGTTGGCCTCGCGCCACCAGGCGAGCACCGTCTTGCCGCCGCCTTGGATCTCGGTGTTCAAGATGGTCTCGGGTCCGTACCAGTAGGCGATGGCCAGCGCGATGTCCCCGATGCTCTGGGCGTCGGCCGACCCGTGCCAGACGGCCACCTGCTCCATCGAGGCGCGGTCGATGACCTGGATGCAGCAGGGATCACCCTCGATGGTCCAGGTCGGATCGACGGCCACCACGTAGCGGCGCTTGCCCCGGGGGTCGGGGCGCTCGTAGACGAAGAAGTGCCCCTCGTCGTCCTCTTTGAAGGCCACCTTCCCGCCGTCGTTGTACAAGAAGCCCTGTTCCATCTCCACGTCGGGGAAGTAGCACTGGGACAGCTTGACCAAGGGGAAGACGTTGGAGCCGCTGGATAGGAACGCCTCCTCCTGGGTGTTCGGGTACTCCTCCTTGAAAGTCTCGGGGTTGGAGTAGCTCTGGAGCTTGCGACGGCGCCAGGCCAGCTTGGCGAAGGTCATCTTCGGGATCGCGACCAGCATCTCGCGCTCGTCATCGTCCAGCTCGGCCATGTGGAGGTGGTGGTTCTTGACCTCGTACTCGTCGTGCTCCCACCAGGGGAAGAACATCGGGGTGAAGTCGGATTTGCCCCCGGCGGGGTCGATGGCCTTCATCCACTCCTCGTAGAAGAAGCCGCCCACGCCCCGGGCCGTCGACTCGTAGATCACGATGGTCCCGTGCTCGTAGGGGATGGCCTCGTTCAGCGCTCCCACGATGGCGTCGGCCTCGGGCCAGATCGCCACCTCGGAGCCGTGGACCGCTTGCAAGGTACGACCACGGCCCACGTCCTCCTTCTTGGCCGTGTCGACCAGGATCGACGATCCCGTCATCCACTCGATGTAGCCCTGCCGGTTGTACTTGGTGGAGAAGGCGGTCTGGAACGGTCCCATCTCCCAGTACCGCTTGGTCATGGAGAACAGGTACTCGGAGTCGGGCTTCTCCTTCGAGAGCACCAGGGCGTTGGTCCCCGGGTGCAGGAAGCACCAGAGGAACAGGACCGCCTCGGTCAGAGTCGAGAGTCCCAACTGCCGGCCCTTCAGGACGATGATCCGCACTGGCTCGCCCGCGTTGTACTGCCGCTCGATCTCGGAGACCACCTCGCGCTGCGCCCAGGCGAAGGCATCGTTGCGGTTCAGCTTCTTGAGCTTGGCCCCCTTGGTCTTGATCGTGAGGGTCTCGAGCATCGGCCAGAGGTCAAGATTCGGCATCGTCATCCTCGGGGCGGTTGGAGAGACGGGCCACGAACCTCGATTGCTCCCTCGGCTCGGCCGGTTCGCCCGTTCGCATCTTCTCCATCATCTCAAGAATGGTCTCCTGGTTCTGGATCACCCCCGCCGGGGTCCGCCGGGCCGATGCCGCCATGGTCTTGCCCAGCATGGCCGCGCTGAACCGGGTCTTGTCGGCCTCCGAGCCGGTGGCGATGGTCCGACGCGCGTGCTCCATGGCGTCCCATCGGGTCTGCTCGGTGTATTCCTCCAGGTCATCGGTGCCATAACGCCGCACCCGGACCGCCTTCTGGGCCTCGCGCACGAGGTCGACATCCAGGTCGAACACCCGCGCGACGACGCCGGGCGGGACGCCTTCTTCCAATAGGCGCTCGGTGATGAGCTCGAGTTCCTTGGCCGAGAGGCTCATGCCTGGTACGGGGTTATCTCGAGCCGGACCTGCTCTCCGTGCAACCGATGCAGGCGCGATCCCTCGTCGATCTGCTCGAACGGGACGTGGAAGGTGATGGAGAGCTGGCCGCCGCGGATGGACGAGACGCCGGCCACGATCACCTCGAGCATTATGTCGGCTGGTCGTCGCTCCCCTGCCACGGCCCCGGCAAGAAGTCCTCCAAGCCGAGACGGTCCGCCTCCGTCGCCATCTCCCTTAGCTTCGCCTGCAAGTCGGCGCGCTCCTTCAGCAAACGAGACTGCTCGTTCTCGATCGTCTCCCGGGCCAGGACCGCCTCGATCCCCGGCGCCAGCGGAGTGGAGTCGTAGTCGAACCCGATCGGCTTCTCGTTCCAGCTCTGCTGCGGCGGCGACGAGTAGATCGTCGGCGGTGATTCCCGACCCAGGACCAGCCGCTCCACCAATGCCCGATCCTCGGCCAGTGAACTCCTCATCAGCTCCATCATCGAGGTCCACATCTCCGTCGAGAAGGGGGTCGAATCGGGAGGCGCCGAAATCGGGGTCGGCGGCGTACTCGGAGTCGGGGAAGTCGGGCTCGACGTTGGGCTCTGACGCAGGAGGAGGAAACACAAGGCGCCCGTCAGGACCAAGGACAGGAGCCACCCACTCAGGATCAGCGCCGTGGTCACGAGGCATCTTCGACCTGGGGTTTCGGGCAGAACTTGGCGTACCGTTGGGCGGCGCCCTGCCGGGTCATGCCCACCGCCTCTCCGATCTGCGTCCAACTGATCCCTTGGCGGCGCGCGCCCTTGATCGCGGCGACGAGCAGCTCGTCGAAGTCGTTGCGGCCGTCGGCGCAGCGCCGGATGTCGGCCAGGAAATCAGGCGCCACGGCGCATCTTCCCGAGGTCGATGCCGCCCTGCAAGGCCTGCTCCACCCCGGCGGTCAGCGCTGCCTTCTTGGCGTTGTCCTCGGCGGCGCCCAGGATCTCGGCAACCCGGTGGGCGAAGTCCAGCTTGGCCTCGGCCAGTGCGCCGACCTGCATCAGCAGATGCTCTAAGAACACCGCGAGCCGCATGTTCTCCCACATGCCGGGCGGGAACTGGATCTGGACCCCGAACTTGCCGCCCATGAGGGCCTGGATGCGCTGGCCGTTGGACCTGTCGAGGTCGGCCAGCTCGTTCTCCTCGGTCGGCAGATCCTCGGCGCTCACGTCATCGTCCATGCAACTATTGTTGCAGGGAACTACCGTTGCGTCAAGCCTGGGTTTCCCGCTTCACGACCTCGAGGTAGCGCCGGACGTGCGCCGTCCACGCCTCCAGGGCGTTCATCCCCTGGTCGATGGCCCGGATGGCGTCGAGGGCGATGCCGGTGACCTGCGGGTTGCCGATGCCGAGCCGGCGGGCCGCCTCCACCTCTCGAGAGTCCCCGAAGGAACCGGGCTGCGGGATCACCTGGCTAGGGCCAGGTCGAGTCACGGGCGCCGCGGTGGGCTCGGCCGGCTGCGGGGTGGTGACGGAAGACGGGGGCACCGTACTCTCGGGCGTCGTCGATGGTGAGGGCGCAGCAGCTTCCGGGGGCGCAGTTGCAGCGTCGGTAGCTGGCGACGGGACAGCCGTGGAGTCCGGCACCGCCGTTTCCGTAGGGTTTGGCGCCTCAGCGGGAGGCGAGACGGGCGCGGGCTCGGCGGTAGCGGTCGGCTCCAGGGTCGGCGGCGGGGTGGCGTCCGGACTCGCAGGCGAAGCAGGCTCGGTCGAGGCAGGCGCCTCGGTCGTAGCCTCCGGGACAGACTCCACCGGGGTCGGACTGGGCGCCGCCGAAGGGTCCACCGGGGTCTGCTCCTCGGGCGCTGGGGATGCGGTATCGGTCACGGGATCTCCTTGTCACACGAACTGGACGACGACGGCAACGCTACTTGCACTGACAAGATAGAGGTTGGATGGCAGGTGCGGGGTGGTCACGTCGAAGTTGATGAACGTGGGCTGGCCCGGGTCGATGTAGATGCCGGTGTCCCCCGAGACGGTCTTCATGGAGAGCGCCACGGTCGAGCCGGTCGGCGGGACGATCCACACCCCGAGGGCGGTCGCCGGCACCGGGATCGTCGAGCTGGTGTTCACCGTCCAGGTCTGGGTGTCGATCACGTCCCCGAAGGCGATGGCGAACGGTCCGAGGCTCTGCTGGCCGCCGCTGGGCGTCCCGGTCTGGAGCCCGTTGATGTAGAAGCTGCCGTAGCTCACGAGCCGAGCCTAGACGCGAAGATCCCCCGGACTCTGTGACCGAACGGCGGGGAAGCCAAGGACAACCGAAGTACCGGGGGACTCGCTGCGTGGACCGCACCTTCAGCTTGACACATCCGTTGCGGAAGCGCAAGATAGGAGTGCGGTAAGGGGAAGCACGAGAGGACAATCCATGGACGACGAACGGCAGCACACCCCGTACTTCTGGGTCATCGTGATCGCGGTCCTCGCCGTGATAGGACTAGCGATCATCGCTCAGCCGCAAACCTCGAGCGCCCCTTCGGCGCCGACGATCACCTCGCCCGTGCCGCACTACGTCCGGTACTGCATGGCCACCAGCGCACCGGGGTGCCCGGTCCCGTGAAAGTCCGCCGCAAGACGCCGCCGGCATTGGCACCTCGAGCCGGGCCGGTCACCATCACACGGGCTGATGGCACCCAGGCGAGCCAACGATCGCTCGGTACCAAGCAGCGAACCGCTCTGGTGAAGTCCTCGGAGCGCCGGGCCGCCCGCCAGGCAGCGAAGCAGGCCGACGAGATGTGGGGGAAGCCTTCGGGACGCTGATCCACTCCATCTGAGGTCGCCCGTAAAGCGTGGATCGAGCCCCTGAGGAAGCCCCAGGGTGCGCCACGGCAATGTAGAGCAACCTCCTGACCTGCGGATCAGTCAAAAAATGCCTTCGCTAAGGGCTCCTTGGTGTAATCGCCGGAGCGAAGCGGAGGCAATCGGTGGACAGGTGTTCGAAAAGCCACTAGCGCAGCACCTTCGGTGCTTTGCTGTCAGATGGATCGGGACCCGATTCGTGAGTGCGGGGCGCAAAAAATCTGAGAGGGAATCGGGGATGACCTCGTGTGGAGCGTTCCACTTACATAATCCCTGGTCAGAGGGCCAAATCGGCAGGTGCTAGCTAGAGTTAGCACCCCGGGGGGCACCGCCAGGCCAGGGGGTAGTGACCGAGGGCTCCGAGGCACGGGGGGATGCCCACCCACCCTGCGCACGACCACCCCTCGCCGCGGTGTTGGATCGTTACCCACGACGGTCGATAGTGATTCAACACGACGAGCTCAGCGACGTGCCGGCGCAACGATGCTTGACAGTGCAGACCATCGGGTGTATCGTGGCACTAGACACCTTGGGCGCTGGCTACAGACCAGAGCACGTGGGCCGACTGGCGAGGCTTAGCAACCCGAGCCGTGAGAGAGGTGTCGGGTACATGAGTGAGCAAGCGAGCGCAGCGAGTGCGCTAGCGACAACCGAGCGAAAGGACAGACCATGACCATGACCAAGGCTGCAAAGGCCGTGCAGGACCAGGAGCGCGCCAACACTCTCGAGAAGTTGCGAGGGTGGCTCCGACCTGGTGACACCGTGCAGACGATCCTTCGCCATGTCAGCTCGTCAGGCATGAGCCGGGCGATCTCGCTGATCATCGTCACAGATGGCGAGCCGTTCGACATCTCGTTCTGGGCAGCTCGTGCCATGCGCGACAAGATCGACGAGCGGTGGGGCGGAATCAAGGTCGGTGGATGTGGGATGGACATGGGCTTTCATCTCGTCTACAGCCTGAGCCGCACGCTCTGGCCCGAGGGTTTCGACTGCATCGGTGCCGATTGCCCCGCCAACGATCACCACAACCCGCCGTATCCAGCTCGGGAGGCCGGCGCCATGCATCACCGCGATGGTGGGTACGCCCTGACGCATCGGTGGCTTTGATGACCTACCTACTCGCGGCGATTCTGGGCGGTGGTACCGCCTTCTACGGGCTCTGGCTCATCGTGGGGCACCACCGGGACTACTCCGACCCTTGGGAGCGCTACGGCAGCCCATGGGCAGACGACGACTTCTGATTCTGATCGGTCGAGCCGGTCGCCCTTGCGAGGGCGCCGGCCTGGATCTATCGGGGAGGACCGATGGCGACGCAGCTGTACAATCGGGACCAGGTGAACGCGCTCATCTCCGAGGCGGTCGAGATGGCGGCCGAGCACTCTGAACGCGGTGAGCTGATCGACACGGGCGAGGTCGCTGAGCTGCTCGGCGTGAAGGTGACCACGGTTCATCAGTGGCGTCGGCGTGGCGTGATGCTCGGGCCGGCCCGGCTGTTCTCGGGTATGCCTGCCTGGGACCGCTCAGCGGTGCTCAGGTGGGCTGTCGAGACGAAACGCCTGCCATAGGCTCCGGCCGAACTGCATCAGATCGTTGTCGACGTGGTGGATGCACGCGGGCAATGGCCATTCGACCACCGCTCTCCGCCAACAACACCACGAGCCGGCCTGGCATCTGTGAAAGCGATAGCGCAGCGCGAACAGGGGCGTAGCGTGCCTCATGATGCCCGGGCCTTCCTGAGCAGCGCGTGCACCTCGTTGCCTATGGGGTGAGACGATGCCATCGCGGCCATGATCGTCGTGTGGTGCCGACCGACGTATCGCCCGATCTCGGGGTAGCTCATGCCTTCGACTCGCATGGCCGCCCACAGCAGCCGACGGGCCTGCATCGTCCGACCGCTGATCTTCTGGGCGCTGATCAGGTCTTTTTTCGCTATCCCCGTCCATTCGCATACCGCCGTCACGATCTGCTCGGGCCGCAACCAGGGTTGCGCTTCTACCACGGACACGATTCCTCCCCGTCTGTCTCTCGGATCTCTACCACCGTGGCCCAAGCAGGTCCCCGGCGTGCGATGTCGTAGTGGTAGCTGCGCACGAACCTCGGGCCGTCGTCCTCGAGGAGCTTGGCATCCACCAGGCCGTCGAGCACCGCCTTCACCATCGGGGCGATCGCATCGGCGTCGATCCAGCGCTTGGCCGAGGTCGGCTGGATGCCGTAAGCATGGACGGTGACGGGGAGGTGGAAAGCTCTATGATTCGACGAATAGTGCCGGATCCCCTCAAAGTCGAGACTTGACCATTCGGCGGTGATCTGCTTCTCGTCGTTGAGCTGCCCACGACCGGCGAGAGACGCCAGAAGGCGCACACCGGCCACCGCAGACGCCTTGGCCGCCCAGTGGCCGCCATCGTTGGCGAGCATCGGTCTACCGGCGATCATCAGGCTTAGTTGGCGAGTGCTCACGTCTCCTCCGTGTCTGACATCGAAGCGGTTCTCCTGGTCTTTGCCTCGAACGCCGCTCGCGTTGCCTTCAGATCCCTCTCGGCTATTTCAAGGCGCCGCAAGATCCCTGGCCACGCCTCATCCCTAGCCTTAGGGTCGGATACGGTCAGGTAGCGAACCCGATTGAGATCGTCATCGGTGATTGGCTCGGGGGCCGGGCGCAACATGCAATCCGGGTTGCTCGGGTCCTGGCAACCGTCCTCTCGGCACTGTGGGATGCAGCCGTGGGGCTCCGGGCTCGGGGTGGGTGGTATTCCCAACGTCCTGCGTACCGACAGCACGGCTTGCTCCTTGGCCTCAGTGTTGGCGATAGATCCCTCAAGATCCCAATCGGAGAGATGGGCGTCCCAATGATCCCAAATGTTCTCTACAATCGTTTCCGGCTCCGGGCTCGGGGCCTCAGTAGCCAGGGCAGCAGCCAGACGCCTCAATGCTTCCTGGGCTTCTCGGATTGCGGATCTAGCCCACGGTGCGTCGGCCGTTGCTGCGCCTCGTCCATCGGCGTTGAGGGTGAGCATGTCCCAGCCTGCGAGGTCGCCCAAGACTCGTTCGATTCGGCAGATCACCTCTCTGGCGGCTCGTTCGATTGCTGTGTGACGGTCAGGCACGGGGGATCGCTCCTTTGCAAAGAATCGGCTGGCCCCACATGAACCGACCGTTGCGGTACGTGTGGGCGTACTGCCACGGATGGTCGTCGGGCGTGAAGTAAGCCCGGACGAACCCATCGCAGTTGGCGCAAGGAACGGCTTCCCGCTTCCCGCTGGTGTTGTTGGGGGAGGGGGTGGGGCTAGCGGGCATGGGAATATGTCCAGGTGTAGTGGTCGTCCTCGTACTCGATCTCGATGAATCCGTCGGTGGGGGCGTGGGTGCCTACGTGAGACTCCAACAGCCCCTCGGCGTCCATCCATTCGACGAAGTTGCATTTGCCCTGGTCGACCAACTCGTGCTCATGGTCGGTGATGTTCCAGCCGTCGCAACCCTCAGAACAGATCAGCCGACAGTCGGCTCCCTCGGTGGCGTGGCAGGTGACGTTGCCCTCGATCCAATCGTCGTGGATCATCCACCTAACCGAGTGCGCCCGTGGTCCTCTCAGCAGTTTGGCCTCACCCATCCGTCGTCTCCTCTCCTCCTGTGTCGGCCCGGCTTTCGTACCCGTAGCCCCATGAGTCCCAGCCGAGGCGAGGCTGACGGGCGAATAGTTCGACGTAGGGGCCTGGGGAACATCGCTCCACGAGGTCGGTAAACGATGCGGGCTTGACCGAGTGGCCTTGCTTCGCCGCAGTGAAATGGGTCCCTTGGCGGCGGTCCTTTGTGCGGAGCGACCCACGCACGCCAAACAGAACGTGCTCGGTGTTCGTGCGAAAGTAGTGCCCGAGCCCGAGGTGGCCCGTCTTGCACCATGTCAGCATTGTCCGGTAGCCGAATCCCCATGCCTGCATGATGGCGAACGTCCGTGCCAGGTGAAGGTTTGTCGTCCAGAGGTACAGATGGGCATCCTCGGCGGCGATGTCCGCTACCGGCAACGCTGCGATGTCCTCCATTGATAGGGTCGAGTAGTGGGGCTCGATGCCGCGCTCCTTCTTGACTCGCCCCACCCTCGTTACGCCGGTCAGCTTGTGCTCGTCAGGCCACGGCGGGTCGGCCACGATGGTCGAGTAGGGCGGGTTCAACTCCTCAAACATCCGTCTCCTCTCCATCAGCACTGAGGGCGACGAGAGCGTCGAGAGCGTCGAACGCTTTGGCGATGAGTTGCTCCCTGCTCGGCATATCGTTTGAGCGTTGGCCGTACCATCGTTTGTCGTATTGGGCGATGCCGATCAACGCCCTGCCCTCCTGGGTGCACCGTGCCATTACTTTGATGTGATCGGCTTTCTAACTCCCCAGCGCCTCCCACAGCCTCTCGTTCTCTCTTCGGGCATCGGCTAGAGCGGTGAGGGTGGCGGAATAGTCGATGGCGTCAAGAGCTTTGATGGCAAGTCGTTGGCAGTATTCGCTCTCGCTGTTGTTCTCGCCGATTGCGGCGATGAACTTCCGCTCCGAGTGAATCCCATGAGCCGCCTTCTTCACGGCTTCGGTTCGGGGG
>Ga0187858_10004643_pt1 | contig 12789 bp, 22 predicted proteins | sample June2016WEW_8_15_FD_133015 | JGI IMG/M metagenome (GOLD analysis project Ga0187858, IMG submission 133015) | Peatland microbial communities from SPRUCE experiment site at the Marcell Experimental Forest, Minnesota, USA - June2016WEW_8_150 | ecosystem: Environmental > Terrestrial > Soil >...
GGTAATCCTGCGTGGATAACGTGACATACATATCCGCACCACTTCGACGCCGAAGTATGAGAGTCGTATTGTGTTTATTCTGGAAGAATATGTCGTTCATCAGTACCCGCAGTCAATGAAGATCAGATTATCCATGTACCTCGCACGTCCTGTTCGTAGATTGTCCGGGGACATGTCACCCATGACCACACCACAAAATTCTTTGAACATCTCAGATACCAGTTGATTCGTAGCGGATGAGACCCACCGCGACTTCGGGTAGTATTGAGTGACCATGACGCCATCCCGTCCATTGAAATAATAGATCGGCGGCAGATGTTTTGCCATCATTGGATAGGCCAGTAGTGCACGAATCTTCTTGACCTCCATCCGTGTATGATTCTTACCTTCCCTGTCATGCCAGTTATCCCCCTCATGCGTGGGATAGTTGAACATGATCGGGAATTTGATGAGCAGGTTCGTGCCGTGAACCCTGTATGCGATCCTGAATGCCCCTTGGCCGACTTCGACGCACGCCATGCCCAAAGCAGTCCGGGCTTCTTCCACGGTCTTCGGCTGGGCACGGTGTATGATCCCTAACGCTCTCCGGGTACGATACGCACGGTTTCTAGCGCGTGTCTGTCGGTATTTCTCGTCACGGGTCATTAGTCGGCGGCTCCCGAAAGTAGATCGTTACCTGTATCTTCCAACGGTCGAGCGGGTAAAGATTTTTGGTCAGCCCCTGTTTTGAGTGCTTCGATTCGTTCTCTGCGAATCGTCTCAAGCACGCCACGCTCAGGAGCGCACTTATCCAGCATATTGTTGAAAGCCCATTTCTCACCGTCCACGTTTGCCATTTGGTTCTGATAAATTTGGATCAATGTGGCAGCAGATTCTAGACGCTTCAACCGCAGAGCATCATTCTCATTGTCATAGCGTTTGAGAGAATTCTGGACCGCGATGATGCCTTCACCCAGATAATCGAGCAGATCATTGAGATGTTCGAAGCGAGTGCCCGTGTCGGTCAAAAGTTTCTTCGTTGGTGGAACGTATACTGGACCTAATTCCATGGGCTTGCCCCCTTCAGATTCCCAACCTTCTTCTTCGGTGCACGGAATGTATCTCCGTACTTTTTCATCCCAGCGGAAATGTTCGGCGCTCATGGCTTCCACCACCACAGTAAACCCAACTCTTTGTACAAGTACATAGCGACCGAAATCGCTACGACGATTAGAGAGAACACCCCAACCATGGTTAAACCCCAGAGGAGAAATTCTAGTTCTTGTGCCGTATTCGAATCCAGAAAATTAGATGTCATTGCTCGTTCACCGTGAACACGCTGACCAATTCGTGACAGCCGATGCCTTGGTACATGCCTGACGCTCGCGTAAGGTACGTCACGACGACCGGGCCTCTCTTACCGTCAAACTGCTCGGTCACGTCCCCGCAGAACAGAAGGCTCGCGTCGAACAAGGCCGCTGCGTTGTACGGCTGGAATCTGATGTTCGTGAATCTCCCGTCGAGAATCTTCCCGTCTACAGGGAGAGCGAGTAGGTACGTGTTCGGATTCTGGTACGTCTCGGTCACGCCAAGGCTATTCGGTCTTAGTTGCCCTGTTGACCCGAATGCCCTGCCTACAGCCAGAGCGAAGGCGAGTGCCGCCAAAATGATTATCCACGAGGCTATCTTACGGCTTATCATGCTTCACCAAACCTTTCGAATCGACCTGATGATTTCATAGAGTCTTACCTTACCACTACTCCCCCGCCTTGTCAAGCGGATTTTTCGTCCGGCCACACTTGCACGCCTTGTGGCAAATTGAGCACCGGAAGGTGCCAAGGCCCTGCGTCTCCGCAGTCTTCTTGTCTACCTTCACGCAAGGTGTCTTCATCGCCTGCGCTCCGCAGCAAGAACTTGTGTATAGAAAAATAGATGTACCCTTAAGCGTCGGGGGTGCTTTCTTCGTCTGCTTCTTCATTGGATTCTCTCCTGTCGAATGGCCCGTAATATAGGGGCTAAACCGCTGATTGAGTACATCGATCACTGGTGGCACTTGATCGCCTCCACAATCTCCATATATTTCGGGGTCAAATCTTCCCGGCGATATTTTTCTCCCTTAAAAACCAGCCACGCGGAGCCAGTGATTACGCCCAATTTCTCGGCGTAGCGGATCGCATCGTCTACTTTATCAAATCCTGATTCGTATAGCAAATCGATGATGCTCTCACGGAACGGCATTGCAACTTTGTTCTTTTTTGCGGATACATTTACTCGATGACCGACGATAGTCTCACCATCTTTCAGAACTCCCCCTTTTGATCCAGCCACACGGCGGACCTCTAGCCGTACACTGGCATAGAACTTCAAGGCTCTGCCGCCAGTCGTCGTCTCAGGATTACCGAACACCATTCCTATTTTGTCCCGTACTTGATTAACGAAGACAATAACAGTCCCGGCTTTGGAAGTCTTCCCACATAGCTTCCGCATAGCTTGGCTAAGAAGGCGCGCCATCAGCCCCATGTGTGAATCACCCATATCCCCGTCGATTTCAGCGCGTGGAGTAAGAGCCGCAACAGAATCTACAATGATAAGATCAACGCCAGCATCAACCAGCCCCTCGACGATTTCTAAAGCCTCTTCCCCGCAGGACGGTTGCGATATGATTAGCTCAGACATATCGACTCCGAGCGTATCTGCGAAGGTAGGCGATAATGCATGTTCCGCGTCTACCAATGCAACTACCCCGCCCGCCTTCTGGCATTCCCCCGCTACGTGTAGACATAGCGCAGTTTTCCCCGCAGATTCAGGACCGTAGACTTCAATAATCCGGCCACGCGGAAACCCCCCACAACCGAGCACTTCCCTATCCAGCGATATTAGATTGCTCGAAATCGACGGGACTGGCTGGTTCACCTTGTTTCCCTGCCGTTGAAACGTCATTGATCCCTCGTTCGCTTTGTCCATCGCCTTGCCCAAGGCTTCCACTGCTTTGAATTTCGCTTCTTTGCTGTTCATCGCTCTCCCTTTTCATTCGTGCAACAGTGCTCATAAACCGTGTGAACATTTTGGCGTACCTCTCGCCACGCATCTTCACAAGGAAATCGCGGCCCTGCTCTTGGAACGCTTTGTCAGTGACTTCAACCAACTGACCGTGGGAATTGAAAAAACAGAACCAGCACGCCTCGCAATTGCGGAACGTCGGTTCATTGATCTGATCCAACAGGTGTCCGCACGGCTGAACGCGATGATGGCGGACGGTAAAGTACAAATTTCGGAGTTGCCGAAGCTGTGCTTCAGATAGTTGCTTCTTCGGTTCGGCGTTTAGACGGGCCGCTAACTCCTCAGTGCGGGCATCTGTCTCTACGGCTTCTTTCACCATCTCTACGACAGGCTCGGAAGTAAAGCAGTGGACGGGTTCTTCTCTATCGCACATAGCGGCCCCCCATGTATGTCACGTGTTCCTGCCATGAGTCAATCGACAGGTCGCCTGCCTTCTCGCGCATCTCCCAATAGTCCAGTTCATTGTCAATGAGGATGGCTGGGGTCATCCCGTACTTTTGGGACAACATGTTTTTCTGCTTGAAGGTGATGTTCTCGTCGTCACCTATTTCGAGTTTAATTGCGCTTCGTACTGCTTGCTCTACGCTTTGATTGGTCATGACTGACCTCTTTCTTGGTGCTGGATTTGACTGCTTGAATTGCATTTTTGAACTTGTAAACTTGTTCGACCATATGGTCGAGATGATACGCGGTCGTCTCGTCGTCGAAGTCTCGCACTCCACAGTGATTGAACATGCGGAAGATGATGTGCCAGCATTCGTGAGCAATTGTACCCTCGGGGGAATCCAGTTTTAGAAAAAGATATGATTTACCATCCCCCTTACAATGAAAGCAAAAAGCATCGGCGGTTTCCTGCTGGGGTGCATACCCTAATCGACTTTTGGCGGACTTGTTAAAGTCTTCTGTGAATATGATTCGAACACAGTAGTTTGACATGACTTCGAAAGTCATCCAAGTAGCGTAATCATTGTATTCGGTCAGTTTTGGTGTTCTCATACGCTCCCCCTCGGCTGTCGAATGCAGTGAAAATAACCCCCGCCACCATGGAGAGGGTAAATGCCATGCTTGATGAACAGTGCGCCCATTCCTTGTTCGAGTCCGTGCATGCCGTCGCCCAAAATCTTCTGGGCGTGCATCCCCATGTCAATCGCATCGTCACTGTCATAGAGAACGTACGCGAGAAAGAAATTCTTCCATGCGAGCGACCCCTTGAGACACTTTCCAAATACGCGTTCGACATCACAGCGGAAGTCAGTCAGTGAAGGTCGCACGGGGTTGGATACACCCTTGCCGCCATCTCCGATGACTATCGCACCTATGCCGCCAGTCATATCTTGTGCTTGACGGTAAGATTCTAAAACAGCGTCGAAAGCAGCCTTCCGTGCCGCGAATTGAGGCCTTTGTTTTTTCTTCATATTTTGGCCTTTGATTTTCTGGTTGTCCTTACTTTATCACAACCACGAAGATAGATAAATTCTGCCGGAGGGTTAACCAACAATTCTAGTAACCTCTGTGCTCCCGCTATGCTATCTCCTAATTTTCCAACGGTATGGTTGTGCCCCGAACATAGGGCCATTCGTATCTTATTGCTGGTATGATCATGGTCTGGAACAAGGGGAAATCCTTTATTTCGTTTATCAAATACGCACGGCCCGAATCCTTTTAAAGCACATTCGCCGCCTTGATGAGAGATGAGTTCTTTGAAATCTTCCAAGGTTATGCCATACTTTCGTTTGAAAACCTCGCCGTAACAGTATCCACACGCAATCCCAGTAGTCGCCGGGTCTACGAAACAAAGCATACATATTCCGTTTTTCTTAGCCCATTCTCTGCGATGGCGGTGATATTCGACTAATTTAACCCTACATCCTCCACATAAGTGGGTTTCATTTTCGTCCAGCGAACATCCACATTCTCTACACAACCCTAATTTCGCGCAAGCCTTTGCTTGACCTGATTTTCCCTTTTGGCCTGCCAGTGCGCGTAAACGACATTCATCTTTATAACAATATCGTTGGTTGGTGCTTTTTATCAAAAAAGAATCACCACAATTTTCACAGGGTTTTTCGGTTTTTAACTTTCGGCTTTTCATCATGACCTTTCACTGAATTCATGTTCCACTTAATCACATATTCTAGAACTCTGGCAGGCTCAATTCCCACTTTACGACAATACTCCAGCCCTCCTACAGCCCAGCGATTACACAGATAGCACAAGATGTCACGATTGCATTTGCCACAGTATTCCCGTTGCTTCTTTCGACCGGGCGGACAACATGCATGGTCATGATCTTGGTGTGCCATGAATTTATCAAAGTCTCGACCACAGATAGCGCATTTATTTCCCTGCGCGGCTTTCGCGGCTTCGAATTCTGCTAATGATCTCTTATAAATCTGTTGCAGGCGTCTGTCTTTTGCTTTCTCGGCGGATGTCAATTGATGCTCTTTGCCCTCAGTGCCCCGTTCTCTGCGTCAATCACGTCGTACGCCTTCTCGTTGAGAATGGCGATGGTCACCAACTCGTGCGGGCGGCGTTCGATAATGTATTTCATCGCCCGCCATATGAAGCCCGCGATGACTTCGGCAGTCGTTTCTTCGAACCAGTTGTCCGGTCTCATATGGAACCTTTCGGTCGTCGGTTGTATGCTTGCTCACTTGCAGTTGACCACTTTACGTTTCCGACTTCGTAATGACCGTCGTTCTTAATGCGGTCGATGGAGTGGTTTGCCGACGGCTTATCGCCCACTTCATCATAGAACTGCTTGAAACTTGTAAACTTGAATTTAATCCCCCTCCCACCATAGTATTTGAAACCATCCACGGCAGGATTCGTGCAGCGTTGTTTCATCATTACGAAGGCATCATATTCGGCGGGTTTAAGTCCCCGACGAGCGTGCCCGTGTTTATAGCTTCTAGCAGTGACCAGTTCTTTATTCAAACATCCACAACTCTTGGTCGCTTTGGTTTTGCGAGTTACGTCCGTCAAAGCGACAAAAGTCAAATTACCACAATCACAGGCGCATAACCAAATGGCCTTATTCCACTTATCTTTGCCTACGGGCCAAATAGGTGTGAGTCGATTGAATTTACCGCTCATCTCCGCTTCCTCTTTCAGTGCCACGTTCCCTGCGGCTCATCAGTTTCTCGTAGTTCGCTCGCAGGATATCGCTGAACGTGAATCCGTAGTATCGAGCAATTGTGACCGCATAGAATACGACATCGCCCAACTCTTTCAGAATCGCTTGGCGGTCAACGGGAATGTGCTTGCCGTCTCGAATGTCTTTCTTAATCTTCTCGACGACTTCGCCCGCTTCGCCCGCAATGCCCAGACCCATGATGGCGAGGTCTCGCTCACCCATCTCTTTGTCTTCGGGGTCTTTGCTAAACCACATACTCGCGGCCCATTCCCCGAAAGCATTCGCGTCTGTCCAGACTCGTGGGTATCCATTGCAGGGTTCATTGTCTATCACGCACTTATGCGTACGTGTACAAATGGCTGGCTCCGATAAAATCAGTAATTTTTTGAGACCCGCTATATATTCAGCCCCCATTATTTCTTCCCTCCGATTCGTTTGTTAATCCAGTGACTCGCTTGACCCTGCGTTAGTTCGGGCCACGCTCGTGCTTTTCCGTACAGGCGCGAGAGTAGAGTCATCTGGCCCTTCGTCGCGGGCTTGGTCATCCAACTCGCTTTGCGATTGACTAATGATACCGACGCGGGCGCACGTTCTCTGATTTGCTGGTCGGCACATGCGAAGGCTTCTTCGACGCTGCCGCGCTCACCGTGGAATGCCCTACAGTTAATATAACCGTCTATGTCCCATTTGTCAAGCAGATTCTGGTGTATCCGTACAAGTCCGGGCTTGTTGCCAGTGCTGTCGTTCTTCTGCAAAGGCACGCGCATGACATAGCCGCCGTCAATCGCCTTCGACCAAATGAAGTCCGAGTTGGCTTCGACCTCTGCTGGGAATCGAATCTCGAACAGATTGACCTCTGCGATGAACTGCTGTAACTTGTCAATGTTTTTTAGCTTCCCAAAGTCAATGCTGGGGTTTTCTTCTTGGGCCGCTTCGATTGATTCTACCGCTTCAACCAATCTGTAACCCTGTAAATCCAGATTTGCGGGCATCCCCATCAGCGTCGGGAGGGTACACAGGCTATGCTTTCCAGACATATCAACCATATCTAGGATTAAGCAGTCCGTCTTGCCGGGGTAAAGCCTCGTTCCACGCCCGCAACGTTGCGTAAAACGAACGCTGGAGGCCGTAGGAGCGGCGTGGACGATGCAGGACACGCTGGGGCTGTCCCAACCCTCATTCAGCAGGGAACAGTTCACCAGCACCCTCAGATCGCCCGCAGCATGACTGTGTAATTTTTTCTCTCTTTCAGGATCACTACCCCAGATAGCCGCCGTTGATACCCCGGCCCCAGTAAACTCCGTAGCTAGATGCTGGGCATGCTCTATGTTAGCTGCGTATACGACGGTTTGACGGCCCTCACCCCATTTCGTCCAAGCCTCGATCACCCGCTTGTTGCGGTCGGGATTGTCAATGGCCTCGGCCAATTCCACAGCGTTTAGATCACCCGCCGTGATCCCGACTTGAGAGATGTCTGTCTGGGTAGAGATTAGATACCCCCGGACCTTGACCAGCCAACCCGCCGTGATCGCTTGCCGCAGGCTGTACGTGTATACGATTTTCTTGTAAACCTCTCCTAGGGCACGGCCATCGGATCGAAAAGGGGTAGCAGTAAATCCCAACAGCAATTTGTCAGTTCCATCTTCCAGCACGCCAAAATGCGTCAGGATATTTCGATAAGAATCTGCGAGGGTGTGGTGAGCCTCGTCCACGATAATCGTACTGAAATCTTCCCGCTTGAATCGGTCAAGCCGGGGAGTATTCTTTCGGCCCAAACTTGCGACGCTGGCGACTACTATATCCGCCGCAGTCGTATCTGCTTTGCATTCGGCCATCTCTTTGTCAATGCGAAGCGTTGGATTGACAGCCCGCATCGTGGCAATGGACTGGTCGATAAGCTCTTCTGTATGAGCTAGGACCAACATTTTGCCATTCAATCGGGATTTCAATCTTTCATATAAAGACGAAAACACGACCGTTTTCCCAGCACCGGTACATATACTCAGAATTTGTTGTCGCCAGTTCTGATCATATGCGGTGCATACTGCGTCGATGGCTGATTCCTGATACGGTCTAAGTTGCACGATGCACTCCGATGTCACTCAGATTCTGGCAGTCAAAAATCCAGAACTCAAATCCCTCGGGCTTCTTCGTCACCCATGGCACGGCTTCGCCCGTCCGCAGAATTTCGTAGTGGATGTCCGTGGTCTTTACGTACACGAAGACTCGCGGCGAATAGGAATCTGGGTGCGCGCCGCCTTTCGCTGCGACGACTACATTCTCGGTCACTTGCGTGGTGATGTCAATCTCGCTCATATCTTCTCCCAGTAGCCCCCAACGGGCTCCCCAGTTTGCTCCACGAAACGCGCAGGCACCCAGCGTTGCTTGGGCCTGCCAACTTTCTTGCCCGCCGCGAAGTCTTTCGCCGCGACGAAATTCTTGTTGTGATTCGTTTTCTTTCCTCTACGCTCTGCCATTTATATCCTCTCCTTGAATATTACTTTGCCCGCGATTTGTTCAATAAATAATTTCCCTTCGTGGTATGCTGAGTGACATGCTACACATAAACATATCAAGTTATACAAGGTATCTTTTCCCCCTTGGCTACGATGTTTGATATGATGGGGGGTTAACGAACGACTATTGTTGCAACACCGGCATCTCCAACCATCTCGCTCATACATCATCCGTTTTGTCTCGGCGTATGACTTGGGAGATTGCAGGACTCGTATAAACTGTCCGATTTGCAACCACTCCTCGTAAGAAAATTTGTCGGCTTTACCCCAATTGCAGCGGGCACAGCAAACAACTATGTTATCTTTGGTATACCCTCGGGTATTATCCATGCGGTCAAGATTGTATTTTGACGTACCATGGCATGCCCCGCCAGAAGAGGAAAACATCAACCACTCTATGGGGGCCTCGCAATAGTGGCACATTTTCACTTCTACAAAGACTAAAAACTCCTCATAGGTAAGAGTTATTTCGTGACCCTGTGCTTTTGCGGATTTTGTCAATCTATTATATAACCATTCGTAGGGCCTTTTTGGGGAACCTAGTAGGCATCCACAGCTTCGAGTCTGACCCTGACGTAAGCCTCCGGACGAAACTTCCTTGATGTTTCCACAATCACATTTACAAACCCATCGCCAATGAGTTCCCAATATGTGAGAAGGAGATTCTGCGATTACTGTGAGTTTTCCAAAACGTTGTCCTAGCAGATTAACTCTTTTTGCACTCACAATTCCCTTTCCGCTGGTAAATTGCTTTGCGCGTTGTCGCGGAGAACGCCATCCGTGCCTACCTTCTGCTTCATAGAGTAGAAGCTGAATTTCGCGTCACGATAGTCCATGACTAGAAAGTCGCCCCATGCTACTTCGAACGAACTGATTGCTCGGGCAAGCGGCGTCATGATTTCTTTTTCGAGCGTTCTGCGAATCCCTCTGGCGTTGTACTTCTTGTCAAATCCCCTGTCAAGCAATTCATTGAAAGCCGCAGGCGAGATTTCCAGTTTCACGCCGCCCTTGACCATCAGCTTCGCCTTGCACTTGTACGCCTCCATGTGCATAATCTTTTCGATGGATGCACGGTCTAGCGTGTTGAAGACGCAGACCTCGTCCAGCCGGTTCAGGAACTCAGGCGTGAACTTGGCTCTTGCAGCGGACATCGAACTATCTGAAATCTCGTCCTGCGATACATCTTCTACGTTCGGTCGATTGAAGCCGACCGTACCCTCCATAATCTCCCGCGCCCCGCAGTTGCTGGTCATGATGATTATGCACTTCGTAAAGTCGGTCTTGCTGTTATCGCCCAAAGTGAGATTCCCACGGTCGAGCACACCCAGCAGCAACTGCCAGACTTCATCCGAAGCCTTCTCAATCTCGTCGAACAGGATGACGCCGAAGGGAACGTCTTCCGTGTAAAGTTTTGTGACCGTCTCTTGCTTGAGTCGGGCGGGCGTCTCTTTGTGGCCCAGATATCCCGGCGGCGAGCCAATGAGTTTCGCAATCTCGTGCCCGAATTGAAATTCCGCGCAGTCAATCTTAATCATGTGGTTGCGGTCGCCATACAAGCCTTCGCACATGGCTTCGACTACAGCAGTTTTGCCCACCCCGGTAGGCCCAAGAAACAAGGCAGACCCGATGGGCCGCTGGTTGTCAGACATGCCGCCCAAAAAGCGTTCGAGAAGGTTCGTAATTTTGTCAATAGCCTCATTTTGCCCCACAATCAGGTGTTCGAACTTACGAAGTAGCAACCGCACTTGGTCGCCGCGCAGTCCCGTGTTGATTGTCCGCATATACACCTATTCTTGAAACGAGATTTTGAGCAAATACTCAATAGCCTTCAACAGAACAATCGGGTCGTCATGAAAAGAGCCTAGACCTCGGTTGCAATCACCACATAACAACCCACGAACACATTTCCCGCAACTAATTCTCTCCGAACAGCAAGTATGATCGTGGTCGATATGTACGGTTTTTGATCTTCCCTTTCCTGCGGTAGTCTCAAGGATTAAAATTTCGTCACACACTGCACATTTACCCCGTTGGGATTTTAGCATCTCTGCGAATCTTTGGGGAGATATTCCGTAAGCGTACTCACGTATATATCCTTTGAGTTGGTCAAGATGCTCTAACCTCCATTTGATATGCTGCGCGTTATTAGTCTTTTGACGATGTTGACGATAGTAACACGGCCCACACATCCCTTTAGCTACATGCTCTCTTTCGGGATGACAGTCACATCTCCGAGACAACTGGTACTTGTTCAACTTCCCCATCTGGCTCCGTTTCTTCACTGACGTTGTTAGGATCGAGTATATAGCTAACGGCGATTACTTCGGCGCAAGAACCTACTGAAGCATCCTTGTATTGACCTGTGTTCTCGTCTTTGCCAACCGACCCTATCCCTAATTGAGCTAGAGCCACGGCTTTCTCCCAAGCGGCCCTCTGGGCGTACGTCACGGGGAAATTTACCCAGCCCGCACTAGCATTGTCGCCTACCAGACCTTGAATCTCTTTGACTCGCAATTCCAGTGCTTCAGGCTCCCACTTGTTCGCGTTCTCGACTAGGTCTTTTACCAGCAACTTCGTCGGCACACCCTCGAACAGAGTGTCTTTGCCTTCGTCAACTACCTTCACTCGCGTGATGATGCGAAGTTTGGACAACCCTACTTGTTCATATATAGATCGATCGATTCCGCATTGCTCAAGAACTTCCACCATCTTGGTAAGATAGTAGAGTTTACTGAGTTTGATATCAAGGCTATTCGCATATTCTGCGAAAGTATCGTACTTCGGCTGGTAAAACTTGTTCTTCTTCACCTTGTAAAGTGCTTCTGCTAAATCAAATGTGTTGACTGAAATGTTCTTGACCAACTGCTTCACTTGTTTGAGAGTCTGAGCGGCTTCGCCCGCTATCGCTTCGCCCACAATTGGAGCAACCATCGGCTGCTCGAATGACTGGTGCATGTCGTATATTTCCATGTTCCCTTTCTATAAATTCAGCATCGGTTCTGCAGTAACTTCTTTCGATGAGACTAACCACGCCCGATAATCTTCTAGTGCAATGGCCGCTTGGTCGCGGGTTACAAATGCTCGCTCATTGGGCGTTCCATCGTCGTCCATAAAATACCATTTGCCGTCATTACCCTTATACGGGTTGAGGTTGTCCCTATTCGCTTGCGCGTGTTCAAGGCTATAGCCCGACCGATTCTTAAGCCCGCCGTTGCCCTGCCGAAACTGCTTCCCTTGCAGGAAAGACAACTTCGGAATCCTCGGCGTGAGGTCAATCGTGCCCGTCGCGTTGTTAAAAATACCAGCGGCGACTTCTACCTGTCTGTTGGCGAATGCCGCTGCGTGCTTGGCTTCCCTGCGTGCTCTGTATTCTGGTGTCATGCCGCCTCCGTGGAACCTTTTGGCTTCTCGTCACCGACGAGAGTCTTCTTGAGGTACAACTTCGCTGCCTGATGGTAGATGATGACGCCCTCGGGATTCATGAACCCCGGTGCGGCTTTGCTGCCCTCGACTCGTAGTGTTTCGATAGCGGCTTCGATTGCCACCTGTTCGAACATGCCTTCATACAGGACAGGGACAACGTCACAACATGCGGGCCGATTTAGCCCCCAGAGGAACGTATTGAATAACGAGAAACGCTTCCGCGTCTGGCCGTATTTTCTTTGGACGCCCTGACCCCACCACTCACCAAAATGGTGCCCCGGCCCCAGTTGCATCAATTCTTCTTTGTGTTCGTGCGCCCAGCGGGAGAATCCCATATTGTCGTCAGTCGGCGTAATCCACTTTGTCCGGCTGGCAGTTCTAAATTCTGTGCCTAGGTCGTCAATCCAAATGGACGCATTCGTCCCGTCAATCTTCTCTGTAATCGTACAGAGACGAGAGTACCGGGCAATCTTCGAAAATGGTTGAAAAATTGGTTCCATGTTACCCCCTCAATTCCAGTGCGAGTGAATCGCCCAGCAAGCGGCCCACATTCAACGCAGCGGAATAGTAATACTCGGCGTTCGCCTTGTGGCCCGCAACGGATAGCTTCTCCGCACGCTCCAGATATCGAGCCTGCACACGTCGCAACGGATTCAGAATGTCGCCCGTGTCAAC
>Ga0187858_10004645_pt1 | contig 12784 bp, 14 predicted proteins | sample June2016WEW_8_15_FD_133015 | JGI IMG/M metagenome (GOLD analysis project Ga0187858, IMG submission 133015) | Peatland microbial communities from SPRUCE experiment site at the Marcell Experimental Forest, Minnesota, USA - June2016WEW_8_150 | ecosystem: Environmental > Terrestrial > Soil >...
AGGTACTGGTAAACATGGAAGCCTGGGCCAAACGCTTTGAGGGCTGCCTCCAACCGCTTCACCGCGTACTCTTGTTCCGAGCGGTCCAGACTTTCGTAGTCCACGCCGGGAACGCTGAGAATCATGCCGACATCACCGCTCTTGGTAAGGAAAGCCGTCTCGTTCCAAAAGCCGTACAGGTTGATGTGGTCGTTGAGAAACGCACTCTCTTTCCACGGCTTAATGACCTTGTCGATACGCAGCATCACACTATCTCCACGCGGGGAACTTGCTGCTTCGCGGCGTCATAACGGAGTTTGTACCGTTCGGACTTTGCGAGGATGCGGAGGAACGCTGGATCGCTGTTCGTTACCCAATGGCCGAAGGCGAAGCCGCCTATGAAGACGGCGATCCCGGCGAGGATGGAATTGAAGAGATTGAAGGCTCCCACCGCACCTACGCAAATGAAGTAGAAGAGTGTGCGTTCCACGCCCAAGTAGGTGAGAGGCTTGTGCATGCTCTTGAATACTCGATTTGTGCGCCGTTTCGGCTGTGCTTTGTCGGGCATATCGTTCTCGTTTCAGCGTGGCACGCAACGGGATCGCGGGCAGAGCGACAAACAGCCGCTACACTCCCCAGAGCCAACTCAGAACATTCACCGCGAGAACGGCGATGCCCGTTCCGGCGGCAACTCCGGCGAGCGCCTTTTTCGCGCCGGGTTCCCCGTGCGCGAAGCCATAGCCGCCGATCACGATCGCAACCAGACTGGCAACTTTCGCGATGGTGCCGGTGAAAAGGCTTTGGATGGCGTTGAAGCCGGTGTCGAACGGTGAACCCTGTGCCATTGCAACCATAGGTATCAGGAAAAGCAGCGCAAGAATAACGGCGGTTGGACGAACGCATTTCGAGCGAAGAAGGGGCTGGACTTGGCGGATGAGATGGACTTGGGACCAACGTGACATATGCACCTCCGGCAGGGGCTTAAAGCGGCTGCTTTTAGCGCAAACCTAACCGCACTGAATCACGCTGTCCAATAACTTTTCGGATTGAATTCATTCCTGGGAGTTATGAGTGCGAAAGGTAGCGTGATTCGACCTGGTACTTGTTGTCGAGGTCGGGATGAGAAAAGCTCCATCCACCGTGCAATAAAGGACATACCCATCGTCGCTTGTACCATCTGCGAGTGCCCACATATTTCCGGGCAACGTGCGGCGATTGTTCTGAATAGCACTGCGAGATGGCGAGTCCTATCGTTGCCTCAACGAATCTCAGGCGTTCTTGGCGAATGACTTTCCTTCTGTAAGCCCCGCCTGTTCAATAAGTTCTCCATCCGCGCAGTGGATTTGTCAGCGGGAATTTGAATGTGACGAATCGGGCCAGCGCTGTCTTTAATAACCTGTAGGAATGAACTCGATACGAAAAGTTATTGGACACGGCGGCAGGAATGAATCAACTTGGTTAACAGCCTACAGTCTGGCCCGATGACCCGGAGGCAGTTGCCAAAATGACTCTCATCGAGCAGTTGCGGTCTAAAAAGAAAGCTCTCACCGTCGAAGAGCTGGCCGACCTGCTCTGCATCGCTGTCCGGACTCTGTACAAGGAAGTGGAAGACGACCACATCCCCTTCTTCCGTGTACGAACCGCCATCCGTTTTGACCCTCACCAAGTAGCGGACTGGCTGGAGATGAAGATGCCGTCGAATTCTGTTCGGCCGGAAGGACAGAGTGAAAGAATTGCTCGTGCTTAGGGTGGTAGTTGTCAGCCCGTCGATACCTCTGCGTGTCGCGCACGCGGAAGAGCGGGCGAGGCGTTCGTGTCGAGCGCGGCAATTCCTGACAGCACCACGGGCTTGTGGTCGGGAAATTCCGCGACGAGCGTGAGTCGGCCTCCCATGGCTTCTACGTAACTGCGAAGCGTGGAAATCAGAAGATCACTCCGCTGTTCTAGCCGGGAGACTTGATCCTGGCCAATGCCGAGAGTCTCCGCGATCCGCTCCTGCGTGAGCTTGTGTGCGTGGCGTAGGTCGCGGAGCGACATTTCCTCGGCGAGGAGCTGGGCGGCCCGGTCCTCGATCTTCTTGCGACGCGCAGGGCTCACTTCCTTAATTTTCTGATCCAAGGTCTTCATTGTCGTTACTTCCCTTCTTCTTGCTTCTGCTTCCCTTTTTCCTTTTCCTTCTTGACGCGGGCCAGATGGGCATCAAAGCGAGAGTCGGCCTTTTCGATTAGTTGGCGGTAAAAGCGTTTTTCGCTCCCGCCTGACTTGTCTCCACAGACCAGGAGAATCGCCTTTCTGTTTGAGTCGAAGGCGAATGCTACCCTCCAGACACCGTCTGCTGCATCGAACCTCAATTCCTTCATGTTCGCGTGACGGGAGCCATTGAGCGTATCAGCACGGGGACGGCCCAGCTGTGGCCCGAACTGCTGTAGCAGCCTAGCAAGAGCAAGCATCTCGTCCTGCACGTCTTCGGGCAGGGCGTCAAATTCTGGTTCGAACTCCTCATGAAAGAGGACTTCCCATATCACCGTCATATTATGTACTATAATACATATGCTGTCAAATACATTCTGACGAGCGGCTCCGGCCAACAGCATTACACTAGGGCAAACCTGTGCAACTTCCAGCAAGATAAGCGTTTATAGGCTGTTCGTACCGCTTTGACAAGCGGAAATCCGGGATCGCAGGAGGGCCATCCGCTGGTCTTAATGTAGACATTTGAGGGACTTGACATCCCTTCGGTTCAGTACCTACACTGCACATGATGGAGAAACGTTTCAAGTTGGCGGAGTACGGCCCTCATTTGTGGACGAGAGAGAAGGCGCGGCAGATTCGGGGCCGGGTGGCCGCTGTTCTAGAAACGTTGGGAACTGGTGGTGTTTTAGTTATCGACGCGGCTGGAGTCGAAGCCTTTGACTTTTCGTTCGCTACCGAATTGTTTGGCAAGACGCTGCTGACGCTTGGATCTGAGTATCCGGGGAGATTTGTGATAGCGGAAAATCTGACCGAGTGCACGAACGAAAATCTCAGCAAGGCACTTGAAAGCGTGAACCTTACGATGATTGAGCGCAGCCAAGGACAACTGAAACTGCTGGGCAAAGTTCATCCCACGGACGAGGAGACCTTTGCACAAATCGTCGGAACTGGAGAAGCAGTTTCCGCTGGTTCGTTGAGCAAGAAACTCGAAGTGAATCTGACTGCCATGAATGAGCGCCTCTCGAAGCTTACTAATCTGGGCGTCGTGCGACGTGAAAAAGGATCGTCGGCTTCTGGTAGAGAGCAGTATGTCTACCGAGTGCTGAGCTAAAAAATTTGTGCACATGTTCAGTTCATTCACTGAATGACATGAGCGAGCAGTACGACGAATGAACCCGCCATCGGGGTAACCAGATGGAGAAAAGGAAAAAGAAGATGTCAGAAGCAACACTAAAAGCAGAGGGAACGTTGAAAGTAGTTGTCCACTACCCGGCGGCAAAGAAGCCTTTCGAGCAAGAGCATGCCAGCCGGAAAGAAACCGTCGGCACGTTGAAATCAGCCGTCCTTGCTGCATTCGGACTCACTGAGGGGCAAAGTTCCGACGGCAAGACATTTACCTACACTCTGTTCCATCGCAAGACGCCATTGGAAAACCTGAACGAAACTCTCGGTCAGGTTGCCGGTGATGAACACACACTGGAACTCAAGCTCAGCCAACAGGTCACGCAAGGATGAGCGACGAGCTTTCAAAACTGAATCTGTACGACGACTTCGAAGAGGCTTCGGGCGTCCCCGACGCCAGTAAATGGAAGCTGGAGATGCCCGGAGATTTCGAGGTGCTCGTCATGATGACGCCAGCAAGTTCGCCAAACGAGAAGTTCCAGGCGAGGCTTCTATGGACCAAGTATCCAGATGAACCACCGTCTCTGAAGTTTCGTGACCCGGAGACCGGACGCCTCGACTTCCCTCAAGCATGGCCCGTAGCTCGTGGGTTCCGGCCACAAAGCCTTGATGCTTGTGTTAACTGGTGCGCAGAAGGATTTAAGCTTCATCCCGAATGGACAAATGATGCCCGCTTGAAGTGGAACCCAAACGGCAATCCGCTTCTGTGGGTCTTACGCCAATTGCAAGAGGAACTTGATGAGTACTATCAGGGGCGGTTCAAATGACGAACTCATATTTCTCACATACCGAAACATGGCGGATTCCCGAAACCGTCATAACAGACTCGCTAGCCGAAATGGCGATCGACGGACGGTACGGCAATGAAGGTCTCGTCCTCTGGCTAGGACGTGACTATGGTGAGATTGCCGAAGTGACACACTTGGTCCGACTGCGTGGTTCGCTCGTGGAAAAGCGTCCGGCCATCATCAATATTCAACCGTCACTGCTCAATGACGTTGCAGACTTAGCGATCGATCACAAAGCACGCCTGATTGGCCAAGTACATAGTCACGGACCGGGTTACCGGCTTGATCTTTCGCCAACAGACCGGGAGTACGGTATCAAAGTGCCATATTACCTTTCCCTCGTTGCTCCCGATTATGGCTGCACAACGGCTCCGATCCAGGACTGGGGCGTGAATGTTTTCGCTGAGCTTACTGGGTATGTTCGCTTAAGCCCAGAAGAGGTGCGCCGCCGACTGCAGATTGTCCCAGGTCCACACGTTTCATTTCTAACTGCGGGAGCTGAGAAATGAACCTACATCTTGCGTACAGCCGTCCCCAAGGGACCGCGGATCAGTTGGGCGCGCTTGCAGATGATAGACATCGGTTCCTCGACAAACGGGTCCTGCTCACCGGCGAAGCCGAGATTCTGACCAAGGAAAATGGAAGGAATTGCTTCTTGAATTCCATCAGGTTGTTGGTAAGAATTTGCCCCAATATAACTGTGGCAATTCCTCGATCGTGTACAACACTCTTGCACGACGCGATGGTTCTCTCGAAGCACATTGCCTTTGGAAGAGAACTGGATTTTCGACATGAAGGCGAGGACATGTCGCAATACGATGCGGTCCTATCAGTTGGCTCAAAAGTGCGTTCTGATCTGCCGTGGACGACCATCAATTCCAACGGGTGGATAGCAAGGGTAACCTCTGGCGAGCGGGAACTTTGTGCTCACTGCGATCTTGCAAATCCGATTGCAGCCCTAGGCGCGGCTTGTCTCGGTGTCGGCGAGATTTTCAAACGCCTGATTCGGCTAAGACCTGAGCGCGGCGAACTCCTGAAAGGATTCAGCTATTCCTTGCTGACATATCAAGAATCTCTCGACGACACTGATTGTGGTCCACCACTGCCCGAAGATCTGCCGACGGATCTCTTAGTAGTAGGAGCAGGGGCAATCGGCAATGGCCTCGTCCACCTCATCTCACAGCTACCGTTCACGGGCCGAATCGGTGTCATAGATTTGCAGAGCTTTGAAATCGAGAATCTGGGAACCTGCATCCTGATCGGTCCGGACGAACTGGAAAAACCCAAAGCGCTGGTGCTTGCCGAATATCTCAAGAACGCGGGGATAGACGCCAACGGGTTTCCGATGCCTTTCGAGGAATTCTTCAAAAAGTTCCATATGCAGCCTGAGATTGTCATCAATGGCCTCGACAATATCGACGTCCGGCATCAGGTTCAGCGTAGCCTTTGGCCCGATGTTGTGATAGACGGCGCGATTGGCGACTTCACTTGCCAAGTAAGCAGACATCCTTGGCCCGATGACATCGCTTGCCTTATCTGCCTGTTCCGCAAACCTGATGGGCGCCCCGCCGAGGACGTACAAAGCGAAGAGACTGGCATTTCTCTGCACCGCCTGGCGAATCCTGATGCTCTCATCACTCAATCAGACATTGATGTTGCGCCCGTAGCGAAGCAAGATTTCCTGCGCTCACGAATTGGCCGCTCGATCTGTTCTGTCATTCAAGAGGCGATGGTTCAGACAATCTCCCAAGAAAAACAAAGAGAAGCGTTCGCGCCCTCAATCCCCTTTGTGGCTTGCTTCAGTGCATGCATGGTGATGTCCGAGGCAGTGGCGCACATTTGTGGTTGGACATCGAAGCTTGAACCTCGTTTTCAATTCGACTTTCTTATGGGCCCTGCTCGTGGTCAGCAGCTGCCACAGACGCGTCGACCTGATTGCATTTGTGGAAGATGGAAGAACATCGAAACGCTGCGGGCGTCACGGATTGTAAGTCGCCGTGCACTCTCGATCGAGATTCCACATGACCGAGGAGCTCCCGCGCCGGATGAAGCTGCCGGCGCCCAAAAAACGTTCCAAATGCGAGCAGAAAAATGATAGTTTCCAACAACGAGTAGGACTGAATCATTTGTGGGCACAACGAGCAGGCGTCTTCGAAGAAAGGGACGCAAGAGGGCGGGCCCTCGACATGGGTGAGGCTTAAAAATGTGGATCATTGATCGACTTGAAATCAATGGAGGCTTCTTGCCAGGCCTGAAGTTGACGCTGCCGCGCGGTCTGATCTGCATTATCGGACCAAGGGGGAGTGGCAAATCTACGCTGGCGGAGGCTATGCGGTTCGCAATGAAAGGAACCGTCAGTGCATCAAAACAGCGGCTCGATCTTCTACAAGCAAATTTTGGTAGCAGTGGTCTTGTGACTCTGGTTGCTGATACGGAGGCAAAGATCACCTACACCGTAAAGCGGGCATACAAACAGCCAGCAGTTCTGCTTTCCGCTGACGGGCGGGTGGTTCCGAACGTAGATCTCGACCGCGGCTCCTTCTTGCCGCTAGATGCTTACAACGGTGTTGAAATCGAGCTCATTGCTGATGAGGCCCTGGGTGAGAGGCGTAGAGCGCTTCTCGACGAGCTCCGCGGGGAGGAGCTTTCCAGAATCCATCTGTCCTTGGGAGAACACAGAAGAGCTCTGGAGGCGAATGCCGACCGGATTAGAGCAGCACGTAGGTCCATTAGCGATCTCTCAGAGCGGATCGAGGAATTGGGAGACGTCCGAGCGAAACTCGATGCCCTGGGTCCACTGCCTGACACTGGACCATCAACGGATTATACGAAGGCAAGTAGACAGCAACAGTGCAATTCGCGAGAGCGCAAACGAATCGATGATGTGTTGGAGGTGCTTGCAGCATGTCAGCGCGAAGCGGAAAACCTGAAGACGCGTGCAACTGACCAGAAGACTTTTTCCATCGTTGAGGATGGTTCATCCAACTCGACGCTTTTAGTACAACGGCAAAAGGAGCTCCTGAAGTCACTCAGTAACGTTTCAGCGCATGTTCATTCTTTGATCGCCGGTATAGAAAGTACGGCAGCAGTCGCCCGAAACATTCGAACAGAACTCTCCGATGTCCATTCTAAGCAGGCGACTGAATTTACTCAGCTGCAGCAGCTCCATCAGGCGGCTGACGAGCGGTACCGCGTTCGATTAGATCTCGAACAGCGTGTCGCAAGGCTTCAGGAGATTGAGACCGAGCAATCAGTCAGGAAACAGGAGTTAGCTCAGCTGTTAGAGAGTCGCAAATCACTCAAAGCTAAGTTTCTATCCGAGCGCGAGCAAGTATCTACGTTGCGCGATTCTGTTGCCACGGACTTGCAGCGGGAAACGGGAAAGAAGGTCCGAATAAGGGTGTTGCGAAACGCTGACGACCTAGCGTACCGGACCTTACTCACTGAAGGACTGAAGGGAGCACGTGTTCGCAACCACGATGAAATCTTGCATTCGCTCCTGCAGTTGCGGCCGGAGCAGCTCGCTCAGTTCATACAAACCGACGATCCCGCAGCTTTTGATGAAGCGTGTGCCTTTGGGCCTGAGCGGGCTCACAAGATATTGGATGCGTTTCGGGAGAATGTAGATCCACTCGAATTGGAGGTCGTGGAGATCGAGGATCAAGTACGGATCGAACTAAATGTCGCCACGACCGAGGAACCCATCTTCAAAGATGCAGCTGACCTATCACGTGGCCAGAAATGTACGGCCCTTTTGCCATTACTGCTTGCTCGAACGAATAATCCCTTGATTATTGATCAGCCGGAGGACAATCTCGATAATCACTTTATTTATGAAACGGTCGTTAATTCGATACAGCGATTGAAGGCTCAGCGACAAATGATTTTCATTACTCATAATGCGAATATCCCTGTCCTTGCCGATGCAGACTTGGTCATCGTGATGAACTCTGACGGAAAGATTGGATACGTTGAAAAGTCGGGGTCGGTTGACGAATGCCGAGACGAGATTGTCGATCTTCTCGAAGGGGGGAAGGAGGCATTTGACCTACGCAGAAAACGATATGCCCGCCCTTGAGGATCTTTACGAGCGCCTTCGAAGACTCGCAGCTGAGGACCCAATGGAAGCTAAAAAGGTCTTCCTCGCGATTTTTGAGGCGAATTCCAAAGAACTTTCCGAATTATTGGCTCGACTGCGGAAACCTAACGAAGGACGCCTGCGTCAGGTCGTTGCCAACGCCGTGCGGACGCATCCCGAGAAGGACAGAATCATTCCGGAACTCGTCCTATGGGGCGAAACGGAGACCGATGAATTTACCCGTCGAGCAATCGAAGGGGCTCTCATTGATGTCGATCGCGCAGCGATTCAAGAAGGCAATCTCCAACAGACTGCCGCTCCTAGTGAGCTTGCGGATGTATATCGCTATGTATCGGATCGATTGCGGCATCGATTGCGTAACACCATGCTCTCGGCACAAACGCAGGCAAACCGCCTGAACAAGTTGATGGTAGCCGAACTCGGCACAGACGTCCAGACAACCATTGCAAAATTGAACGACGCCATGATTTCGCTGGGACGGGAGCTTGAGGCAACGGACGTCGATCCCGACTACTTCCTGCAGAGATCCATTGCTTTGGCGGATTGGCTTGGCCAGCTGAACTTGCGGTATACGACTCAGTACGCACCGGTCAACCTGCGGTTGATCAATGCTGACAGTCCGCGAATTCGGGTATTCGCGAACGATTACCTTCTGGAGATAATTTTCTGGAACATTTGGCTAAACGCGCACCAGGCCATAAGAGTCAACTGCGAAATCACTATCGAATTTCAGGTAAAAGGGCGGGACCTTGAACTCCTCGTTTCCGACAACGGTGAGGGATTTCCGCATGAGCTGAAGGATGTTCTCTTCCAGCAAGTATACTCAACGAAGAATCGTGGTCGCGGTCGCGGACTGCTCGAAATTCAGGATGCGGTGGAGCGCCTTACCGGGCGTGTTGAGCTGTATGAGGCGAAAGCGTCAGAATATCGAATTCGAATTCGCCTACCTCTGGATGTGCCATGAGTTACCCTCTTAATCTTCAGCCGCTCGTCATCGAAGACGATGAACGCATCAAAGATGCTTATAAGGGCATCTTCGAAACAATTGCCGAAGGCTACGGCGATCTTCCGTTTTCTCCTGCTCCTCCGCGCTTCGCCTTTTCTTACGATGAGGCCAACGAATATTTGGACAGTAGCAAGATCTTTCATGTTGTCATCCTGGACCTACGGCTTTCTGAAAAAGCGAGGCTGCCGGCCATGGACGGCATTGAACTTGGCCTCAATCTTCTGGCTCGTTGCATAGACCGAGATCGCTATCCAATTCCTGCTCTACTTGTGATAAGTGGTCACATCGGTTCAACAGAGCAAACTCGCATGCAGGAAATGGTTCGTCAGGGTTTTTATTACGGCCGCGTTCTTGTTAAGACGTATGAAGGTCTCGAAGACGAGATACGTCGAGCCTGTACGGCGGCGCTTCGCTATTGCTCGGTTGGGGTTCACCTTCGCGATGCGGGAGACCAGCAATATCCGACCATCACTCCTCGTGAGGAAGACCTATTGCGCCGCTCTGTGCTCCAGGAGCCAGGGCTCATCGGATTGGATTTGGATTGGTGGTCGGCCAAACGGTTCCCCGAGGGCATTAAGGGAAGCAGCACCGCGCTGAACCCTTGGACCAAGGTGCTGATGGGAAGGTACCTGTTAGACGCCGGACGCGGAGCATCCAGACTGACGTTTTTCAAGCTGCTGGCGGGCTCCGATGCACAATCTGTCATGGAGAGTGCTCGTCATGTAGAGCACAAACTAACTCACGTCAAGCTCGCTAGTACCGTTAGCGCGAAGAGCACGGCCCTCATAGTCACCGAAAAGGTGGGCGCGCAAGATGCAAGACCTGAGTCTCTGGAGACCTTTTTCAAACGAGCTAGCGCAGAACAGGCCTATGAGATCGCTCGTCAAATTGTCGACCAAGTGCAGCAACTGGGCGATCTTTTGCCGGAAAGCAGGCCGCTGAAGGCAATTCTTTGGAAGGCCCACGACGGTGGACTTTTGCGCGATCAATGGGATCGGTTTGGTGGAACAAAAGTGCAACAACAGTTGGAGGTCGGCATTGACCCCATTACCCTCTACTCAGAGCTGATCGCCTCTGAGGACACGGTGCGAGTCAAAGAGAGGTCTCTTATTCATGGCGATCTTCACATCAGCAATGTTGCTCTCGACATTGGCGCCCATGGAGCAGAGGCATACATTTTCGATCCCGGCGGTATCGCGCAGGATGTTGCCGGCCGAGATCTTGCCGTGCTGGAGGTGTCGGTTATTTTGCATCAGCCGATTGATCCCGAAGCCTTCCTACAAATCTGTTCTGTGCTCTATAGGTCTTCGGACCCGCTGGGCAAGGAGAGGGTTGGATCTCTCGTCGATCCAGTGGCGAAAAATATAGTCGAGTTTATTCGAGGGCTGCGGGAAGCTGCCGGAGCTTGGAATGACCCGTATGTGTATGCCCTAATGGTCTTCGATTTTGCATTGATTCAGGTTAGCGGGCTGGCCTTTGGATCTTCCGGAAACAAGATTCGGGACCCCCGCTCAGCAGTACATTTGTTGGCAGTCGCTGCGGAGTGGTATCAGAGCCTTCGAAAACTGAGTCTAACCGAACAGAAGGATTGATTGGTCGCAGCCGGATACCCGATAGAATATCGGTGATAAATCTTTCTCTCCGATTCCCTGTTGATGGGTTCCCGGATTTGCCGTGGAAAGTCGATGTCGGCTAGGCAAATGCCGCGAGGCTACCCTTGTTGATCCGGGCCTGTACGTCGCTGTTGCGGACGCCTTTGAGATAGACCATCGTTGATGCGATGTCGCGATGTCCCATCCACTGTTGCAGCGTGCGGATGTCGATGCCGTCCTGCAAATGCCGCGTCGCGTAGGTGTGGCGGAATTTGTGGAGGAACCAACGGCCACAGTAGGCTCCTTCGGCACAGCGATTGATCTTTACGGTTCCGTCTTCCAGCTTGTGGCTCACAGCGCAATGACCGCAGTTCAGTTTCCCGCGATATGCGACCGCCTTGAGTTTTTCCAACATGGCGCCGTCTGGCCGGCCAGTGGCGCTGGGGAACAGAGGATCGTCCGGAGTCGCGTTTGCGGGACGGAATTTCTGAAGCATCGTCACTAGCTTCTGCGGGACCGGGACCTCCCTCTCTTCCCAGTTCTTCGGTTGAAATCCCCAGTGCGGCTTCGCAGTCACGCGAACCGCCATGTGCTTGAAATCCACATCGCGCCAGGTGACGAAGCGACCTTCGGCGTCACGGAAGCCTGACATGAGATAAAACTTGAAACGCACTTCCTCGGGGAATGCGCAGGCGCGGAAAAGCTTTGCGAGTTCGAAATCCTCATAGATCGGCCGCACGGTTTCGACGAAGCTAGGCCAGTCGGAAGCATTGAGCAGCTTGCCCTTGCCGTGCTGCTTCATTACTTGCGAGATCACGACAAGTTTGTTGTAAATGCTCTTGCCCTTCTGCCCCTGCTTCAGGCAGTCGGTGGCGAAGTCGAGCAGATCCTGGCGCTCGATTTCATCGACGTAGGTTTTTTTGCAGAAAGCCTTGAACGAATCCAAAATCGGACGGTATGTGCGGAACGTTCTCAGGCTCCTGTGATAACGCACGTATTCGATATAGCCTTCCAGCACCGCCGAAAGAATAGTGCGCTGCGGATTGGCCTCAACTGCCTGCGCAGCCGGAATTATGCCATCACGAACCGCGGCCAGTTCCGCCTGTTTTATCCGTGCTCGCTCGGCGGCATCCTGGGCAAGGGCTCCCGCAGCTTCGCGGTGTCGCTGGCCATGATCCCACCATTCTATGAAGTAGCTTCCTTCACAATGATTTTCGTCATTCCCACTGACGAGGACGCGGTCTTTTCTCACTCTGCCCTTGGTGTCGAACAAGGCCGTGGCAAGGACCCACTTGTCGTTGATTTTGACCTGCTTGAGGAGTTTTACGCGCGATGAACGAGGCATTTGGCGATTCCTTGGATGAACCGCCAGTAGAATCGCCTATAAGGAAGCTAAATGCAAGCAAATAAAGGCAGACCGTGACAGGGCAGCGTTCTAACCAACTGAACTACGTCCCCACTGGCTTTTCATGCGGTTAGCGCGAAACCCGCATGTTTACTGTCCATTCTTACTGTCCATCGTTGTCGCCTGCTTCCATCGATTTCAGCCGAATACAAGCGGTTCCGGCACAAAATGGACCGTAAATGGAGATTAAACGAATCTGCCCAAAACCGCCCACAGGCGACCGACGCCGAGCATCTGTCCATGCTCGGTGACTGAATTGTAGCAGACAGAATTCAGGTCGGTACAGGTGCAATCCCGCACACTTTGGGTAGTGTCCCAATCTCAAAAATCTAAAAATGCACTGCTAGGACACTACCCCACTTCTGGCACAGGGGCTTCTCCGGGAATCTCATTTTCAGAAGAGATGCAGACGCTAGCTTATCAGGCCATCAACGATCAGGGCCGCTCTCAATTCGCGACTTGGTTCTGGTGCGCTTCGGGCTTGAAGATTACGCCTTGACTGGTGCGGCTGTTCATCACGATGCGGATCGGTTCCGCAAA
>Ga0187858_10004646_pt1 | contig 12783 bp, 23 predicted proteins | sample June2016WEW_8_15_FD_133015 | JGI IMG/M metagenome (GOLD analysis project Ga0187858, IMG submission 133015) | Peatland microbial communities from SPRUCE experiment site at the Marcell Experimental Forest, Minnesota, USA - June2016WEW_8_150 | ecosystem: Environmental > Terrestrial > Soil >...
ACGGATGATCAGCTCCCACTGGTCGCGGGTCAGCTTCTTGACGTCCTCGATGATGTCCAACAACATCTCCCGGATGGGGATCTTGATGTCACCGACGGTGATGAACTTCTGTTCGCCATCTTTAGTGATTTCCATGTCTGCTTCTTCTCCTTATTTTACCGTTCCCGGAATGATGACCCCGTCCTTCACCACCGCCGTAGCGTACCACGTGTGAGCGGCCGGGTAGTGCGGACCTTCAAGAGAGACGGTTCCGTCTCTCTTCGGCAGAAACATACCGCCCGGTTGAAAGGTTTCGACGCGTTCACCGGCTGCCACGGCGTCTTTCAAAGCCTTCTTGGTCTTGAAGTTCTTCACGGTGTACACGTTCCTACCTCACTACGACCATCATAGCAGAGAAGCGGTTTAGTGTAAATGGTACTTTAGTTTGGTACTAAAGTACTGGTACTAGAACCGCTTCTCGTAGAATCCTCGGTCGTAGAACGGACTCCACTCAACCGCCAGGTTGGTGATGTGCCCCCGGCTCTGGTCCTGCTTGATCTTGATGAGCGAGTAACCGACGTGGGCCGCGATCTTATTCTTCCGCATGAACATCGTCTGGTCAACGGCGCACCCGCCGGAGATGACGTGCACCTCGCGCGGATAGCAATAGTCCCACTTGTGGTAGTGCCCGATCAGCAAGACGTTCGGCTTCTCACCGCCTTGGAAGCTCTCCACCAACTTTTGAGGTGCGTACGAGAAAGCGTAAGCCGAGCCACCGCCGGGATGCATCACCCGCATGGTCGAAGCGCCGTTCTTTGCCCGCAGCTCGACGTCCGCCTCGACGTGCCCGATAAAGTGTAGGTCCTCGCGGCCCGCCTTCTTAGCCTTTAACTCGAAGTACTGTCCGATGTTGATCCGCTCGCGCTGCGCGTACCACCCCTCGTGGTCGTCGCCGCTGACAAAGTGGGTGGTGATCCCCTTCTTCTGCGGGCTGACCTCGATAGCGTAGTCCAACTGGCTATCGATACCGAAGCGCAGCAACTCCTGCTTGTTGAATCGCGCCTCGCCGTCGATCCAATTTCCACCGTCGAATACATCTACCACGCCTTCAGCCTCGAACCGCTCGTAGGCTGCGTTGACTACGTCCAGCCGCTCGTGAGAGTTGCAGAAGTGTTTATCGGTAATGAAGCCAAAGACGATCCACCCGTCACCACGGTCCTTCGGCTTCAAAACCAACTTTCCACCGGTCTCAACCGCGCTGTGGAGAAAGAGTCGGTCACCCGTTCGCACAAAGTTGGCGCCCGTCTCCCGCAGCTCACGGATTACTCGCCGCACCACCGGTAGCTCAACTTTCATGGCCTCGGCGAGTTCCTGCTCGTTCATCGGCTGCTTGGCGAAGAGTTTCTTCGCTTCGACTTGCCGATCTTCGTGCGTCTTTTTCACTACATCTTGAACCTTCATACCTTCGTCTCCTTCACCAACTGCTGGATCGTAACCGGCTTTCCCCAATACCGCTTGCTTCCAACGCGGTACGAATATCCTGGAAGACAACGAGAATCCATGAGTATGTTGTGGGCAGTGACGTTAATTGCAGCAGCCACTTGCTGGCTAGTAAAAAGTTCTCCGTCCTTTGACTTGTCGAGAAAAACTTTGAGCCGTTGCATCCCCGGCGGAGGTTGTTGTTTAGCACTAAAGTCACTAGTACCACTGATAAAAAGTTTCATTAGAACTTAACCTCCTCCGTTGACAACGCGTCCCACTCCCCGCCGTCCGCCGGCCAGAGGGTCACAAACCGCCGTTCGTCCCAAATCTTACGCGCTAAACTCAACCGCGGAATGTCCCAGTACCGCTGCCGGCCGCCCGGTATCAACGGGTCCGCTTTAGTGAAGTCGAAGCCCATCTTATCACCGCGCGGATTCACGCCCAGCATCAGGTTGACGTGCTGCGGCTTGAGGTTCGACCAACCACGCTGGTTATTCCGCGCCCACTCAATGAAGGTGTCCGTCCGTAACTCGGCCGTGCCGTCCTTCTTGACCCGCGCCGGAAGCACCCCCGAATAAAGGCACTCGAACCACGCCGCCTCGACCCCTCGCAACGACTCGCTCATCTGCTCGCGCAGCTCAGCGGTGTGCGGTGCCTCGCGCACGTTAAAGTTTTTCAAGTCAACCTCCTGGAGCAAGTGGTACAACAGTGCCTCGTAGCCCCCGTGTTCTAACTGGGTGATGATAGCCTTAAAGTACGCTTGGTTCTGCTGTTGCTGTGCCCCGCAGCTGAGCATCAAGAAGCGACGTTCCTCGTAAGAAGCCGGTACCAACCACGCGTCGTTGCCGATGATGATGACGTGCAGCAGGTTGGGAACAGTCTCGACGTCCACGCCCTTCGACTCAATCGTAATCGTGTTACCCGTGATCAACGCCTTCAGCACGCCCTCGTGTCGCCGGTCCCCGGCAAAGAAGGCCTCATCACAGATCAACGTACACTTGTCGCGCAGGTGCGAGTTAAAGTTCCTCGTGATTCGAGCCTGGTCGCTTACCACGATGCCATGCTGCCCGAAGAGATCGGCGAAGGGTTCAGCCGCGCAGTTCTTACCCACGCCCTTCAAGCCTTGGATTACGATCGCCACATGACCCTGCTCGTTCGGGTGGCGGACGGCGTAGGCCATCCACGAGATGAGATAACCGTACTTCTTCGCGTCACCCTGGCAGACGTTGTCCCGTAGGTGCGCTAAATAAAGGTTACAGTCACCCTTCACCGGCCGGTAAGCGAAACCCCGCCAGAGGTTGTAGACGTCGGGCGGCGTTTCGGCCATTGGTTCAAAGACCACTTTCGTATACTCCCGACGGTACTTGTGATTGAGCCACACCGACGCGCGATCGTCAATCTTGGGCGTGCCGTCCTCCTTCATTCCGACTACGATTTTTTGGTTCATAAAACCAATCTTAAAGTCACCGATGGGTTGGGCGTCGAGGACGTAAGTTTCTCCCTTCGAAATTCGACTCAATGTTTCAGAGCAAACGCGGGCCTTGTTGCCAAACTTTTTTACGAGAAAGAACCGCCGGTTGAAATCCTCCATCGTCTCGAGGACTTGGGCGAAGTCGTCGTCCTTGATAATTAACGGTTGATCGAGCCCGCTACGCCAGCCAGACTCGATCGTTTGACGGGCGCCGTGTTCGTCGTGTGGTTGCCGCCACTCGCGCGTCACGATGTCAAAGAGAGTTTTCTTCAAACTCTCTTCACTTCCGTCCAACACCCCGGCGGCAAAGCCCCGGGCGGCGAAAAAGGCTACCGAGTTCAGCGTGGCGTTGCCCTCGCCCTGCCGGGCGTGCCGCAAAGCGTAGAGGTTGTCGTCGTGAATTTTCTTGACCGCTAACCGCGAAAGTGGCTTTGGGGGCTCGGTCTCAGCAGCCTCGGACGTTGAACCGAGGGTGCGAAGTAGTTTGTCAATCCCTATCTGGACGTTCGTCACCTGTAAAACGTCATTTAGGTGCTGCCCGGTGAAGGTAAAGTAACGGCCCTTGTTATACAGCTCGACCTGCGCGTTGCCCGCATTAGGGATGGCCGTAGCGGTGAGGGCCCGGAGAATCGAGCCTCGGCCGATGACGTGTACCCCAGTGCCGGAGGGGCTGACCTCCTGGTAGGTAGGCAGCCACTTCAGCCACGAGAGTACTTCAGAATGAACAAGTTCATTCTGACGACAGTCGTCAAAGTCCACGCCCACGTAGCCGTCAGCCTCGAGGAACACGAAGCCCACACCGTCGAGTTGGTGCTCCTCCACACCGGTTAGTGCGTCTTGGAAGGTCAACCAGTGCTCAGCCCACTTCTCAACGGCACCGATCGCTTCACCGGTTACCGGCGAGTGAGGAGGCTTACGCCATTTAGATTTTGACTCGTCCCAAACCGCCCGCCACCCACACCACCGCCGAAGGTTTAACAACTCCGGCGGTACGCTCAGACAACTAGGTAGTGACGGCGGAATGGGCCGCTGTTGCTCGGACATCTAGTCCTCCACGGGATCTTGATGCCGATGCTTAGAACGGTCGATTTTCGTATTCGTCGTCAACTTCGTGTTCGGTGTCAACCACGATGTTCTGGCCCTTGATGGCAGCGAACTGGGCGGCGGCGAACTTGAACTCTTCCTCCGTGGCCCACCGCTTGAAGGTAATCACCGGGGCGAAAAAGTCACCCTTCTGGTTCTTGGCCGGGATCGTCTTGATCTCGTAGACCTGGGTGTAGGCGGGCTTGTTGAACATCTGCAACCGCGTAACCCACCCGCGAGCAGCCTTCAGCCCACTACTCTTGAAACTAGCCGCGATCAATTGCTTCGAGCCAGTCAACAAGGAGGCGAAGTTCATGAAGACGTTGCACAACGGCGCCTCGCCCTTCGCGCCGAAGTGTGAATTGGGGCAGGCCGCGCAGGTCGGGGAGATCGTACCGCCGTCAATGCCGTTGAATGACTGACAGAGGATACCACCGCCCTCCTTCAGGTCACGGAAGTAGATTCGCGACTTGGAGAAGATCAGAGGAATGACCTCGACCTTCTCACCGTAGATGTCCGCCGTCACGGTGTTGAACATCGCGCCTTCCTCGAGGCCGGTGATGTACAACGGGTTATCCTTCTTGCGCTGCGGGGTCATGCTTTGACATATCCCCAACCGCGGTAGGACAAGGTCCGCCCGCTCGACGCTTTCCAAACCCTCGTGGCCCTGAACACCCTTCAGATAATCAGGTACCGCTAGGGCCCCACTACTGATTTTCGTTAGCTCACTACTCATTCGACTTCCTCCTTTTGATCACACGTCCGCAAGGCCTAGAGCAATCCATCTTGTGAAAGCTAATAGGATTGCCACATTCTTTGCACTTCTGTTGCTTTTGAAGCGCTTGCCAAAATTCAACGGTATTGCAACAACCATCGCAAGTGTGCAAATTTTCACTGTGGCCTACACCGTGTTTACACGGCCATTCAATGTCGCCGTCATCGCCCGTCATTTTTCGGTCTCCATAGTATCCCGATAACGGTGGCAATGATTAATCCAGCTACCGTCTGGGGTAGGCATCCGGCCGCCCATTTCATTGAAGCCATAATGCTCACATTCCTCAGGAAGATAAGCTTCGTGGTTATCATTGCGATATTCTTCATTCATTATGATTCCAAGATGGTGCTCATCCCAGGGATGTCCACAGACACAAATTCCGCTACGATTTGGTCCACTGTAACGTGGTTGGTATCTCATGACTTCCTGACGCGAACCTGCGTCTTGAGAAAAATCTTGAGGTGTGGCGGGATCTGGTCATCTTGACCCGCCTCCAAGTAGCCCTTCACCAGTGAAGCGAGTGACTGCGGATGGACACCCCACAAATAATCCAAGTCTGGTTGTTGACACAACCAGTCTTCGAACTTAGCCTTATCCTCCACGCCGACGTAGGGCTCGATGCTGAGGTAGAAGTTCTGCCCGTCGTTGCTGCGCATCGAGTTGACGTTGGCTTCCTCGAACTTAGCTCGGAGTAACGCGCCGAGAGCCTCGAACTCCGCGTTGAGCTCCTTCTTTCGAGCCTCGACCTCGTCCCACTCCACGTTGAAGCCGGTAAAGAGGGCCATCAGCTCGGGCAGCGTGAGGGTAGCATAGTTGAACTTAAGCGCGTCCACCCGCTCGATGAACTTCTTGTCGGCCGCGTTGGTCATGTCGCCTACCGGCGCGTCGGGAATCTTACCCTTGAGGTGTTGCCACTTACTTGCCATACCATCTCCTAAAAATTAACTTCGCATGAGAGTAACCCGGGGTATGCCAATAAACTATGACCTCGAAAGGATCTTTATAAATCCCAAAGCCATAACCTAAGATGATAAACTTAAGTAACGTTTTAAATTCCATTACTCCTCCAATGCCTGCTTCCAAGCAGCTACGGTCCACGTGGCGATGTCGTTCTTCGCCCGCAGGGCCTTCACTACGTGGTGATCGATGGTTTTTTGTCCCTTCGGTCCCGTGGCCAACACGTCGAGGTAGAGCACGTGGTGCGTTTGCCCCGGCCGGTGCACCCGGTCCTCTGACTGTAGCCGACTCAGTAGCGAAAAATCGTTGCTTAGGTAGACGACGTGGTCCGCCGCCACTAAGTTCAAGCCGAAACCGCCGGCCTGGACTTGGCCGGCAAGTAAGGCCGGCTTTGGATTCGTGACGTCCGAAAAGCGCGCGATCGCTTCCGTGCGCTCCTTCCGGCCCTGGCCGTAGAGCCGGTAGGTGGGCAGTAAATCTTTTAGGTCTTCCGCCACTCGTTCCAGTTCAGGTCGGAATCGGCACCAGCAGATGATCTTCACGTCGGAGCGTTCTTCTAACCGCGCCGCGACCCACTCACGCAGCAGGTCCAACTTCTCGCGGCCAACCTCCACAACCTTCGGTTCTTCAACCACTTCATCCTCGGCCGGACGGAAACCGCCTAAAAAACCCGAGGTAATCTGCGACAGTCGCATGACGCGCACCCCGGCTTGCGCGGCCATCGTCGGGTTTTCGTTCAACCACACCACAGCCTCGTCCCGCATCTGCTTGTACGTCTTCCAGGTGGCTTCCGAGAGTGGTACCTCCAATTGGGTGTAGATTTTATCAGGCAGGTCGAGACAGTCCTTCTTTTCACGCCGGATCACGTACGGCGCGAGGTGCTGCTGCAACCGGTCGAGGTTTTGCCACGCGATGACCTGCTTCTGGTGCCACCCACCCATCAGGCAAAACATGCCTCGGAAGTGAAAGAAGTTCTTATACGGCAGGATCCGCGGCGAGAGAAAGTTACTCTGACTCCACAGGTCCAACGGGTTGTTGCCGATCGGCGTGCCGTTTAGGATCACCTTGCGCGTGGCGAGCTGTCCCATCTCGATGCACGCCTTCGTCTGGGCAGCCTGGCGGTTCTTGATAAAGCTCGATTCGTCGGCGACCATGAGGAACCGGTGTCCGTGCAGCAGTCGCTTTAATTCTTCGCGGTGCTCAGCTCCCCGAATGTACTCGTAGTTCGTTACGACCCAGTAGAGTTTCGGCTCGTCGTCCTGCCAGACCAACTTGACCGGGTTGTGGAACTCCAACACGCAGCTCGGCACCCAAGCGTGTTTCTTAACCTCGCCGAAGTCCGCGTCGATCCACACCGATCGTACGGCCGCGGGGCTGACCACCAACACCGTGTCGATCAACTGTGTGCGGTAGAGCTCGCAAGCCGCGTCGATGACGGTCTTGGACTTTCCCGTGCCCATCTCGTTAAACAAGCCGAAGTAGTCGTGCTCCAGCAGCGAGGCCACGTCCTGCACCTGGTGCTTGTACGGCCGACTCTTCCAGAGGTGGGTGTTGAGCTCGATCAAAGGTTCAACCACTTTCGAAGCTCGTCGAGATCGTGAAAGATGGGTATCTTGCGGTGTTTCGCCCACGCTACCTCGTAATTCACGCCTTGGGAGGACTCCCACCCGTCGAGCAACAGCATCGCGTCACATCGGTTTAGGATCTCTAGGTCACCGAGGTAGATGTCCGCTTTCGGCACGTGATCGTGGCTGTACATGTTCAACGTGTTCAGGTGTGGTACCACGGCAACGGCGCCCAACTGCCAGATTTCCACACCTGCCGCCCGACCCTGGTCGATGTGAGCGGTTACCTCTTCTGGAGTGGCGGCGTGGATCGGGCCGGCGACGTAAACGAGCTTGATCGGAAAGATCACTGGTCGTCCTCCTCGAGTTGCTGCCGCAGGTATTGCCAAAGATCTAGACATTCTTGGTACGCGTCAACCAATGCGTCCCGCCCGTTAAAAGCTCGCAGCCGCTCGCCGTACTTGGCTTCGCCCAACGCGGCCCGAGCTTTTAAATCTACATGAAGTTCATGCGCAATAACAAAGGGCCATCCCGGACCACCGATAATTGGACCATCCGGTCCTATCTCAGCCTTTTCAAGTTCCTTTTCCAATTGCCGACTCTTCAGGTAGGCTGCCGCTGACCGAACCCAGAGGTACACCGTCTCAATGCCGTGCTCGGGCACTAGGATCGGTTGGTTGAGAATGTCAGCTTGACAGAGTGGTGTAATTTCTCTACCAGAGCCACTAGGCTTTACTTGATTTTGGGTTGCTTCGTCCATTTTGAGCCTCCTCAAATAAAACCTCTGCTATCAACGCGTACACCGCTAGGTCGCGGAAGCTGTCCTGAGCCGACTCGTTGGCGAGCTTCCCGTTGCGATGCATCGCCTGCAGCCGGTGGCACTTCTCGCCGATCCGTAACATCGCGTAAACCCAGCCGGGAATGCCCCACTCCTCAGCTGACCGCACGTTGGCAAACGGGTCGTTCTCCCGGCCGTAGTCCTGTTGCTTCTGGTCGTGAAGCAAGCCGATCTCCTTCAGCAACTGATGAAACCGAGCCGCCGACGGGTGCATGCCGGGCTTGGCGGCTAGCAACGTCTCCATCTGCTTGAGAAACTTGTCGCGTGACTTAGGTTCGGACACTGCCATCCTCCATGATCACACACGGCCGACCGTGAGCTTCCTCCACCCGCTCGATCCAAAGCTGGTAGTCACTGGCCGAACAGAGTTCGGCTAGTGCCGCAAGGTTGGTCTCATCCAACAGCGAGCCGTCCTTGATCCGCAACACCCGCAGCTTCGGGTTAGCCGCCATCGCCAGGGCTACCGATACGCGGAGCTGCTCGGCCGAGCTGGCCACGTTCAGCGGCAGGCTGTCGTAGAGGACCTCGCCGTTGCCGAAGGCCAGCCCATCAACCGGCATCTGGGCAGCCGCGATGGTAGCGTCGCGCAGAGCTTTGTTGGTCTCAATGGTCTTGGTCTGGTCCTCCATCTTCGCGGTCTCCACCTTCAATGACTCGGTCAGCTTCGCTCGCTGCTTCTTCAACTCCACCTGCTTGTTGGTGACCTGGGCTTGGTTGACCTGTGCCACGAGCTCGGCTGTATCTATCAAATCAAGCGGGATAGTAATAGTTAAAATTTGTTCATCTTCCTTAGCTCGTTGCCGAAGAGTAAGCTCTTCTTTTTGAAGTCGAGCAATCGTCGCGTTAAGATTAACCTTGATATTTTCAATCTGTCGCTCGGCTTCAGCTCGTTCGTTTTTAGCAAGTTCAACCCTCTCATCAGCTTGTTTTTGTTGCCGTTGAATATCCTTTTCGAGTTGTTCCCTCTTTTTTATTAGTACTTCTCGTTCAGCGTTCAATTTTCCGGCAGAGTCTAAAACTTTAGCAATCTCAGAGATATTTACTGGTTCATCCGGCGTACCTTCCGGTGCCCGGGGTATCGCCGCTAGCCTAGTCTCGAGCTCCCGCACCACCCGGTTGGTAGCCGTACGCTGGTCAAAGACCTCCTTCGTCTCGGCGTCCAGCGCGTCTAAATCCCTATCGAGTTTAACAACTGAACGAAGAGCGCTCAGTTGTTCCTTGGGTTTTAGCCTAGTAAACTCCAACGGGTCAAAGGATAGGGCACCGATCAACTCATCCAACATCCGTTGTGGTGACGGAAACCGCGCGCCTTTCTCCGACTCCACCACCAGGGTGGTTGCCCCGCTCTTGTTGAACCGTCGGGTGACGCGCAGCTCGCCGAGGTCCAACTTAATTATTGCCGACTCCTCACCCTGACGCACCACTGCACTTGGGATGTCCGCCGCGGCACCCTTCAACGCGTAGTAAATCGCGTCTAGTACGCTTGACTTACCCTGGCCGTTGGGTCCGGTGATCTCTACTAAATTGCCGGCGGGCGTGATCTCGACGGCCCGCAACTTCTTGATGTTTTCGGCCGAAAACTTTACGATGCGCATAATTCAGTCCTCATCTCTTCGAGTAACTTTACCCCGCGTGAATTACTTCCCACGAGGTAAATTGCCCGGTTAATAACTTCAAATTGTTCTTCGATTGACTCGGTAGGCTGCCAGGTTTTAATCAACAATCTGGCTAACTGCTGGAAGTTTTCCTTCCGGTAAAGCTTTTCCACTTTCTTTCCTAACGGCAGCATGCCACCGTTTAAAACCCCACCACAACCCCACTGCCACAAAGCTGAAGGGTAGCAGCAAAAAGCTCACGAGAAACAACGCCGTAACCAGTTCCCGGACGCGATAGGAGAGCAGCGTGCTACCACCGGCTAGGGTGCCGGCTAAGATCTTGCGGGCGCGACCTTTCACTTCTTCACGTCCTTCCTCGGTTTAACCGAGGGAGGTTTGCCAAAGATTCGTTCCCACCGCTCTTGACTAATCTTAGGCGGCGGAAAGGTAGCCGTCTTAGCGCCGCCGGCTAGCTTATCGCCCTTCACTGTAGGCTACCCCTTCCTTAAAGTCCTTCATGAACCGCTCCGGAACGCGTGCTATTACCCGGGTTGCCTTGGTTACGCCGAGTTGAAAGCCGAGCTCGCGCATCAGAAAGTCACGGATGAAAATGGTAGAGCAAATCTCATACCGTGTTTTAGACGCAGTACACAGATGTGAAATTACGCCGGTAGAATCTTCAAATTCCTTTTCACGGCCGTGTACTTCATAGTTCACGTTTAGAACTTCACCGGTTCCCGGGCCATCATACACCGTAGCCAGCTCTACGTTTTCAACTCCGGCGGCGGTTAAAGCCTCGATGGTACAATCCAACCGATACCGCGGTATCGACGCGTAGACGTGGTGGCCCGAAGCAAGCAGGTAGCCTACTAACCAGTAGGATAATGGAGAGTTTAAAATTAACGCAAGCTTCTCACGGTGCAGCAGCGCCTCTTGCGCTCGCGTTTGGTCCACGGGTTTCAACTTAGGCTCGAGCTCGTCACAGTTCACGAGCTCTTCGTGCCGGCCGAAGCGAACCTTCACCGCCGTCCGCAGCTGGGGCAGCGGGTTGGAGATGCGGCCGTAGCCGCGGGCTGGGTTAAAGACGGAGACGCCCTCAACGCACTCAGCCTTTAACATTAGGACCTCAGCGACTGAAGTTGGACGCCTAAAGCATTAGCAATTCTCAACGCCGCCACGGCGTTGACCGCCCGGCCTAGCTCGGCCACCGCGACGACATAGGTCGTGACGCCAGCCTTCTTGGCCAGTGCAGGCTGAGACAGCTTGTGCGACTTTCGCGAACCGCGCAACTTCAGCAGTTTGATACGAACAACCTTGGTCTTCATAACTTCCTCCTGACTTACCTATTCACTAGGTGATTAAATCCTATCACCTAGTGTTGATGCTGTAAATAGTACCGATGTACTGGTACTGCCTAAAATGCCGGTTCATCCTCGTCCGCGTGCGGTGGCGCCTCTTCCTCCGCGTGCCGGTTGCCGAGCAAGTGCACCTTCAACACCGTGACCTCCACGCTCGTGCGCTTCTCGCCCTGCTTGTCCGTCCACTTCCGCGTTTGGAGCTTGCCCTCCACGCCCAACTTGTCACCCTGGCGGACGTACTGGTTGACGATCTCGGCTACCTTGCCCCAGCAGACCAGCCGGTGCCACTCCGTTCGCTTCTGCCGCTTACCTTCCTTGTCCGTAAAAACCTCGTTCGTCGCCAATGAAAGGTTTACCACCGCCTGCCCGGCCGTCGTATAACGTAGCTCGGGATCTTGGCCGACGTTACCGATCAACTGTACGGAGTTCATTCGCTAGCCTCCTGAGTTTCTGACTTCGAGTTTCGTGTTCAATTACTTTAGTGTAACGAGCTGAGCAACAAGGTAGGATCTCGTAGCGAGGAACGCTGATGACATCGGGCAAAATTTGCCCGATGAGCCCGGTCCTAAAGTTCAGCCATGAACCCTTGGTCTCAATCAACTCTGGTCGTCGTCCACAGAGCCCGCACTTGGGAAAACGGAACCGGGAGGCTTGCTCATCAGACACCGGCGTGTTTTGCATTCGACCGATAGTTTCGAGTCCTGCTTCAATAGCGTCCATCACTCCTTCGCCCTCTCCCGCTCCAACTTCTCGCGGCGCTCACGATTGCTCTTGCATGTCAGCTCAAACCATTCCTGGGACTCCTGTTCGTCCATCGGCACTTGACCGATGCCATCAGCGGCAAACATGATTTGCTTTAGTGTTGGCAAGTCTTTCTCATTCGGTGCTTTCACTTCTCCCCCTCACGCTCCAGCCGCTCGTGATTCGCAAGCCAATAGCGGATGGCGTCTTCGATGAACTCTTCCTGGAAGGTGGGATAGTATGGGGGAACACCAGGCTTAAAAAGATTCCTAATTTGTTCCCAAAATCCCATGTGGGGCGAGCAAATCACGGTAAAATGTCCAGCACCAAATCCGTTCGGTCTAACTTTGAACTCCTCAAACGGTGCTTTCACTTCTCCCCCCTCTCCGCAGAACGTTCCCGTATCAGGATAGTTTCCGCTACTTTCTCCCAATCAACGGTTATCACCTCATACCGAGCGTAAAAGTCTAAAAGGACAATCTCCTGCGTTTTCCTTCGTTCAAACGCAGTTTTCAACCATAATGCTAATTGCTCTACTTCGCTCATGTCTTCCCACCTCCGCTCGGCCCCACGAGGGCGCGGATCGCATCTCGTGCAGCTTTTGGCAGTGGCATCATTCCGCCACACTCCCTATCGTAGTATTCAACCTGTGCCGCTTCCTTCAGCGTATCGGCGCGGACCTTGGCCACCAATTGCAATGCCACTTGGAAGTGATGATGCGCTTCTGGCCGCTCAAACCCCGTATAGCCGCATTGGGTCATGTAACCACGCACCAAGTCCACGTCGCTCGCTGGCGCTGGCTCCGCTGGCGGTTGAGCAACTTTGTGTGGTCCCTCATGGCCTTTGAACTCGTTGCAAAAACCGTTTCCCATTCGCGCATCGCAGCCACGGTAAGACATGGGCGCTGGCTGGGCGAGAAAGGCGTTCAACGCTTTTGTA
>Ga0187858_10004649_pt1 | contig 12778 bp, 11 predicted proteins | sample June2016WEW_8_15_FD_133015 | JGI IMG/M metagenome (GOLD analysis project Ga0187858, IMG submission 133015) | Peatland microbial communities from SPRUCE experiment site at the Marcell Experimental Forest, Minnesota, USA - June2016WEW_8_150 | ecosystem: Environmental > Terrestrial > Soil >...
CGCGAAATCTCACGGGTTACACGTCTTCGACTCGCTGGTGGCGGCGACCGCAATCGAGGAGGGTCTGACGTTGGTGACCAGGAACCGCCGGCACTTCGGCATGATCGACGGTTTGAGCCTGTTGGTTCCGGAATATTGACCGGGCGCCATCGGACCGCCGGTTCCGTCCACGACAATCTAAGCCGTACAATGAGTTGACCGCATGGACGCCCGCCCCACACTCTTCACGCTGGCCCGCGTACTAAACGAACAGGGCCTGGAAGCCATCCTCATCGGCAACGCGGCCGCTGCTCTCGACGGCGCGCCCGTCACAACCCTCGATTTCGATTTCCTCTTCCGCAAGACTCCCGGCAATCTGCGCAAACTGAAGGCCGTCGCAAAGAGCCTGGACGCCATTCTGCTTAGGCCGTACTATCCGGTCTCCGGCCTGTTTCGTATCCAGCGGGACGAGGATACGCTGCAGGTCGATTTCATGAGCCGTATCGACGGTGTGCGTTCTTTCCCGGCCCTGGGCAGCCGCTGGTGGCGGATCTGGGGGATATTATTAAGAGTAAGAGGGCGGCGGGCCGTCCGCGGGACCGCGCGGTGCTGGAGATTCTGGAGAAGGCGCTGGATGAGAAAAAGAAAGCCGAGAATGACTAAGCATGAAGCGCTGCGGCGTGAGAGCGACCGCGTGCTTCGAGAGCGCATCCGCCAGTTGCTGGCAAAGCCGCCTCAGGAGCGGACGCACTTCCTGCGCCAACGTATCGGCTTCACGGCTTCTTGTTTGTAACTCCACATTCTACGGCATCGGGTCTGCCCGATCGGCGGGTTCCGCGGCACGTGGAGCTGCTGCGCTGAGGTTAATCGCAGACGGGCTTCGAACACGGTAGAGTACTGAGCCATGACAATCACTGCAAAGTACGAGGACGGCGTCTTCAAACCTCTTGAGGAGGTGACGATCAAGGAAGGATCCGTCGTCGAGGTGCGCCTCCCCTCTTGCGCCGACCGCCTGAAAGCCAAGTCCCCATCTATTAGGGACCTTGCGTTCTACGGCATGTGGAAGGACCGCACCGATATCGGCGAGAGCGTCGAATACGTCAGCCTCCGTGCGCAATCTTCGCGGCTGAACGTGCGACGCATCATCGCTCGAAGATATGTGCAATGCCTTACCTACTCGACAGCGATGTCCTGGTTGACCTCTCCCGCGGGAAACAGGCGGCCCCGCGAATACCTGGATGCGCTGCCGGAGGGATGGGCGATCTCCCAGGTTTCTGCCCTTGAACTCATCGTCGGGGCCAGGGACAACCGGACCTGACTGGTATCGATGCGTTCGTGTCGGCCTATGTGGTCGTCCCGCTCCGGGAATCCACCGGCACTCGCCGGTGACGCCCATCAGCATTTACAGCCGCGACGGAATTTGGCAAAGTCTGGCATCAGGGTTCAAGCTCAAGCAACCAAGTGTCGCCCCGTACTACGGTGGAACTGTACCCTCCAAACATGACGAGCACTCTGTGCAGAGGATCGTAGTCCATGCTGAAGTCGTATCGGTTTGATGGCACGGTCGAGGGATAAATCTCCATCCAGTCGGACCCGTTCCATGCCCACGTATCACTCAGAGTATCTTGCCAGCCTCCGACAAATCCCCCGAATAAGACGATATTCTCGATGACCGCGTCGTACGCCATGGCGCCTTGGGTTACAGGTGGGGACTGGGAAGGAAATCTCTGAGTCCAGGTCCTAGATGCGCCGTCCCAAGTCCAAGTTTCAGTTAGCGTAGCACCCCCAAACAGCACAACCTGCCTGTCCGCCTCGTCATACGCCATCAGGCCTGACGCCGAGGGGTGCTTTACGGGATGACGTTGAGTCCACGTCTTGGCTTTCCCGTCCCAAACCCACGTGTCATCTAGGCCACCCATGCTGTTTCCACCGCCAAAGAGCAGCACGGTCCCCGTGACGCCATCGTACACCATCCCCGGAGTTGAGCACTGACGTGCCGGGGGAGAGACGGGCGGAAATTGCTGAGTCCAAGTGACGCCATCCCACGTCCAGGTATCGTTGAAATACGTGCCAGGTGAACCGGGGGGGACGTTTGCGGTGCCGCCCCCAAAGAGCACTACGTTGCCGGCGCTTGCATCGTAAGCCATCGCAGCCCCCAGGCGGGGTGACGGTGATGTGGCTGGCGACAACTGGTGCCATCCCACCCGCCAGATCCAGGTATCGCCGTACAACTCACTGGGGATTGCGCCACCAAAAAACAGGGACGATTTTGTGGCCCAGTCGTACGCCACGCTGAAGCAGCAGCGACCGGATGGCGATGGCTCCGTTGTCCAGTTCACCCAGTTCACCGTTTGCGCCTCCATCGCACCAGCATGCATCATGATCGAAGTAGCGACGAAGAACAACGGTGCCACGGCGGTGATTATCTGGAAGATCGTTTTAGACTGTGTTCTAACAGAAAACATCGTCGCCTCCAGGGCCAGGACTTACAGGCTCTGGGTCCCCGGCCATAATCGAGATTATAGCCAATCCGTTACCTAGGCAGTGACCACCACCACGGTTACGTCTTTGAAAAAACCGTGAGGCCCGGGAACGGCGGCTGAACCAGCCCAGCTTCCTGATGCGAGCCTGCCCCACAAATCCCCTCAGTGGTCGCGCTCGGTGACCAGCTCCGTGATGCTGTACAGAGCCCGCTGATACGGTGACTCGGGGAACTCGGCCATAATGCCGCGCGCCTTCTCCGTAAAGGCGTGCGCGCGCTCCTTGACCCGCTCGATGCCGTCATAGCGCTCGATCATCGCCAGAATCTGCGGGAAGGGGACGCGCTCGTAGTTCCGCTCCCGCAGGATGGTCTCCACCCGGCAGCGTTCCTCGGCCGATGCGCGCTCCAGCGCATAGACCAGCGGCAGAGTCACTTTGCCTTCTCTCAGATCGTTGCCTACGGGCTTACCCAACACCTTTTCGCGGGACGTGAAGTCGAGCAGGTCGTCCACCAACTGAAACGCCATTCCCAGGTTCCACGCATAATCGCCCAGCCGCTCCTCGGTCTGCATATCGGCGCCCGAGACCAGCGCTCCGAGCCGGGCGCAGACCGAGAACAGGCAGGCGGTCTTGCGGTCCACCAGTTCCATACAATCGGCCTCGGTCACGCCGATGCGGCCGATGCGCTCAAGCTGCAACAGCTCGCCTTCCACCATCATCTGGGTCAGCCCGATGAGCAGGTCCAAGATGCGGAAGTTGCGCTCGCGCAAGGCCACCTGGAATGCCTGCATGTACAGCCAATCGCCGGCCAGCACCGAAGTGTGGTTGCCCCACTGCACGTTAGTGGAAGGCCGCCCGCGACGCGTGCGCGCGTCATCGATCACGTCGTCATGCACCAGCGTCGCAGCGTGGACAATCTCGACCACCGCGCCCAGGTGGATCGCGCCGTCGCCGCCGTCGCCGATCAACTTCGAGGCCAGCAGCAGCAGAGCCGGGCGCAAACGCTTGCCGCCGCTCTCGCGCAGATACTGGCCGATACTGGTGACGACCTCCACGGACGCCACGGTTTCGAGGCTGATCTCGCGCTCCACGCGCTCCAGATCGTCGTGGATCAGGTCGAAAATCTCCTTGCCGGTGATGGCCTGCCCGAGCTTGCCCAAGTTCATTGGAAGTTACCCAGTTTACTCGTTACCGTATGGCGGGCGCAAACAGGAGCCGCTCAAAGTTGCGCGAGGTGATCTCGGCGATGTGCTCCGGCGCCACGCCGCGGACTTCGGCCAGACGGCGCACGGTTTCTACTATGAAGGCCGGCTCGTTGCGTTTGCCGCGCCTGGGGACGGGGGCCAGATAGGGCGCGTCGGTCTCCACCAGCAGCCGATCCTCGGGTGCCAGGCGCGCCGCATCGCGCACCGTGTCGGCTTTCGGAAACGTTAGGACGCCGCCGAAGCTCAAGTGAAAGCCCAGGTCCAGAGCCTGGCGGGCCTGGTCGGGCGTGCCGGTGAAGCAGTGCATGATGCCGCCGCCGGTCCAATGCTGGCGCAATACGAGCAGGGTATCCTCCCAGGCTTCGCGCGTATGAATTACGACGGGCTTCCCAGCCCTGCCCGCCAGCTTCAACTGCGCGATGAAGACTTCGCGCTGCACGTCTCGCGGCGAAAAGTCGTAATGGTAGTCGAGGCCGATTTCGCCTATGGCGAGCACCTTGGCGTCGGCGGCCAGGGCTTCGATTTGCGCGAACGTCTCCGGCGTAGCTTTTGACGCATCGTGCGGATGCACTCCGACCGTCGCGTACATGAAGGCGTGCTGGCGGGCCAGGCGCAGACCGGCTTCCAGGTCCGGAGGACCGCTGCCTGTGCCGATGGCCATCATGCGTTCGACGCCGGCCTGTCGGGCGCGTTCGATCACGTCATCGCGGTCCGCGTCGAACTGTTTGTCGTCCAGATGGCAGTGGGAATCGACCAACTTCACTTGAGGCGCGCCCCGATGGGAACGTCCTCCAGAAAGCCGGCGAGCACGGGCTTGCCGCCTTCGATGGAACCGGCCACGATCATCCCGTTGGATTCGATGCCGCGCAGCTTGCGCGGTTGCAGGTTGGCGACGATCACCACTTTGCGGCCGATCAACTCTTGGGACGTGTAAGCTTCCGCGATGCCCGCCACGATGGTGCGCGGTTGTGGCTCGCCGATGTCGACTTTCAAGTGAAGCAGCTTATCGGCGCCCTTAACCGGTTCGGCGGAAAGCACCTGGCCGACGCGCATCTCGACCTTGGCGAAATCGTCGATGGAGATGCGATCGGTTTGCGGCGCGGCGGCTGCCGCCTCGGGCTTGGAGGGTTTGCCGAGCATCACATTTTGCTCTGCGGTGACGACCGCTTCGAGTTCCTGCATCTTGGCGATGGCTTCCTTCATGTCGATGCGTGGGAATACGGGCGCAACCTCGCCGATCGTTTGGCCGGGCGGCAGTTGGCCCCACGCGAGCGTATCCAGGCGTACCGATTCCAGCGGCTCGGTCATGCCCAGTTGCTTCCAGATCTTCGTAGTGGACTCCGGCAGCAGCGGAGCTAGCAGCACCGTAGCGATGCGCAGCGCTTCGGCGGCGGTGTAGAGAGTCGCATCGAGCAGCGCGGGCGCCTCGGGATTCGGGGACTTGTAGAGCTTCCAGGGCGCTTGCTCGACGATGAGTTTATCCAGGGCGGACAGGAGGCCCCAAACAGCCTCGATTCCGCGGGAGAACTCAAACGAATCAAACGCTGCGGCCACGTCTGGGATGGTCTTTCCCGCGAGCGCAGCGATTGCCTCAACGGTCCCTCCAGGAATCACGCCACCACGGTATTGCCGGATCATCGTCAGCGTGCGGCTCACCAGATTGCCGAGTCCGTTGGCCAAGTCGGAGTTATAGCGGCCAATCAGCGCGTCGTAACTAAAGCTGCCGTCCTGCCCGAACACAACCTCGCGCAGCAGGAAATAGCGCAGTGCATCAGCTCCCATCACCTGCCGAATCGGCTCCGATCGCACGATGTTGCCGCGCGACTTGCTCATCTTGCTTTCTTCGAACAGCAGCCAACCGTGCGCAAAGATTTTCTTGGGCAGGGGCAGGTCCGCGGCCATCAGGAGGGCCGGCCAATAGACGGCGTGAAACCGCACGATCTCCTTGCCGATCAGGTGCAGGTCGGCCGGCCACAGGCCCGTTCCCTCGACGGCCGTTTTGTAAGCCGTGAGCGCGTCGAACCAGACATAAAAGACGTGCGGCGACTCGCCTTCAACCGGGATGCCCCACTTGATATTTGTCCGGGTAATCGATAGATCTGTCAGGCCCTGGCGCACGAACGAGGTCACTTCATTGCGGCGGGTTTCAGGCTGGATAAAATCGGGTTGCGATTCGTAAAGCTCGAGCAATTTTTCGGTAAACGCGGAGAGCTTGAAGAAGAAGTTCTCCTCGGCCACGGTCTCGGTGGGCCGGCCACAATCCGGACATGGGTCGCCAGGCTTGGCGTCGTTGACATAAAGATTGTCATAAATGCAGTACTGCCCGATGTAGGAACCTTTGTAGATGTAGCCGTTCTTGCGCCAGCGATTAAACAGATCGTTTACCACACGGGCGTGTTTCGGGTCCGTGGTGCGCTGGAAATAATCGATCCCGAGGCCGAGCAGTTGCCATTGCCTTTGGAACTCGGCCGCAATGACGTCGCAAAATTCCTTGGGAGTCTTGCCGGCTCGCTGGGCGGCACGCTCCACGTTGATGCCGTGCTCGTCGCTACCGGTGGTTAGCACCGCTTGGTAGCCCTGCATCCGCTTGAAGCGCTTGATGAGGTCGGCAACGATGGTCGTGTAGGCGTGGCCGATGTGCGGCGCGGCGTTTACGTAGTAGATCGGAGTAGTCAGGTAGTATTTGTTCATCTCGAATTCTTCAAGTACGCGAAATTGGCGTCGGCGATCACTTGTTTCAGCGGTATGCCGGATGCCCGCGCGATCCGGCGACAGTCTTCATACTCCGGAGCGTAGGCGCCTTCGCCGGAGACCTTCATGCGGATTTTGCCGTGCGGTGTGTCGACATCCACCCAGGTGCGCGCCTGGACGCGGCGTTCGGCGGCGTAGATCCGCATGCCCAGCGTGGAGGTCTCGGCGAAAATCACCTGCGCTAGGGTCTCGCGGTCCTCCGGGCGGGCCAGCACCCGCAGCAGCGTGCCGGGCCGGCCTTTTTTCATTTCGATCGCCTGTAGCGTCACGTCCAAGGCACCTTTTTCCAGCAGCCGGTCCATGGCGTACGCCAGGATCTGCGGGCTGAGATCGTCGATGTTCGCCTCCAGCACCGAGATCGTGGTGGCCTCTGGCGCGCCGGTTTCTTCTCCGAGAATCACCCGGAGCACGTTCGCCCGATCGGGAAAATCGTGGCCACCCGCGCCGTAGCCGATGCATGCGATCTTCACAGGTGGCAGCACACCAAAGCCACTGGCCAGCGTCACGGCCAGCGCGGCGCCGGTGGGCGTAGTCAGTTCTACAGCAGGGCCATCAGCATAAATCGGCTTGCCGCTGAGCAGCGCCGCCGTTGCAGGGGCGGGCACGGGTAGCAGGCCATGCATGGTCTGGGCGGTTCCGCTGCCTACGTTGAGCGGCGAGGAGACGATCGAGGTCACGCCCAGCAGCTCGAATCCCAGACAGGCGCCTACGATATCGGCGATGGAATCGGCTGCGCCTACCTCGTGGAAATGTATCTTTTCGACAGGCACCTGATGCACGGCGGCCTCGGCCTCGCCCAAGCGCTGGAATACGGCTCTTGCGTTTGCCTTCGCGCGTTCTGGGAGAGCCGCCCGCTCAATCATATTCAGTATGTGCGCCAAGTGGCGAGCGGCATGCGTCTCCTCGACCGCCACATGAAACTTCGTAGCGGATATGCCACAGCGCTTCACCTTGTCGAAGGAGATCGCCGCACCGGTTTCGAGCGAGGCCAGCGCATCGATGATGGCAGCCTGATCCGCGCCGGCATCCGCCAGCGCGCCCACCAGCATATCGCCGCTGATCCCGGAGAAGGCGTCCAAATAACACAGCAAGGGCACGATCTCTCCATTATGGAAGATGTTGCAGGAGATTGTCCCGGTGCGCATTCCCCGAAGGGTGCGCGACCGGTGGCCGATTGACAATCGGCCGCAGCTTTCCAAGCTGCCCCACAAGAGCTCAGATTCCAGCCATTTCATTGTTGAATGGCGCCGGCCTCCGCTTTCTCGTCGGGCACCCAACCCCGAAGGTTGCGTTCATGCGGCGCGATCCTATATCGTGAGAATTCCCTATGTCCAGCAAAACCCCCATCACCGTAGCGCATGGCGACGGCATCGGCCCCGAAATCATGGCCGCGACTTTGCAGATCCTGGAGGCCGGCGGAGCCGCCCTCGATATCGAAACCATCGAGATCGGCGAGAAGGTCTACCTGCGCGGCAATACCGCGGGTATCGAGCCCAGCGCCTGGGAATCCCTGCGCCGCACCAAAGTGTTTCTGAAGGCCCCCATCACCACGCCGCAGGGAGGGGGGTTCAAGAGCCTCAACGTCACCGCGCGCAAGACGCTGGGCCTCTATGCCAACGTGCGGCCCTGCGTTTCCTATCACCCGTTTATCGACACACTGCACCCCGGCATGGACGTGGTGATCGTCCGCGAGAATGAAGAAGACTTGTACGCCGGCATCGAGTATCAGCTCGCCGCGGATACCATGCAGTGCCTGAAGCTAATCTCGCGGCCCGGCTGCGAGAAGATCGTGCTGTACGCCTTTGAATATGCCCGCCGGCACAACCGCAAGAAGGTCACCTGCTTCACCAAAGACAACATCATGAAGATGACCGACGGTCTCTTCCACAAGGTCTTTGACGAGATCGCAGCGCAATTTCCGGACATTCCAAATGAGCACTGGATCGTGGACATAGGCGCCGCCAAGCTGGCGGATACGCCCGAGGCGTTCGACGTGATCGTGATGCCCAATCTCTACGGCGACATTCTCTCGGACGTGGCCGCGCAGATCGCCGGATCGGTGGGGATCGCGGGCTCCGCCAACATTGGCGAACACTGCGCCATGTTCGAGGCCATCCACGGATCGGCCCCGCGCCGCGCGAACCAGAACCTCGCCAATCCCTCCGGACTTCTGCTGGGCGCGGTCCTGATGCTGGTGCACATCGACCAGCCCGAGGCGGCCGCCAGGGTACACAACGCCTGGCTGCGCACCATCGAGGATGGCATCCACACCTATGATATTTTCACCGAGGGCGCCAGCCGGGAGAAGGTGGGTACCAAGGAATTCGCTGGCGCGGTAGTGGCTCGAATCGGGCAAAAGCCAAACACCCTGAAGCCGGTGACGTACGCTAAGACGCCGGCACGTACTGGGGCCGTTTCGCAAGCTGCCCGCCGGCCGGAAGCCAAGGTCGATCTGATCGGCATCGACGTATATGTGAACTGGCCTTCGCTGGACAACGACAAGCTTGCGGCGGTGTTGCAACGTACCGCCGGCGATAAGATGGCCCTGACGATGATGTCCAACCGCGGCGTGAAGATCTGGCCCGGCGGACAACCCGGGATCTTCTGCACGGAGAATTATCGTTGCCGATTCGCGGCGCCGGGTGGCGTGACGCAAGCGCAAATCCTTAGCCTGGTGGGCCGCATCGCCGATACCGGGATGGAGATTGTGAAGACTGAGTACCTACGCAATTACGATGGGCGTCCGGGCTATACGCTGGCGCAGGGGGAATGATGGAGCCACTAGTCGCCGTGATTATGGGGAGCAAGTCGGACTGGGAAACCATGCGGCTTGCCGATGAGACACTCACGCAATTCGGCGTGCCGCATGAGTGCCGCGTGATCTCCGCGCACCGCACGCCCCAGCTTGCGTCGCAGTATGCCACTGAGGCGGAGTCGCGTGGGATCGAAGTGATCGTCGCGGCGGCCGGTGGCGCTGCACATCTGGCGGGCGTGATCGCGGCGCACACGGTGCTTCCGGTGCTCGGAGTTCCTATGGAAAGCCAGGCATTGAAGGGCCTGGATTCGCTACTCTCGACAGTGCAGATGCCGGGTGGCATCCCGGTGGGCACGCTGGCGATCGGCTCGCCAGGCGCGCGCAACGCCGCGCTGCTCAGCATCGCGATACTGGCCAATTCGCGCCCGGAATTGCGCGAGAAGCTGAAACGGTTCCGGGAGGAGCAGGCGGCGAAGGTGGCGCGCGAGACATTGCCGTAGGGCCGGGCCTTGTTTCGGGGAGCCGCGCGGTGTACAGTACAGGGAAAGAGGCATCCCATGACACGATATCGCCGTTTGTCCGAAGGCGCGCCCGCTTTCATCCTGGTTTTACTGGTAGCATTCGCCGGACTCCCCTCAGCATCCGCGCAGAGCACCACGCTGCCCAGACGGCTGGTGGGCGATTACGGCTACTGGAGCAGGACCCAAACTCCGCCTTATAGCTCCGCCCAAATTCCATTTGGCAAGCTCACGCACATCAACCACGCGGGAGTCAATATGAATTCCGACGGCACCCTCGACGTCCCGAGTGGATTCCTCGAGCCCGCGCTGATTGAAAAAGCGCACGCGGCGGGAGTCAAGGTGATGCTGCTGCTGGGTGGCTCCTTTACGTCGATCGATGGGAACCCGACTGTTTTGCAGACTTTGCTGCAGAACGTGTACCCGTTCATCATCAGCAACGGCTATGACGGCTTGGATATCGATTGGGAATATCCGGCCTCAACAGAGGATGCGAACGCGTTCTATAGCTTGATGCAAGGGCTGCGCGATATTTTCCCGAGTCCTCGCTACATACTCTCCGCCGACGTGCCGCCCTGGGGACAGGCTGGATATGATTACCCAAAGGTGCAGCCGCTGGTGGATTACTACAACGTTATGATGTACGATTGCGCGGGGCCGTGGACCGACGACGGACAGCTCAACTCGCCGATCTTCGTGGATCCGCGAAATCCCCAAAAGTATGAGTGCAGTCCAGGGGGCAGCGTCGCTCAAGCGGCTGGCATATTTTTGAATGATATAAACATACCAGCCTCCAAAATAAACATGGGAACGCCATTCTACGGCTATTTCTATATCACCGTGTCCCAGCTCTTCGGTCTGCGTTGTACGAGCCAGCCATGCACGAGCTACGTTCCTTCCGTGAATTATGGCACGTTTATCAAGCAACGCATCAATCAGAACGGATGGCAAACGTATCGGGATTACTACGCACTGGTGCCCTACATGTTAAGGACCGATGGGCAGCCGGGCTTTATCACCTATGACGACCCGTTGTCGACCTACACCCGGGTGTCATATTCGCTGTGGAAACGGGGCCTGGGCGGCACCTTCCTGTGGTCGCTGGACGAGGACTACGACGGGCACTCGCAGGATCTGTTAGATGCCATGTATCAGGCTACTCTGAATCAGCCGTTGAGCGTGGGGCAGGCGCTTTCGCCTGCCAACTGATTCCTCCACGGCTTCCTGAGTAACCCGGTGACAGACGAAAGCGTCTGTCCCACGCGCTGCCCTACACCCGCCCTAAGTGCAGCGCCACGATTCCGCCGGTGAGCCGCTCAAACTCCACACCACCGAATCCAGCGGCGCGCATCAACTCAGCCAATTCCTCCGGCGCAGGGAACTTCCGCACCGATTCCGGCAGATACGCGTAGGCGTCCCGCGAGCCGGATAGCGCGCCGCCGATCGCGGGCAAGATCCGCCGCGAATAGAAGCTATACAACGCTCGAAAGAGCGGGTTGGGCGGCTGCGAGAATTCGAGGATGGCTGCCACTCCCCCGCCCCGCAGCACACGCCGCATCTCCCGCAGACCAACTTCGTAGTTCGCCAGGTTGCGGAACCCGAAGGCCACCGCGATCAGGTCGAGCGAAGCGTCCGGCAGTGGCAGCAGCAGGGCGTCGGCTTCAAACAAGTTCCCGCCGCCAACCTTGGCGCGCGCGGCCACCAGCATGGGATGGCAGAAGTCCGAGCCCATCACCGCAACTCCGCCGCGCCGCCGGCGGGCGAGGGCGCGCAACAGATCCCCGGTGCCGCAGCAAACATCCAACACGCGCGCTTCGGGACGCGCCAGCGCATCCCGCACGCGCCTGACCGTGTGCGCGCGCCAGTAGCGATCGACGTTGAACGAGAGCAGATGGTTGGCCAGATCGTAGCGGTGCGCCACGCGGCCGAACATGGCGCGCACCCACGCGGCCGATTCCTGCTCGCTGCGCGCGCCCTCCGGCGTAGTGCCCTTCACGCGAGCGCGGCCTCGATGGCGGTCAGCACCAGTTTTCCATCGATCCCGGAAACCACCTTCACTTCGCCGATCCGCTCCGGCAGCACGAAATGCACCTGTCCCTGGATGGTCTTCTTGTCGCTTGCCAGGCGCGCCAGCAACCGCTCGGATGAGATCCCGGTGAGCGGTGGAATCGGTCCATAAAGCCGGATCGCTTCCAGGATGTCGAGGCTGTCTTCCGCCGACAGATGTCCGGTCAACTCCGCCAGGTAAACCGCCGCGCACATGCCGAAAGCGACCGCTTCGCCGTGCAGGAAGCGGGTGTAGCCGGTCTCGGCTTCGAGTGCGTGCCCGAAAGTATGGCCGAAATTCAGAATGCGCCGCAGACCGCCTTCGCGCTCGTCCGCCGACACTACCTCTGCCTTGATCTCGACGGATTCCGCGATGATGCGGTCCACCGCTGCCGGCAGGCGCGCCAGCACGTCCGCGCTCTGTTCCGCCAGAAACCGGAAGAGCGGCTCGCTGCGGATCACCCCCGCTTTGAGGATCTCGTATAAACCCGCGCGATATTCGCGAGCGGGCAGCGTCTCGAGCACGCCGGGATCGATCAGCACCGCCAGCGGCTGGTGAAAGCTCCCGATGAGGTTCTTCCCGGTTTCCAGGTTGACGCCGGTCTTGCCGCCGATGGCTGCATCCACCTGCGCCAACAGCGTGGTAGGGACCTGCACAACCGGAATGCCGCGCATGAAAATGGCCGCCAGAAAGCCTGCCATATCCGTTACGATGCCGCCGCCAAGAGCCACTACCACGCTGGAGCGGTCGGCACGCCGCCGCACCATTTCTTCGGCCAGCTTTTCCACCGGCGCCAGGCGCTTTTGGTCCTCGCCGCCGGGCAGATAGAGCACGTCGTGCGGGATGCCGGCCAGTCCACTCTCGATCCGCGTGCCCTGGTGGCGCCACACGTCTTCCGTCGAGATCACGAAGACCTTGCCGGCTTTCGGCGGCAGGAAGTGTGCGGCGCGCTCCAGGATGCCCCGCTCGACTATGACTTCGTAGCAGCGCTGCTGGGTCTCCACTCGGAAGGTAGGCATGCTTATTTTGTTTGCGGCGGCAG
>Ga0187858_10004663_pt1 | contig 12764 bp, 4 predicted proteins | sample June2016WEW_8_15_FD_133015 | JGI IMG/M metagenome (GOLD analysis project Ga0187858, IMG submission 133015) | Peatland microbial communities from SPRUCE experiment site at the Marcell Experimental Forest, Minnesota, USA - June2016WEW_8_150 | ecosystem: Environmental > Terrestrial > Soil >...
CAGACAGTGGCCGACCATGCTCTTGGTGGAACTGATGGGCGTGCGTTCCGCCTGCGCGCCGAACACTTTGCGGACGGCTTTGGCCTCGGCCTTGTCGTTGGACTCGGTGCCTGTGCCGTGGGCGTTGATGTAAGAGATTTGTTCCGGCGAAAGTCCGGCATCGGCGAGCGCGCGTTGCATGGCCGTTGCCAGGCCACGTCCCCCCGGTTCGGGCGCGGAGCAATGAAACGCATCGTTGCTCATGCCCGAGCCGAGAATTTCAGCGCAGACAATCGCCCCGCGCTGGTGCGCGCCGGCAAGCGATTCCAGAAACACAAACGCCGCCGCCTCGCCCAGGTTCAATCCAAACGGCTTTGAAAACGGAGCGCACTTGCCTTCACTCGTCGCTTTGAGGCCCTCGAAACCGGCGAGCGTGCTGGTGGAAAAGGCGTCGGAACCGCCGGCCAGCGCCGCATCGAGCATCCCACACCGAATCAGGTCGGCCGCCAGCGCCATTGCCGCCGTGCTGGCGGAACAGGCGGTTACCACTGTTGTGGACAAACCTTGCACACCAAGTTCGCGGGCCAGCACTCGCGCGCCGGTGTAATACCGCTTGGCCAGCAACTCCTCTTCAGTCAACCGCGGGTCGCCGCGGATGATCCGCTCGTAGTGAGATTCGATGAGCAGCATCGGCCCGGAACACGTCGCGAAGATAAGCCCCAGCCGCCGGCCAAAATTTTCCGGGCACACGACGGCGGCCGCCAGCGCCTCGCGCGCTGCCACCATTGCCATCTGAATGTGCCGGTCGAACCCGGCCAGTTCCGGCAGCGGTTCCAGCGCAGCGGCGGCGGTCCCGGTCAGCAGTCCGGCATAGCGGGATTTGAAATGCGCCGCCCGGGGGTCGGTGATGGGCGACAAACAACAGACGCCCGCCGTGATGTTCCGCTGGAACTCGACGACGTTGGCGCCCGCGCCGGACAGCACGCCCAACCCCGTGATGACAACGCGGTGGCTCATGCTGGCGTTATGGCTGCCACCCTTTTCGCAGCGCCACGGCGAAGTTGTAGCCAACGTCACTGCTGGCGAGCGCGAGGATGTATTCCGGCGTCCCGCATCCTTCCCGCTGGTCCAGCTCGCTGACGCCCGTGCGTTGCGGCCACAGTTTGCCGCCGGTTGCCAGCGCTTCCAGCGCGGCGGCCAGACTCACCAGAATGGAGGCCGACTCAATGTAGCCGGTGTTGAATGTGGTCGTTACCAGCGGCAACTTTTTGAAATCCGGGCCAAACAATTCTTCGCACACCGTGATTACCTTGAGGTCCTGGCGATTGCCCTGCGGCGCCCAGACGATGAGTCCGATTTGCGATGGCGTCACTCCGGCGCGGGTGAGTGCGAGTTGCGCGGCGTGTTTCAAACCTGCCGGGCCGTTGTTCGGCGCGGTGAATCCCTCCGCGTCCATGCTCATGCCGTAACCGAGCACTTCCGCCAGCACGGCGGCGCCGCGCCCCAGCGCATTCGTGGCGGTTTCCAGCACCAGCGTGGCCGCGCCTTCGCCGAGCGCTTTCTGTTTTTCCCGGTCAAGCCGCAGGCGGTAATCCGACTCTTCCGCGCCCGCGTAGAGGAAGCCAATGCCGTCGTAGTTGTAAAACGTCTGCGCGTACACCTCGTCCGCCGCCCCTGCCAGGATGGCGCGGGCGCGTTTCCCGGCCAGCGCATCGAACGCATAGGCCAGACTTTGCAACCCGGCGTGCGGCCCGGCGGAGAGCGAGGCATTGACGCCTTTGAGATAAAGCGCGTTGGACACCCAGCCAGCAGTCGAGTTCGCCACGATGTTGGAAAAACTGGTGACGTTGGCCTGAAACGAATCGCTGCTGAACACGCTGTCCATGTGGCCCATTTCCGACGGGCCATTGCACACGCCCATGACCACTCCGATTTCCCCGGCATGGCCCGGCGAAACTTTCAACGCGGCGTGCTTCAGGGCCAGCCGGCTGGCAGCCACGGCAAACCGGCTGATGTGGTTCAAGCCCGCAAAATCAATCCGGCGGTCCACCTCGGCGGCTTTGAAGGACGCGACTTGTCCCACCAATCGCGCGCGTTCGGCCCGCAGCGGGAAGGCGGCCACGGGTGTCAGCCCCACGGCATGGTTGCGAAGCTGCGCCAGCGTTTTCTGGATGCCCAACCCCAGCGACGTGACCGCGCCGACGCCGGTGATGACCACGCGTTCGTTGATTTCCTTGCGCGCGGGTACGGGCGAATCCCACCTGGTCACAACCACCGCGGCGTTGTTGCCGCCGAAAGCGTAGTTCGCTGAAATGAAGGCGTCGTATTTTTTGGGGCGCGCTTCGTTCGGCACGAAGTCGAGCGCGCAACCGGGACGCGGCCCGCTGAAGTTGAGCGTGGGCGGAATGAAACCGGCGTTCATCGCCAGCAATTGCGCGGTGGCTTCCAGGATGCCGGTCACGCCCATGCAATGGCCGAAAAATGATTTGGTCGAAACTGCCGGCAGCGGATGTCCGTCCATGAACGCCGCCATGCCGCGCGCTTCGGCTTTGTCGTTGGCCTCGGTGCCGGAACCGTGCGCGTTGATGCAGCCGAGGTCGCTGATTGAAAGTCCGGAATCCTCCAGCGCAGCGCGCAAGGTGCGTTGCGCCCCCGAACCGCGCGGGTCAGGCGTGGTGGGATGATAGGCGTCGGACGTGGTCGCATGACCGGCGAGACGGCCGAGACAGCGCGCGTGGCGAAGAATCGCCTTCTCCATGTCCTCGACCACCCAGAAGCACGCGCCTTCGCCGACGTTCATGCCGTAGGGCGTGGAGAACGGCGCCATGCGGCCGGGCGCAGTGGCCTTGAGCGCGTCGAAACCGGACATGTTGGCCACGCAAAGAACATCCGCTCCGCCCACCAGCACGGTGTCGTAATAGCCGCGGTTGATGAGCGTTTGCGCCAGTCCCAGCGCGACAGTGGTGGAGGAACACGCGGTGGTGATGACCCACGTTTCGCCGCCGAACTTCAGCGCGCTGGCCAGCGCCTTGCCAAAACCGTAAAGCTGCGCCTGCAAGTTCATGCGCTCGTCGAAGGCGCGCGAACTGCGGCCGTGTTTCCAGGCGTATTCGGCTTCGGCGGAACAAAGCCCGCCGTTGCAGGTGCCAAGCACCAGCGCGATGTCGCGGCGGATTTCTTTTCCGTCCCGTTGCAGTCCGGCGTCGCGCAGCGCCCGGCGCGCGGCGGCGATGGCGTAGCGCAGGTAAAGGTCTTCGTATTCCTCGTTCTCGGCATCGGTGAGCCAGTCGCGCAGGTTGAGATGCTTCGCTTCGCCTCCCAGGTTGGAACGGAAATGGCGCGCGTCGAATCGCGTGATGGGCCGGATGCCATGCCGGCCGTTGCGCAACGCCTCCGTCACCGTGGACGCGTCGTTCCCGATGGGGCTGATGAGGCCAAGGCCCGTCACGACCGCTTGCTGGCGCACGCCCTGGCGTTGGAGCGGCTTGCCGACCACTTGCGCGCCATCCTTCCAGGTCGCGGGTTCGAGGTGCGCGGCGTGCTGCGTTTTCTGCGCGCGAAAGAATTCGCGCCAGAGCCGGATAAATTCTTCGCGCAGCCGCTCCGGGGTGAAATTCATGGGGCGCGCGACCACATGAGCGCCGTTGTAATGCGACCATTGATGGTCGAAGATGCGGCCCTGCCGTTTCATGCGGTCCCAGTGGACGGAGCCGGGATACGGCGTGAAAATGAAGAACTCCGCCGTGCGAATGCCGGCCTCCGCATACAACGCCAACACCCGGTCCACGACATCCGGTTCATCCCAGTCCCGGCCGATGCCGCAGGAACCGAAAAACCGGATGCCGCGGTCTTCCAGATTCCGGACGAGGTCCTTGAGCATCTGCCGCTCGCGGGCTTCGCCTTTGATGGCGCGGATGGAAACCGGGTCCACGTTCATCGTGCAGTAGAAATTCCGCACGCCGGCGCGGGTCGCCAGATCGAGAAAGCCGGTCTCGGTGTTCAACGCCATCGTGGAGGAGACGAAATACTTTTTGCCCAGCGGCTCCACCGCGCGGAACAGGGCGCGGGCATAGTCGTTGATTTTCCGCTGCGGAAAGAAAAGCGTGTCGTCGGCCAGATACACGTTCTCGTGTTTGAGCGAGCGCAGTTCCTCGACGACGCGTTCGATGGGCCGGAAGCGGATGCGCCCGCCCATTTGCGCCGGGAGCGAACACATGCCGCAGGTGTAGGAACAGCCCCGCGTCAGTTGCACGAGGTCTTCGTCCCAGTCGTAGAAATCGTTCGTGTAAAAAATCTCGCGCCTGGGAATCGGCTGCGCGGCCAGGTCGGCGGAACTGCCGCCCTGGTAAACCGGTTTCAAAGTGCCGGCTCGGGCGTCCGCAAGAATCCGCCGCCAGGTGGCCTCGCCTTCGCCAACGTTCACCGAGTCTGCATGTTTAAGACATTCCTCCACCATGAACGAGGGGAACAGCCCGCCCATGACGACCTTTTTGCCGCGGGCGCGAAAACCGTCGGCAATTTCAAACGCGCGGGTGGCCTGGGGTGTGAAGCAGTTGATGGCGACCAGGTCCGTTGGGGCGTCGAAGTTGAGTGTCTGCCCGCTGTTGTCATCCACCAGTTCGATTTCAACCTCCGGCGGCGTCAACGAGGCAAGGATGGGGATGCCCAGCGAAGGCGGGGTGGTGAAGTTGCCCAGGAAATAGTCCACCAGCCCCTGGTCCAGCTCCGGCAGGCCAGTGAGAAACTTTTCAAACCGGGGATAAACAAATGTGACTTTCAATTGGGCTCTGCCGGACCACCCGAGCGCGACGAGCGGGGTAACAGTACCGTTCGGACAAAACTGGACAAGAAATTTCTCTTTCACCACGGCTTCGCTTCCTCAACCCATCGCGTGCGCCGCGACGATTTGTTTCACCGGCGTTCCGTCACATCAATTAGTCATCCAAATAGCAATAACTATGGATTGACAGTCTTCATAATTTGTGAGTGAATGCAATTGTTGTGAAAAGTTCGCAGAAAACTGGCCGACGCTGCGGCACAGAAGGAGCGTCGTCGTCAAAAAGCAATTTCCTGTCAGTAATGGGGCACTGTTCAGAAAAGGCAAAAATATGAAAACTCAGGATGCCTTTGCGACCACAAGCGGCTCGAACACGATGGCCAGTCGTTTAATGGCTGCCTGCGTCGCGAGACTGCTGCCGCTGCTGCTGTTGGTGTTGCCCGCCGCGGTGCAAGCCCAAGACTACACTTGGACGACCAATGGCGATAACACGATCACCATCACGGGTTACACCGGTTCCGGCGGTGATGTGACCATCCCGGACACGATCACTGGCCTGCCGGTTACCAGCATCGGGAATCACGCGTTCATCTGCTCCCCCCTGACCAGCGTCATGATCGGCACCAACGTTACCAGCATCGGAGTCTCGGCGTTCCTTGGCTCCGGCCTGACCAGCGTCACGATAGGCAACAGCGTCACCAGCATCGGGGAGGGGGCGTTCGAAGCCTGCACCAGCCTAACCAGCGTTACGATCCCCAACAGTGTCACCAACATCGGGTACGATGCGTTCTATTCCTGTACCAGCCTGACCAGCGTCGCGATAGGCAACAGCGTCACCAGCATCGGAGTATGGGTGTTCTATTCCTGCACCAGCCTGACCAACGTCACGATCCCCAACAGCGTCACCAGCATCGGATACGAGGCGTTCTCTGGCTGCACTAGCCTGACCAGCGTCACGATCCCCAACAGCGTCACCGGCATCGGGCCTGGGGCGTTCCAAAACTGCACCAGCCTGACCAGTATCACGATCCCCAACAGCGTCACCAGCATCGGATACGAGGCGTTCTCTGGCTGCACCAGCCTGACCGGCGTTACGATCCCCGACAGCGTTACCAGCATCGAGGACTATGCGTTCGCTGGCTGCGCTAGCCTAACCAACGTCATCATCCCCGACAGCGTCACAAGCATCGGGGACTATGCCTTCGCTAGCTGCACCGGCCTGACCAACGCCATGATAGGCAACAGTGTCACCAGCATCGGGGATTATGCGTTCAATGACTGCGGTAGCCTGACCAGCGTCACAATTGGCAACAGTGTCACCAGCATTGGGGAGTGGGCGTTCTCTTGGTGCACCAACCTGAGCAGCGTGACGATCCCCGACAGCGTCACCAGCATCGGGTTTGTTGCGTTCTTTTGCTGCACTAACCTGACTAGCGTCACGATTGGCAACGGCGTCACCTACATTGGGGGCGGAGCATTTCAATACTGCATCAGCCTGACAGGAGTCTATTTCCAAGGCAATGCCCCCAACCTTGATTCTAGGTTGCGCGTCTTCGGCGGTGACAACAGTACAACTATCTATTACTTGCCGGGGACCACGGGCTGGGTCTCGACCTTTGGCGATTGTCCGACCGCGCTATGGTTCCTTCCGTACCCGCTGATTCTAAACTACGAACCAAGTTTTGGGGTGCGGACGAATCGGTTCGGTTTCATTATTTCTTGGGCAACTAACATCTCCGTCGTGGTGGACGCCTGCACAAACCTGACCAATACCGGCTGGTCTCCGGTGCAAACCAACACCCTCACCGGCGGCTGGTGTTATTTCAGCGATCCGGATTGGACGAATTATCCCGGTCGTTTCTACCGCCTCCGTTCGCCGTGAGAGGCGGGAGCGGCAGCTGATTTGAAGATGAAAATTTAATCAGACAACAATATGAAAATTCAGGATTCCTTTGCGACCACAAGCCGCCCGAACACGATGGCCGGGGGTTTAAAAACCGCCTGCGCCGCGAGACTGCTGCCGCTGCTGTTGATGGCGTTGCCTACAGCGGTGCAAGCCCAAGACTACACTTACACGACCAATGGCGACAACACGATCACCATTACGGGATACACCGGTTCCGGCGGGGCGGTGACCATCCCGGATACGATTTCTGGCCTGCCAGTCACCAGAATCGGAAGCTCCGCGTTCTATCAGTGCTTCAGCCTGAGAAGCATCACGATTGGCAACAGCGTCACCAGCATCGGAAACTCTGCGTTCTATCAGTGCATCGGCCTGAAGATCGTCACCATCTCCAACAACGTCACCAGCATCGGGCACAATGCGTTCTATTTCTGCAACAACCTGACCAACGTCACAATCGGCAGCAGTGTCACCAACATCGATTACAGTGCGTTCGCTAGCTGCTATAAACTGTCCCGCATCACGATTCCCAACAGCGTCACCAGCATCGGGCATGATGTTTTCTCCACCTGCACCAACCTGATCAGCGTCACGATTGGCAACGGCGTCACCAGCATCGGGGACTATGCGTTCTATGACTGCACCAAGCTGCCCAGCGTTACGATCCCCAACAGCGTCACCAACATCGGGATCTATGTGTTCTCTGGCTGCGCCAGCCTGTACAGCGTTGTGATTGGCACCAACGTCACCAGCATCGGGAGCTATGAGTTCTACAACTGCGCCAGCCTGAACAACATCACCATCCCCAACAGCGTCACCAGCATCGGGAGCTATGCGTTCTCTGGTTGCACCAGCCTGATGGGAGTCTATTTCCAGGGCAATGCCCCCGGCGTTGATTCGACTTTGTTCTCCGGAGACAACAATGAGACCGTCTATTACCTGCCGGAAACCACCGGCTGGGTATCGCCGTTCGGCGGTTGTCCGAGGGTGCTCTTGTCATACACTTTCACGACCAATAACGGCGCAATCACCATTACCGGATACATTGGTTCCGGCGGTGCGTTGACCATCCCTGGCACGATCAACAGCCTGCCGGTCACCGGCATCGGGGACTGGGCTTTCGCAGAGTGCTGGGGCCTGACCAGCGTCACCATCCCCAACGGCGTCACCAACATCGGATACGGTGCGTTTGAGAATTGCTCTGACCTGACCGGCATCACGATCCCCAACAGCGTCACCAGCATCGAGGACTGGGCTTTCGCGGAGTGCTGGGACCTGACCAGCGTCACGATCCCCAACAGCGTCACCAGCATGGGGGACTTTACGTTCTATGACTGCGCCAGCCTGACCAGTGTCATGCTCCCCAACGGCGTCACCAACATCGGGGTCTTGGCGTTCTATGACTGCACCAGTCTGACCAGCGTCACGATCCCCAACAGCGTCACCAGCATCGGGGACCAGGCGTTCTATTACTGTATCAGCCTGACCGGAGTCTATTTCCAAGGTAACGCCACCACCGCCCTCGGTTGGGAAGCGTTCGCCGATGACAACAACGCCACCGTCTATTATTTGCCGGGGACCACGGGCTGGGGCTCGACTTTTGGCGGTCTTCCGGTCGCGCCCTTGCCATACACTTACACGATCAACAATGGCACGATCACAATCACGAAATACACCGGTCCCGGTGGTGCGGTGACCTTCCCAGACAGGATCAATGGCCTGCCGGTCACCAGCATCGGGTATATGGCGTTCCATTATTGCACCAACCTGACCAGCGTCACCATCCCCAACAGTGTCACCAGCATCGGGAGTTTGGCGTTCGATTCCTGCACCAAACTGGCCAGCGTCACGATAGGCAACAGCGTCACCAGCATCGGGAGCTCTGCGTTCTTTAACTGTAGCAGCCTGACCAGCGTCACCATCCCCAACAGCGTCACCAGCATCAATGAGGGGGTATTCTCTGACTGCACGAGCCTGACCAATGTCACGATTCCCAACAGTATCACCAGCATCGGGGACTTTGCGTTCTCCGACTGCACCAGCCTGACCAGCGTGACGATTCCTGCCAGCGTCACCAACATCGAGGGATCGGCGTTCGATGCCTGCTACGGCCTGACGGCAATCAATGTGAATACGCTCAATTCCGTTTATAGCAGTGTGAATGGGGTTTTATTCGACAAGAGCCAGACAACGCTTATCCAGTGTCCGGAGGGCAAAGCCGGCAGCTACACGATTCCCAACGGCGTCACCAGCATTGGGGACTTTGCGTTCTATGACTGCATCAGCCTGACCAGCGTCACGATCCCCAGCAGTGTTACCAACCTAGGGAGCTATGCGTTCTCTGGCTGCACCAGCTTGATCGGAGTCCATTTCAATGGGAACGCCCCCAACGTTGATTCGTCTGTGTTCTTTGGTGATAATAATGCAACCGTTTATTACCTGCCGGGGACCACGGGCTGGGGCTCGACCTTTGGCGGTCGTCCGGCGGTGCTCCTGCCATACACTTACACGATCAACAACGGAACGATCACCATCACGGGTTACACCGGCTCCGGTGGTGCAGTGGCCATCCCGGACACGATCGATGGCCTGCCGGTCATCAGCATCGGGGACTCGGCTTTTTCTGGTAAATCCAGCGTGACCAGCGTGACGATTCCCAACAGCGTCACCAACATCGGAAACAGCACGTTCCAATCCTGCTCCAACCTGACCAGCGTTACGATTCCCAATAGCGTTACTAATATCGGAAGTTCTGCGTTCCGATCCTGCACCAGCTTGACCAATGTCACAATCGGCGACAGCGTCACCAGCATCGGAAGTTATGCGTTCTGGAGCTGCACCAAACTGGCCAGCGTGACGATCCCCAACAGTGTAACCAGCATCGGGGACCATGCGTTCGATTCCTGCCGCAGCCTGACCAATGTCACAATCGGCAGCGGCGTCACCAGCATCGGAAGTTCTGCGTTCCAAATCTGTAGCAGCCTGACCGGGATAACGGTGGATACAAATAATTCAGCATATTCCAGTTTGGCTGGAGTCTTGTTCAACCAGAGCCAGACAACACTCATCCAATATCCGGAGGGCAAAGTCGGTAGTTACGCGATCCCCAACAGCGTCACCAGCATCGGGGGCTATGCGTTCTATTTTTGTGGAGGACTGACCAACGTCACGATCCCCGACAGCGTCACCACCATCGGCAACTCTGCGTTCGCTGTCTGCAGCCTGAGCAGCGTCACGATCCCCAACAGCGTCACCAGCATCGGGTCCTATGCGTTTGCTGGCTGCAGCCTGATCAATGTCACGATCCCCGACAGCGTCATTAGCATCGGGTACAGCACATTCGAAAACTGCTACAGCCTGACCAGCGTCACGATAGGCACCAACGTCACCAGCATCGGGGACTTTGCGTTTTATGACTGCACCGGCCTGTTAGCGATAACGGTGGATGCACTCAATCCCGCCTATTGCAGTGTGACTGGGGTCTTGTTCAACAAGAGCCGAACTACACTCATCCAATATCCTGCGGGCAAAGGCGGCAGCTACACAGTCCCCGACAGCGTCACCAGCATCGGGCTCAATGCGTTCTATTACTGCACTAACCTGACCAGCATCACGATTCCCAACAGTGTCACCAGCATCGGAGACTTTGCGTTCTATTACTGCACCAACCTGACCAGTATTACGATCCCCAACAGCGTCATTAGCATCGGGTACAGCACATTCGAAAACTGCTACAGCCTGACCAGCGTCACGATAGGCAGCAGCGTCACCAGCATCGGGAGCTATGCGTTCGAATCCTGTACCAACCTGAGGGGAGCCTATTTCCAGGGCAATGCCCCTGGCATTGGTTCGTATATATTCTACTTTGACAACAATGCGACCGTCTATTACCTGCCGGGTACCACGGGCTGGGGTTCGACCTTTGGCGGTCTTCCAACGGTGCTGTGGAACCCGCAGGTGCAGACCGGCGATGCCAGCTTCGGCGTGCGGACGAATCGGTTTGGCTTCAATATCGCTGGGAGCAGCAACCTGGTCATCGTGGTGGATGCCTGCACGAATCTGGCCAATCCCATCTGGTCTCCGGTGGGAACCAACACGCTCACCAGCAGCTCATCCTATTTCAGTGATCCGCAATGGACAAATTATCCCGGCCGTTTCTACCGCCTCCGTTCGCCGTGACGTGGGAATGCGGATTGGGCGTGGTGAATTTGGAGTGCGGCGACATGTCGCCGCTTCGAAAGCGCGGACATGTCCGCGCACTCCAAAATGACTCAGAAGAAATCTGTGTAATCGGCGTAATCTGCGGATTCAGGGCCTCACGCCGCTGGTGAACACCATGAAGCAAGAAGTGCGGGACAAAAATCCTGAAACAGAAGCAAACTCCGATAAATCGCGAGCAGGCGAAGAGAACAAAGTTATTCTCCGCTTTGTTTCCTTCGTTATCTTCTGTAGAAATCCGTACCCATCCGCGGTTTATTTGATGCCTTGGCTTTTCTGAAACTCAAGAGAGGTTCTTGATTCAATGCCGTGCGGCTCGATGCCTGCTTGCGCAAATTTTGCGCGCGGCACAACCGGATGAGCAGTAATTGCGCGGCGGTAATTTTCGTTTCCCTTGAAAAAAGTGCGTTTTCCCGCATGGCACATTCCTTGCGTTGATTGATTCGCGTCCATGGGACAGCACGCGTGTGTCGTCCGCGATAAAGCAAAATAACCATTCAACCACGAGAGGAAAATTCGATGAAAGCAACAAATCTGTTAACCATTTGCGGAGTGGCTGCTGCTCTGATGTTAAGTGCAGGCAATGTTTCCGCCCAAAATGATACTACCGGTGGCGGCGGCGGTGGTGGTGGCCGGGGCGGCCGCAACTTCGATCCGGCGCAAATGCAGCAACGCATGATGGATAACATCAAGGAGCAGCTCGGCTATACCAACGACACCGAATGGAATGCCGTTCAACCACTGTTTCAAAAAGTGATGGACGCGCGCCGTGATGTCGGGTTTGGCGGCGGCATGGGCCGGATGTTCCGCAATCGCAACAACAGCGACCAGGCCGGTGCCAACAATCGCCGCAATTTTGGCCCGCAACCCAGCCCGGAAGCCGAAGCCTTGCAGAAGGCCATTGATGACAATGCGCCCAAGGCGCAAATAAAAGCCGCGCTGGCAAAATATCAGGCATCACAAAAAACCAAGCGTGCCAAGCTTACCGAGGCCCAGGAAAACCTCCGCAAGGTGCTTAATACAAAACAGGAAGCCCAGGCCACCCTGCTCGGATTGCTCGAATAACCAGTACAAAAGTGGTAGGGACGGCTCGCCGAGCCGTCCGTGACCCCGCTCGAATAACCAATCGAAAAGAGAAGCTGACGTCCGAATAATATGGCTGAAACTCCCGTCCAAGACACTTCGTTGAAACAGTTGCTGGACCGCATGGTCGCGGCCCGGCAACTGTCTGCCCCTGACGCGGAGTCCCTCTTGCGCGCGAAGTCTCCCGCCCAAACCGAGGAGGACATCCTGCGCTGGCTGGCCAAGGAATACGATCTCGCCTACACGACGCTGGACGACGTGGAACCGGACCGTCAGCTTCTCTCCCTTTTTCCCGCCCGCATCCTGCTGAAGGAGGAACTCCTGCCGCTCAGGCGCCACAACGGCATCGTCGAGGTCGCCACCAGCCGTCTCTTCGCCACGCAGGGTCTCGACGCGCTGAAAACCATGACCGGCTTGAACCTCAAACCGGTGCTGGCCGTCAGCGAAGCCATCCAGCGTGAAATCAAAAAACGCCTCGGCGTCGGCGCGGACACGATTGGCACGCTCGATGAGGAAAAGGGATTTCAGGTCGTTGACGAAAATGCCGAGGACACCAATCTCGACGAGGCCGAGGAGGACGAAGCCTCGATCATCCGCTTCGTCAATCAGGTTTTGAAGGATGCCATCGAGCTGCGCGCGTCGGACATTCATCTCGAACCGTTTGAGGACGAGTTCCGCATCCGCTACCGCATTGACGGCGTGTTGCAGGACGTTTCCGTGCCCGCGCAACTCAAGCGTTTCCAGCCGGCCATCGTGTCGCGCGTCAAAATTTTGAGCCACCTCAACATCGCGGAAAAACGCCTG
>Ga0187858_10004671_pt1 | contig 12751 bp, 10 predicted proteins | sample June2016WEW_8_15_FD_133015 | JGI IMG/M metagenome (GOLD analysis project Ga0187858, IMG submission 133015) | Peatland microbial communities from SPRUCE experiment site at the Marcell Experimental Forest, Minnesota, USA - June2016WEW_8_150 | ecosystem: Environmental > Terrestrial > Soil >...
ACCTTGTGCCCCTGCGTCTCTTCGATGTCCACGGCCCACTTACTGTGACTGCTCACCGGGTCCACGCTCAGTCCGATGATCTTGCAATTGCGTTTCTCGAATTCCGGCTGCAGCCCGGCCATGTAACCCAGTTCGGTGGTGCACACCGGCGTAAAATCCTTGGGGTGCGAAAACAACACCGCCCAGCCGTTGCCAATCCATTCGTGGAAATTGATCGTTCCCTGCGAAGTTTCCGCGGTGAAATTCGGCGCTTCGTCGTTTATACGTAGCATTTGTGTCCCTCCTGGGGCGCGATACTATACATAGATTCGCCGTGGCCAATTTGGATTCATCGCGGCCGCACGGCTGCATCGCTGCAAAGAAAAATCTCCGGAAGGGCTCGTGGTGGACGACGAATCAAAATGCCCGGTCAGCGGGAAGCGCAAGTACGCCAGCGAAGGCGATGCTCTGGCGACAGCCGCACACCAGATCGCAACCGCTAATGCACCAAAGGATCTTCGCGCCTATCTATGCTCCTGGTGCCACGCATGGCATCTCACGAAAAATGCGGGAAAAGCTTCGAAGGATCGCAGCTGACGCGCTAGGCTCCAGCGCACCATTCCGGTCAGTTAGGCGTCGGGGATTTGGCTCCGAAAGCAGTGCAGTTCAGGAAGCTGGCGAGGAAATCGGCGCTGTTGCGGGACGTGCGATTTCGTCCAGCTTCACCCAGAAGTCTGGCCGCGATAGCCGGCATCGCGCCGATGGCTGCGCGTACAGATCGCTATTCCCCATCGCTTCCCAAATCTCGCGCAGCGGCCGCTGCCGGATGTTGCCGAAGGAATGCGGCGTGAAATCGCAGGGCGAGACGTCTCCGTTCGCCCGCAGATGCAGCTGCACCATTGCCGCGGGGCAGCCCTCAGCCACGCATGGATACGCAATGCTGGCAAACATCGTCTGATGAACGATCCGCGGGTAGTCCGGCTTCTCTGCGTACTTGCCGCGGAACTCGATCACCTTCGAGGCTTCGGCATCCGTCAAAATGCACTCGCGCTGGCCGTCCAAGCGGCCCGTCGGGATCACGTCAAAGAGAAACACCTCGAGCACGTTCAGCTTCTTGGCCACCTCCATCATCGCGTCCATATCGCCGTTTTGCATTTTCTCGCGCGTGATGTAGGTCGAGATCCCGGTCAGTATCTGCGCCTCGCGGCAGAGTTCCAGACCGCGCGTGGCCTTCGCGAATAGGCCAGGCCGGCCGCGGTTTTCGTCGTGGCGCGCCGCGTCCGGGAAATCCAGACTCACGTATACGCCGTAGAGTCCCGCTGCTTTCAGCCGCGCGATAATCGGCTCGCGCAAAAATTCCCCGTTTGAAAACATCGTGCAGACACAGCGCGACCGGTCCACTTCGGCAATAAGCTTGTAGATATTTTTGTAGAGCAGTGGCTCGCCGCCGGTCAGAACGACGCACGTCGTTCCCAAATCGAGCGCATCGTCGATCGCCTTTTTCAGTTCGTGGTAATTGAGCGCGTCGCCATTCTTGGCCGTCTCTCGCTGGTAGTCCACCGCCGAGCAGTGTGCGCATTCGCACTGGCAATTGTAGGTCACCGCCACGGTCGCCACGTGCGGCGTCCGCGCAAGCGTCACCGTCCCCGCCTTGCTGCTGTGCACCATGTTGTCCACGATCAGACGGATTCTTCGCCGCGTCACCGGCGATCCCATTGGCGGGCTCACCAGCGAGAATGCCTTGTAGCCCCCTTCGACTTCCGCCAAGGGTTTCCCCCCGACGTAGTAATCTTCCTGGGCGCGCCGGTAGCGCTCCATGCCGTTGCGGATTGCGCTTCTTTGCCAGGACTGCAAAGGAGTATCCATGCCTCACCTCTCGGAGACTGCCACCGTTAATTTAATTTTCGCCCAAGTCCCGGCAGGCATAGCAGAGGAGAACCGCCTTCCTTCAATCAGCGCCCTCGGTAAATCCCTCTCCGGAGCCCGCGCCTGCGTTAACAGCGCAGAGCGTCTCGCCGTCAGGGCGCCAGCTTCCCAGCTCGCGGGACTGGCACATTTCCATCGTTCTCATCGGGATTTGTGATTTAGATGTCTACCTAGGCGCATCGTACGCTTCTCCCGCCCTGGACACAACGAATTTGCCATTTGAGCGGACTCGCGCGATTTCGTCGAAACTGACGGGAGGCGGCGACCGGCGGAAAACCCTAGTTCAAGTGCGCGAGCCTGTCGCACGCAAGGAAAAGAAGACGGACGCCAATGTCAGCAACAAAGCCAGCGCGGCCCACCCGGCCCCATCGGCCTTCACAGCGGCGACGCGCGCGGCGGCTAGCAGTTGCGGCAGGGTGTAAGCGGGGGGCGCAGCCGCTGGACTCGCGGGAGAACGCAGCATGAATCCCGCAAATAGCAGTGTTGCCAGCGCGACGACGCCCAATGCGAATCCGGGCAGAGCGCGCTCCCAAGGAAACGGAATCGGAGGCGGTGTCGCGGCCTCGCGGCGGACAGCGTCCATCACCGAACCGGCAAACCCGGACGACGGAACGATTTGTTCTTCGCTTGAGAGAATGCGGTCCAAGGCGTCACGCGTCATGGAATCTCCTCCTGTAAGCCGGCCGAAACCCCGCGTCGCTCGAGTTTACCGCGAAGAATTTCCCGGCCGCGAAACAATCTGGCCTTAAAGGTGCCTTCCGGCACGCCGAGGCTGCGCGCCGCCGCCGGCACATCCATCTCATGAAAATAGAAAAGCAGAATCGCCTCGCGATACTTCGTCGGCAGCGCGTACACCGCGTTGCGAACGACGCGGTCGCGATCCTCATCCTCCAGCCCGCCGTCCGCCGCGTGTGTATCCTGGAGTTCCGGCAGCTCTTCAAGCGGAATTGTGCCGGCGGGAATCCGTCGCAGATCGGTGCGAAATAGATTCGTCGCCAGCGCGAAGAGCCACGTGGAGAACGCAGCCTCCCGCCGCCAGGACGCCAGCGCGCGATACGCCCGAAGAAACGCATCCTGCGCCATATCTTCGGCGCGCGCGCGGTCGCGGCAAAAACGATACGCCAGATTCACAATCGGCCCCTGCCAGCGGCGAACGATGCCATCGAACGCGGAATCGTCTCCGGCCAGCACATTTTCCACATCGGCCTGATCTTCAGCCGCGGACACTCCTCGCCTCGCTCCCCCGTGCTTCCACATGGTACGACCAGACCGTGCCGGCAATGGTTGCATTTTATTTTCTTTTCAGCCTAGCGCAAGAAAATGCAACCGCCGCGACCGCGCCGTTGTCATACCCAGTGCAAGACACAAAACGTGCGAAGGAGGGTGTGATGCCAGCGAATTTTCCGCTGTTCGTTTTTCTGGCTGTCGGAGCATTGTCGTTTTTTGCATTCCTTGCCGTGGCCACCTGGGCGGGCACGCGGCTGAAAGAGCGAGAGGCCTTCTACGAGAGCGAAACGCTGAAGAAATTCGCTGACATGCAAGGCGGCGGAGCGAATCCGGTACTCGAATTGTTGCGCGAGAAAGAAAAGATTGCGCGGACCAAGCAAACAGAAGGCATCAAGCTCGGGGGACTCGTAACCCTTGCAAGCGGCATCGGTTTGATGATCTTTATCGCGGCAGCCGCCCATTCCCGCCCTGCATTTCTGGTTGGCCTTATTCCATTGCTCGTTGGTTTAGCACTGCTGGCTTACGCCTTGTTCATGGCCCCGAAAGATTGACGGGTGCCGCCGCGCCGCGCTTCGTCCGCGGCGCGGCCCGCTCCATTCAATCGACGATCCAGCACCCTCGGGCGCCGAAACCACTGGCTGCGTCTCCGACTAGCGCGCTAATCGCGTATCAACGCGGTTCTGCGACACTTATCGCTCCTTTCCTCTTCCGAACCTGTATAATCCGCGAACACCATGGCACTGTCCGCTGGCACTAAATTAGGCCCCTACGAAATCGGAGCGCCGCTCGGCGCCGGCGGAATGGGCGAAGTCTATCGAGCGCGCGACACTCGTCTGGGCCGCGACGTCGCGATCAAAATTCTTCCCTCCCAGTTTTCGCACGATCCCATGCTCAAGCAGCGCTTCGAGCGCGAAGCCAAAACTGTCTCGCAGCTCAGCCACCCGCACATTTGCGTCCTGCACGATATCGGCTCGCAAGACGGCGTGGATTATCTGGTGATGGAGTTGGTCGATGGCGAAACGCTCGCGCAGCGCCTGGAGCGCGGCCCCCTGCCCCTCGATCTAGTCCTGAAAATCGGCGCGCAGATTGCCGACGCGCTGGACAAAGCCCATCGCAGCGGCGTGGTGCATCGCGATCTGAAGCCCGGCAACCTGATGCTCACGCGCAGCGGCGCGAAACTTCTGGACTTCGGCCTCGCGAAGCCGCCGGTCTCACAGGCGATGGGTTCGGCGCTCACGGCTGAAATGACGCAAGTCGCGCCCGTCACGCAGGCCGGCACAATCGTCGGCACGTTCCAATACATGTCGCCCGAGCAGATCGAAGGAAAGGAAGTGGATGGGCGCAGCGATATTTTCGCGCTCGGCGCCGTCCTCTACGAAATGCTCACCGGCCGGCGCGCGTTTCAAGGCAAATCGCAACTCAGCGTCGCCTCGGCAATTTTGGAAAAGGATCCCGAGCCGATCAGCACGGCGAAACCTCTCACGCCGCCCGCGCTCGATCACGCGATTCGCATGTGCCTTGCGAAATCCCCGGACGATCGCTGGCAAACCGCGCGCGATCTGAAATCGGAATTGAATTGGATCGCCGAAAGCGGCGCGCCGCCGGAGCAGGCCGCCGCTCCGCGCAGCAATCGATGGGCGTCGATCACCGCGCTCGCATGCGTCGCAGTCGCCGCAGCAGCCGGAGCCGCGGCATGGCTGCTGAAGCCCGCGCCGGCGTCCGATCGGATGATGCAATTGGCTGTGCCGCTTCCCGAGGACATGTCAGCCCCCGTTTTCGCCAAACTGTCGCCGGACGGCCGTCGCGTGGTCCTGGCCGTCCTCGTAAAGAATCAACAGCTGCTTTGTCTTCGGTCCCTAGATTCATCCGAAATTCAGCCCCTGCCCGGGACCGACAACGCCCGGTCCCCTTTTTGGTCTCCCGACAGCCGGTCCATTGGGTTTTATTCCGGTGGAAAACTGAAAACGATTTCCGCCGATGGCGGACCGGCACAGGTGTTGTGTGACGCGGACCAGGCCGGACACGGCGGAACCTGGAGTGGTGACGGAGTGATTCTCTTCACCGCCGATAGCGGGCCTCTTCAAAGAGTGAACGCTTCGGGAGGAAGTTGCGCTCCGTTGATGAAGGAAGAGTCTGGCGAAAATGACATCTCCCCCATTTTCCTGCCCGATGGAAAGCATTTCCTCTACCAGGTGCAGGGAGCCGACGAATCCAAAGCCGGCATTTACGTCGCGTCGCTCGATAATCCCGCCGGTCAGCGCCTGCTTGCTGACCAAACCAGCGCTCTATTTGTTCCTTCGAGTCACGGACGCAATCAAGGTTATCTGTTCTTTCGGCGCGGAACCACGCTGACGGCGCAGGCATTCAACACCGGCACGCTCCAACTCGCGGGAGACGCCTTCCCCGTCGCCCAGCGCGTCGCCTTAGACGCTAGCATCCAACTTGCCGTCTCGACTTCCGAGAACGGTCTCTTACTTTATTTGTCCGACTTGGTCCGTGATTACCAGCTCTCTTGGTTTGACCATACCGGGAAAGAATTGGGAAACGTCGGGCCGACGGGACGCCAAGACGGACCCGAGCTTTCGCCCGACGGTAAGATCGCGGCGATGAATCGCAACTTTAGCGGCACGGACACCGAACTGTGGCTGGAAGATCTGGCCCGTGGCAGCGCGACCCCGTTCACATTTGATCCGACGCACGGCCTTGAAGGGGTGTGGTCTCCAGATGGATCCCAAATAATCTTCGCCACTAGCGACGGAAAGCTTTATCGAGAACGGACGAACGGGGGCGGTCAGCAGGAACCGCTGCTGGCGGACGGCGCCCAAAAGTATCCGTCCGACTGGTCGCGCGACGGCCGGTTCTTGCTTTACACCTATATTGATTCCAAGACCGGCGCCGATATTTGGGTGCTGCCCGATCCGTCCGGGAAGTCCGGTGATAGCAAACCGTTCCCCTTTCTTCAGACTCAGTTTATGGAAAGCCAAGCACAGTTCTCTCCCGATGGCCGGTGGATCGCTTACACCTCGTACGAATCTGGTCAGAGCGAAATTTATGTCCGGCCATTTTCCGGACAGCCTTCCGCAACCGCTGGCGAATGGAAAATTTCCGCCGATGGCGGTGTCGCGCCGCGCTGGAGCCCGGACGGCAAGGAACTCTATTATCTGAACAGGACCACAACGGGCCATTTCAAGACTCAATTGATGGCCGTGCCGGTTCACGCGAGCGGCGCGACTTTCGAGGCCGGAACACCCAAACCGCTTTTCGACTTCAACTACCTCGGCATCGTCCCGCAGCGTAACATTTTCGGATATAGCGTGGCGCCGGACGGCCAGCGGTTCCTTGTGACCGCTTCCACCCAGCCGATTACGACAACGCTGAACGTCATCGTGAATTGGGAAGCCAGCGCCCCCAGAAACAAATAACGATCCGCGCCGGGGGCTCGAACATCTCCGGTTCACGCGTTCCTCGCGCGCCAACACGCTCAACGTGAGTTACCGTTCCATTCCTCTTCTGAACCTGTATAATTCGCGGACACCATGGCACTCTCGGCCGGCACCAAATTAGGACCCTACGAAATCGTCGCCCCGCTCGGCGCCGGCGGCATGGGAGAAGTCTATCGCGCGCGCGATTCCCGATTGAACCGCGACGTCGCGATCAAGGTCCTCCCCGCGCATCTTTCCTCCGAACCGCAGCGCCGCGAGCGCTTCGAGCGCGAAGCCCGCGCCATCTCCGCGCTGAATCATCCCCATATCTGCACGTTGTACGACATCGGCCGCGAGGGCGCGACCGATTATCTGGTGATGGAGCTTGTCGAAGGCGAGACGCTCGCCACGCGCCTCGAAAAAGGCGCGCTCCCGACGGAGCAAGTCCTGCGCCTCGGCGCTGAAATCGCCGACGCCCTCGATAAGGCCCACCGCCTCGGAATCACTCACCGCGATTTGAAGCCCGGTAACATCATGCTCACGAAAGCCGGAATCAAACTCGTCGATTTCGGCCTTGCAAAATTCACGGCGCTCGCCGCGCCTGCCGCAAACAACGCCGAAACCATGCTCGCGACAATGCTTCCCGCCGACCCGGCCAAGCCGCTTACGGGCGAAGGCATCATCGTCGGCACATTCCAATACATGGCGCCCGAGCAAATCGAAGGCGGCGAAGCCGACGCGCGCTCCGACATTTTTTCTTTCGGTGCCGTGCTCTACGAAATGGCCACAGGCAAAAAGGCCTTCTACGGCAAGACTCCAGCGAGCGTCATCGCCGCCGTCCTGGCCGCCGAGCCCACGCCGATCTCGACTCTGCAACCCATGACTCCGCCGGCGCTTGAGCGCCTGGTGAAAATCTGTCTCGCGAAAGATCCCGATGAGCGTTTCCAAAGCGCCCACGATCTCAGCCTGCAACTCAAATGGATAGCCGAAGCCGGTTCGCAAGCAGGAGTCGCCGCGCCCGTCGTCGCGCACCGCCGCAGCCGCGAAAGAATCGCATGGGCGCTCGCCGCGGTGGGCCTGATCCTCGCCGCCGCGCTAGCCTTCGTCTATGTTCGCTCCTACCTCAACCAGCCTAAGCCGACTCGTGCGCGCTTTCTTGTCTCTCTGCCCGACAACGTGTTCATCTCTCAGGTGAGCCCCTCGCCCGACGGCCATTACTTGGCATTTGTCGGTGTCACCAAGGATGGAGTGCGCCAGCTTTGGGTGCGCCCGATTGACGCTGTGGACGCGCAGCCGATGGCCGGAACGAAGGGCGCGGATTTTTTTTTCTGGTCGCCGGACAGCCGCTATCTCGCGTACTACGACGCCGTCAGTCTGAAAAAGGTGCCCATTTCTGGCGGAACCCCGCAGACGCTATGTGAGTTGTCCGGAATCGGAAACGGAGGCTGGAGTAGCGCTGGCGTGATTCTCTATGGCACCAATGCCGCGGGCCCGATTATGAAAGTTTCCGCGGATGGCGGCGAACCCAGTCCTGCGACCACGCTTGACCGATCGCTGGCGGAAACCAGGCACCTCGCCCCCTGGTTCCTGCCGGATGGGCGGCATTTCCTTTATCTTTCCATTCGCAACACCACCGGCCCCACAGCGTGGACGTGCATCGGCTCGCTCGATTCTAACGAGACCAAGTGCTTGGGGAACACCGATTCTGTCGTCCGCTACGCCCCGCCAGGTTATCTGCTCTACGTGCGCGCGAACGCGCTCGTGGCCCAGCCGTTCGATCTCCACGCGCTTGCAACTACCGGCGACCCAGTTCCGATCGCCGAGAGCGTCCAGAGCTTCTCGGTCTCCGACAGCGGCATCCTGTCCTACACTCCTGCGGAAGCGGCCACTCAGTACCAGATGCAGTGGTTTGATCGTAGTGGCAAGACGCTTGGTACGGTTGGCCAGCCCGGCTTGTACAGCGCCCCAGCCCTATCGCCCGACGGCACCCGAGTCGCGGTCGGTATGATTGACCCGCACGTCGGCACCCGCGATCTATGGCTCTTCGATTTGAAGCGAGCTACGGCCTCGCGATTGACATTCGATCCCACGGACGAGTCCAATCCTGCTTGGTCCCACGACGGCAGCCAAATCGTGTTCACTTCGACGCAAACCGGAAATCGAGACATTTACCAGAAGGCGTCCAGCGGTCTCGGCAATTCCCAGCTTGTCTTCGCCTCCAAAGATCAGCAGAAGAGCGTTGACGACTGGTCGCCCGACGACCGCTACGTTGTGTACGACACGACTTCTCCAGGCAGTCTGTGGATTCTGCCGCTCTTCGGCGACCGCAAACCCTCTCTCTTTGTGCAGGGCTCTACGGAGGCCAGGGAGGCGCGCTTCTCGCCCAACGGCCACTACATCGCCTATTCCTCAAACGAGACCGGCAATTACGAAATCTACGTCCGATCGTTTCCAGACCCGACGAGTAAATGGCAGGTCTCATCCGGCGGCGGCGCGCACCCCGAGTGGCGGCATGACGGTAAGGAACTCTATTTCATCTCGAGCGGAAAGCTGGTGGCCATGGACGTCTCGACAGACGGCCCGCAGTTCCAGTCCGGTGTTCCCAAGCCTCTCTTCGCTGTCGATTTTCGCCCCGATCGAGGCAGTGGAAATGGCGTCTACGCCGTGACCGCCGACGGCCAGCGCTTCCTCGCCGTCACCAACGTCGAGCAACAAACCATCGCACCCGTCACCGTCGTCATGAATTGGGCCGCTGATTTGAAGCGATGATAGTCGCGCCATCCCACGCGCCAACTTGACTTGCCTTCCCCCGCTGGATATCTTGCGTCGAGGCTACTTTTGAGACCGCAACGCAACCGCCGAACAGCCGCCGCCGCAGGACCGCATTTGGTCCTTCGACCACGTAACCCAGTTCCAGCGCCAAAATTTCGTCGCCGTGAATCCCAACATGGACGGCCCCTACACCTACGTCGCCCCGGACGTCCCGCGCCCGAAAAAATAGGACTGCCAGCGCCGACGCGCACACAACAACCGTCATGCCGACGGTGCAGTAGTGCGCTGAACCTTCGGAATTCTTCCGAACGTTGCGTTGCGACCGGCCACACTCGCGGAAATCGACTCCTCGTCGCGCGTGGATGAACCTGCTGAGGCCGTTAAACCAGGCTACGGGACATCGGGAATGCAAATGCACTTGTACGGTTTATGCGTTACTCAGGCATTGAGGTGGCTCTGCGACAGCTGTCGCTCCGTTCGACTTCTGAACCTGTATAATCCGCGCACACGATGGCACTCTCAGCTGGCAAGAAACTCGAGCCTTACGAGATCGTCGACCCACTCGCCCGCGGCCAGTTGTTTTGCGGCTAAACCCGAACCGCTTTTCGCCCATATCTGCACAAAGTTGCATTCCCACGGTCTCGCGTTCCCCGTCTGATCCCTAACCATCGATAAAGAAACTAGTTAACTAGGTGGCTCTGCGGCCCTCGGCGGGTCTCGAATTGCATCGCTCATCTTGGCATTTCATCGGCCGTATGTATTTGGAGCGCGTCCGAGGGCCAGGGGGAAACATGGAAAGCGTCGGCCAAATCACAATTATTCAGAAAGTCCTACTCGCACTGAGTGCTCGCCGCATCGGAAGCACCGCCAGCACTGCGACTATGACCCTAGTGATCTTGGGCCTCCTGCTCTCGGTCGGCGCCCGCGCCGCCCGCGCCGATGGCTACACCTACACTGTCGTCAATCCTCCCGGCTCAAGTGCCAGCGAGGCCTACGGTATCAACGCCAGCGGAGAGATCGTGGGATTCGAATTCGACAGCACGTACGAAGGCTTTCTCGATGACGGCGGAACGTATAGCGTGATCAATCCTCCCGGCTCAAGTTCCAGCCAGGCCTACGGCATCAACGCCAGCGGAGAGATCGTGGGATTCAATGCTACGACCTCCGAAGGCTTTCTGGATGACGGGGGCACCTTTACTGCGATAGATCCTCCCGGTGCAACTTACAGCGAGGCCAACGGCATCAATGACAGCGGGGAGATCGCGGGATTCCAACTTGGCGGCACCTACCAAGGCTTTCTGGATGACGGGGGCACCTTTACTGCGATCAATCCTCCCGGCTCAAGTTCCAGCGAGGCCTTCGGCATCAACGCCAGCGGTGAGATCGTGGGATACAATATCACCACCTCCGAAGGCTTTCTTGATGACGGGGGCACCTTTACGGTGATCAATCCTCCAGGCGCAAGTTCCAGCACGGCTTTCGGCATCAACAGCAGTGGGGACATCGTTGGCGAGGAAATCAACGGCGGCGTCCTCGAAGGTTTTCTCGATGACGCCGGCACTTTTAGTGTGATCAATCCTCCAGGCGCAAATTCCAGCGCGGCCCTCGGCATCAACGATAGTGGTGACATCGTTGGGTATTATGTAAACGCAGAGGGCGAGAACGAGGGATTCTTAGCGACACCGGTTGCCGCTCCTGAGCCCAGCAACCTGTCGCTGCTGGGCACGGGACTGCTCGCTCTGCTTGTACTGGCTGCAGCGAAGCGGGAAGGCCTGCGGCGGCGCGGCTGATTTGAGGGCGGCCGTTTGCACTGAATTTTCACCTCTCACCACGCCCGAGCCTGGCACCGTCGGTCTCACAATGCTCGGAATCGGATTGGTGTTGGTGATGCGAAAGCGATTTGCCCGGGGTCTCCCACAGGCCGATTGAACAAATCGTGCAGCCAGCCTGCCGGACCCGGAGGCCTCAACGAGAGTTCGACCGTCTCGAGCTCCGCAGCCGTGGCTGGATTCAATCTGAGCAGCGTTGCTTTGAACACCCCCGGCGTCTATTCGCTGTCAGCCACGGCGGGGGGTCTCACAACTGCTACCGGAACCGTGTCGGTTATCGAAGCTCCCACTGTGGTGCTTACAACCACGACATCCCTGGCTTTGGTGTCGGGTAGCTATGTAGCGACAATCACGGTCACCAATAGCGGCACGGGACCTGCTGGCAACGTGGAACTGACGAAGGCCACACTTGGCTCCGTCACGGGAACGACGTTGCCGCAGAGCCTGGGAACCATCGCCGCGAACGGTGGATCGGCCACAGCCACGGTTACCTTCTCGGAGAGCGCGGGAAGCCCGGGAGCGAGGACTGTTGAGAGCTACTCGGGAACCTATACGGGTGGCACGTTCAATGCGAGCGTCCGCGCGGTGCTGCCATAGGCAGAGGAGAACCATAATGTTGAAGAATAATAGAACCCGGGAGGATAAGATGAGGATCTTGAGACGTTCGCTGGTACTTTCTCTGACGATTGTGGGTTTCCTGCTGGCCGGCACCGCGGCAAAGGCAGATCCACTTACCATAACGCTTGCCTCGGCGTTTCAAAGCGTCGATTCTGTTGCTGGGGGTAATCCCATCTTTGTTGCGACTGTGGCGAACACTAGCGCAGATACGGTGTATCTGAACGCCGACAGCAGCACGCTCGCTGGACCCTTGACGTTGGATGACAGCCCGTACTTTAACAACTTCCCCCTCGACCTAACGGCAGGGCAGTCCTACACCGCTGAGCTGTTCGACGTGACCGTACCACCCGGAACCCCGACGGGTCTCTACGCCGGGGACTTCGAAATCATAGGTGGCGGCGAATCGGACTACACCGATGTGGCCGGCACTGTTAACTTCGATGTTAATGTGCCGGAGCCATCGAGCCTGGTGCTATTGCTTACTGGGCTGGTCGGTCTGCTTGGCTTGGTCGGTCTCGGAGGAACAACTCTCCGTCGCCGAGTGATTGAATAGGTGATCTCTGAGCGGGGGAGCCTATCGTGGAGATAAGCTCCCCCTCCGTTTTTTTTTGATCGGGCAGCAAACTGTACGCGAGCTACGTGGCCACGCTAACCGCTGCGAGCCTCACCGCCGGACCGCACTGACGACACTGCATAACCTCGCTTGAATGATCTCCAGTTGCTGCTGAACCGTAAGCGCCCGGTCTGTGACGTGTGGACGAGGTGGGGGTGAGAGAAGATGATGGCTCCTGGTGGACACTTCCTTTGGTGTCCACTTGGAGGATACGTGGACAATTCGGAGCAAGCAGTCGTTAAGAGCGAGCCGCAGAGACGACGGCGGTCGGCTTGATGGTGGGAATCGGCGGCTCGCTGGCGCTCACGCGCACGATGAAATCGATACTGTTTGGAATCAGCGCGACGGACCCGGTTACGGTGGTC
>Ga0187858_10004679_pt1 | contig 12737 bp, 17 predicted proteins | sample June2016WEW_8_15_FD_133015 | JGI IMG/M metagenome (GOLD analysis project Ga0187858, IMG submission 133015) | Peatland microbial communities from SPRUCE experiment site at the Marcell Experimental Forest, Minnesota, USA - June2016WEW_8_150 | ecosystem: Environmental > Terrestrial > Soil >...
CCTTTGAAGGTCACATCCTTATGAAGCCCGACCTCGATGGCCGCCAGTGGCGACTGATATGTCGATGACAGCGGCCCCAATGGTTGCAGCGTATTCAACGAAGTAGTATTGCCCTGGTTGTCGACCATGGTGTAACCCAGATGTAAGGTGATTCGCGGGATGGGCGTAAGCGTCAAAGCGAAGTAACCGAACTGCGTATGGGTATGGTAAAAACCGTAAGTCTGCAAAAGAGACGGGTCTTCAGCACAGGTCGTGGTGTCCGCCGGGGTCACCGTTCCCGCAAAACAGATAAACATGTTCTGCTGAATAGCGTCGAAGTTATAGGCCATGTCCAGGCCCCAATACTTATTGGGATTAATCATTGCGTTCAGCACCGTCGAATAGTTGTGCTGGTTGTAGTTGATGTCGCTGACGGTGTTCTTGCCTTGCTGAAACTTCAGGTTGGCGCCCACGGTGAGCCACGGGTGGGGAGAATACGAAATATTCCCGGAAATGTTCAGGGAGGCCAGCGGATCGATGCGGTAGATCCAGTTATAGCTCCGCCAAATTTGGCATTCAAATTGGCATGCAGGGTACTTCCCTTGCGGAACCAAACCCCGAGAACCCCGGAGTAATCGTTGATCTCAGTCGTGGGATTGCCCCAGGGCGCGATGACTCCGATGAGTGTGCAACTGCCGTCAGGGTTCAAAGGTAACCCGGCGCAATTGCCGCGGTTCGGCAGAGTCGGATAGTAAATGTCGCCCAGAGCGGTTTGAGAGGAGTTGCCAGGCTGGATGGTGTAGTTGTCCCAGTCGAATCCAGCTCTCACTCCAAACCAGCGAGATACGTCATACTGCACCTGGAAGTCGTTCTGCTTCATATTCTGGGCGATTAAATTGACGTTTATTTCATTGATTATGTCGGCCGGCGAACTGGAATTGTGCGAAAGGCTGGTGGGCGGGAATATCGCCACCGGTGTAAGCAGAGAGGTCGAACCGCCGGCTGCACCAAAGTAGTTGGTCTGTAGGTTCAAATAGTTTCCCGCCACGCTGAAGTTGCGAAAACGGAAGGTCTCTACCAAACGGAGCTTGTCGCTGATGTGATACGTAGCCGAAACGTCGGCCGATGCGGAGTTCCATTTGGCGTTGGAATTACTACCCGCGGTATTGGAACCGAGACTGTCCGTCCGGCTTTCCAGTCCACTGAAAACTTCATTGAATGGCGTATTCATTTGCGCATGGCTGTACTGGAACTGGCCGTTGAAGTCCAGGTGCTTGATCGACGACGATGTCAGGTTGAACTGTTCGGTTGGAATAAACGTGTTGATGTGCTGGTCCAGGCTGTAATTGAGGAAGCCATTACACGCTGGATTAGCGATCCCATTTATGAGCGGCATCGCGCAAGGACTTCCGCTGTTGAACCACGATAGCCCCAGACTGACTGGCGTGCCATTGGAAAGCGGCCAGGAATTGAAGGGGCTCAATCCATACGTTGTTCCGCCGTCGTAGTACTGAAGAAGTTGGGTGTAGCTGAGGGTGGTCTTCTTAGTGGCGCGGAAATCAACTCCGAAGCGAAAGCCATTAAGCGTATTGTCCGTACTCTCGTTGAGTAGAGCTTCCGTACCTTCATGGACGCTGCTGAACGCGGGGCCGTCGAAGCGGTTTCGGTTGTAGTCCAGGCGAAAGGAGACCCGGTGCATCGGCAGCACGACGAGATCGAAGTTATATAGATTCTGCCGATTGTAATAACCGTGCGGCGAGTTCAGGATTGGAACCGGCGGCGATCCGGCCGCCGGATTGAGGGGATTAGCAAACAAGTCGTAATCGAAATAATTTTGAATGTGCTGGTAGCTGCCGCTGAAGGTGTACCAGCGGTACTTCGAAACGCGTACACGTGCCGCCTGTTCGGGATCTCCTCCCCATCCAAAGCTGTTGAGCGTCAAGGTATCGAAGACATCCTGGTGGCTAATCGACTGCATGGTGAGCGATTGCTCCAGGATGCGAACACCAGTCTGATCGTTGACCAGTGTGTCGTACATCGGCTGGCTCCCGCTGACCTCGGAGATGCGGCCCCCGAGTTCAATTGACTGGGTGACCCGAAAACCGCCAATTTCCTGACCCTCATCGGACGCTGCCGAAGAGCTGGACGAAGCAGGGGACGGATTTTGCCCCGAACTCTGCGCGGGTGCGCCGCTCGTCCAGATCAGGCAAGCCACGACCAGCGTAACGCCAAGAGCAGAAACGTTGGAACTTCTTTGGTAAGACATCACCCTGCCTCGCAGCTACCGGAAGAACAGCGGATCAAAGTTGGAGCCGTGGATCTGCGTGTGGCACATCGTGCATGCTTGATACTTGGTGGCCTGGTTGTGGAACGAGGGCGCGCCCGGCGCCGCTCCGTTCATGTTCGGGGTATGACAGCGAAGACACAGGAAGTTGACGTTGTTCACTTGCAGCAAGCGCGGATTGGTTGATCCGTGTGGCGTGTGGCACGAAAGACAACCCTCATCGGTTTTCACGGGAGCGTGCTCGAAGACGAACGGCCCCATCGTGTCCGTGTGACACTTGGTACAAACCGCAAATTGACCGGCGGCGGCTCGCACCTGGTGACCGGTCTGGGTGCCATGAGGGTTGTGGCAGTCGCTGCACTGGATAAGTCCAACATCGACACGATGCCGGTAGGGCCGCGCGAATTCCGCCTTTTGCGCGGCATGGCAACCGTAGCACAAGGCAGTCTGCGGTTTCGCCAGCAGAAAATTGACATCGGTCGAGCCATGCGGACTGTGACAGGTCGTACAGCTGACACCATTGGCCAAGTGTTCAGAGTTGGAAAAATTTTGCGTTTCCAGGCTGGATTGGTGGCACTTCGTACAGATCGCCGCCGTCTCGGCGGGACTCAGCGTTTCAAAACGAATGATCTTGGTGGGGTCGCCGCCGCCGTCAACATGGGCCTGCGCCGGACCGTGACATCCCTGACATCCATGCTGACCGCCCTTGAGCAGCGCCGAGTGCGGCGTGTTCGCGAAGTGCTTGTCCCATACTTCCTGGTGGCAGGTCTTGCAAATGTCGGTGTCGGCGTACTGGACGCCAGTCGATCCGGGGAACGCGGCGGATGTTTGCGGAGCCGGGTTACCTGGGTGCTCTTGTGCTCGTACCGGGACGGTCAGGCAGCAAGCCACGAAAAATGCCAATGTGAACGAAAGGAGTGTTCTGCGTTTGCGGTGAATCATCCTCGCCCCACGCCAATCTCAGAGTTCCGCGTAACGCGGAAAATTGGTTCGCATTCTCCGATTAGGACAGCAACAAATGACTACACGGTCGCGAATTTCGAACCAGTCAAACACATACCACAAAAGCATGTCTGGTCAAAATTGCACAGTTTTTTGAAATATTCAACCCGTCGAAGCCACGCCGGTCGAGTTTATAAGCGTGGCTGGGCATCCCGGACCTGGCCTTGGACCGCAAGCCGCAAATTCTTCTGGGCGGAAATGATCAGAGGGGAAAGCCGTATCCGGCAAACCACATGCGCTCTTATTCTTGAAGAAATATGTTGAGGAGGGTGTTGTGAACCCGGATCTCGCCGTTGTATTCGATGAAGCCCAGCTTCCTGAAGCGATTCATAAAGAAACTCACACGGGATCGGGTCGTGCCAATCATTTCAGCTAGTGTCTCCTGGCTGATCTTCGGAACCACTGTCTCCGGTTTGCTTTCCTTGCCGAACTGCGCGAGCAGTAACAGAATCCTCGCCAGCCTCTTTTCGCTGGAATTGAAAAGTTGGTCTACCAGGTCCGCTTGTATGCGGGCGTTCCGGGTGAGGAGAAAAGACATGAACATCTCAGCCAGTTGTGGTTCTTGATGCAGTACGCGGACCATTTCCGCCTTGCTGATCCTGAGCAGCGCGCACTCGGTCATTGCGGTAGCAGTCTCAAGCCGAAGAGGGTGTGCTGAAGCCAGGCAGTTCTCCCCCAGGAATTCTTTGGCTCCCACCAGGGCGATGGTTGCTTCTTTTCCGTTCGCGGATGTGACCGTTACTTGCAGTCGGCCTGTCTGCACGTAAAAAAGTGTGTCGGCCGGATCGCCTTGGGCGTAGGCGACTTCGGTTTTCTTCAGACTGACAACTCTTCTGCCCAACCCAGCTCTCGCGAGAAAGGCCTCGGGATCGAAAGCCCCATCGCCATTTCTTGGTTTTGCATCGGACGTTGGATGCCGGGAAGGACTGGCTACTTTGCCACGGGAAGGTTTCTTGGGTCGAATCGGATCGCTTGACCCAATTCCCTGGGCGGCCAGGTCTTGGGTGCGGGTCGCAATGCCCCTCGCACTCATTTCGCACCTCCGAAGGGCAGATACGTACACTTCGACATGGTACATCTTAGCGCTCATCCGTTGGCGCTACCTGTTCAATATTGCACAGTTAATCATTTAGTAATAGCCGGCATGTGAGCGATTTTGCACAGCCCCATCTGCATTGAAGCGGTAACCTTCGCTTACAAAGGGTTGGAGCAAGCCCTGCGTCAGTCATCGGTATTGAACGCGATTAGCCTCGATCAACAAGTGTGCGCGTTGGAGTGATGCCTTGATCAGTATTACAGCTCGAAGATCAACTCTTTTGGGAGCTTTGCGAGACGCTTATGCCAAGTAAACGTGCGCTTTCCTTCAATCCCGGGGCATTTCTGAAAAGGATCGGCCGCCACCGCGCCAGTCGGGAATACCGCAATAAGCAGCTCATATTTTCTCAGGGCGATGCTGCGGATGCGATGTTCTACATCGAAACTGGGAATGTGAAACTGACGGTTCTCTCCAAAGGCGGAAAGAAAGCCGTCATCGCCATTTTCCGGCAAGGCGATTGTTTCGGGGAAGGCTGTTTAGCAAGGACCTCCCGGCGGATGTCCACTGCGACAGCGGTGCACTCGACCACGATCGCGCGGGTAGAAAAGGCGATCATCGTTCGGATCATTCACGAAGACCCGGTGTTCGCAAGACTATTTATCGCTCACCTGCTCTCTCGCGTTGCCCGAATTGAAGAAGACTTCCTGGATCAAATCTTCAATTCCAGCGAGAAGCGGCTGGCGCGAACTCTGCTGACGCTGGCGAACTTCGGTGCGAAATCCAAGCTGGATCCCGCCATCCTCAAGGTGAGCCAGGGGACCTTGGCCGAGATGATTGGCACGACCCGGTCGCGAGTAAGCTTCTTTATGAATCGGTTCCGTAAGATGGGCCTCATCGAGTACAACGGCAGCTTGCGCGTGCACCGAGCACTGCTCACCTTTCTTTTGCGCAAATAGCCGCCATGCCCCAGGTCGCGTATTCCATACCAGTTTCTCTATCCCACTTAAAGATGACAAGTGTGCACTTTTGACCAGGGTTCCGGCGAAGGCAAAGGCTATCTTACAATAGATTCAATCACACCAGTCGCATGGGAGGTGCACTCATGATCGACGTCATCATCGCTGACCACCAGGAGCTTTTTCGTATTGGGATGGCAGAAGCGCTGGCGGTCGCGGACGACGTTCGCGTTGTAGGTCAAGCACACTCCTCAGAAGAGTTGGTGACCACATTGAAAAAGGTCAAACCACACGTATTGATGCTGTCGACGAACTTTCTGCCAGCGCTTTCGAAGATCCAGCGGATGTTGAAACGGCGCCAGACTGCGCTGCTGGTGCTGACGGAGGAGAACGACCGAAGTGCCTATGTGCGCTGGTTGCGAGCACGGGGTATGGTCTATCGTTCAATGGATGGGCCCGCTCTCATCGATGCTGTGCGCCGAGTAGCGCGAGGCGAGCTGTTTGTTCAGGACCGAAGCTCCGACATCCGAGAAGACCAGCACAAAGTTGCATGATGGCGAGCGAGAGTCCGATCAGCGCTGGCATTTATTTCTCAGTTTCGCAGAGATGTGAGGACACCTCGTCCTTACGGCGGTCTCTGTCAGTCGCAACCGCTCACCTTCTCAAAACTATACACGTGCGAGTCTGTTCGACCCTCCGCGGCCATCGGGTTCGCGTTCCAAGTAAATAGGACTGGAGAGCCTTGAAAGACATGCTGCATGAGGTGTCCCCTTTTGCTCAGACCTGAAGGAACCCGGAATGAGAGAGTAAGCATGTGATGTTTTTTTTCCGGTAATCCCGGCAGGAGCAAACATGCCGAATGGCTCGAAGGCGCAGATTCTGGTTGTCGATGACGAACCCAGTATTCGCGAAAGCTTAGGAATGTTACTCACGTCGGTTGGATATGACGTGGCCTTGGCAGAAAACGGCGTCAGTGCTGTATCGCACCTGGACCAAAGGGTCCCGGATTTGATCGTCACCGATCTCAACATGCCGGAGATGTCTGGCGTTGAGTTGATCTCACATGTACGTAGCCTGCACCCATCGATTTTGATAGTCGCCATGAGCGGCGACTACCAGGGCGACTCCGTGCCCGCGGGCATCATCGCAGACAGGTACTATCCGAAGGGACAGCACCCTCACAACCTTTTAACAGCAATCGCAAACTTGATCGCAATGAGCCGGGCCGGCAGGGATGTTTACGAAAACAGCTCTCGGGCGACTCTGGATTCTTAGAACGAGGAGGAAATTATGATTGGAACCGTCTTGATCGTTCTGTTGGTGTTGTTTCTGGTGGGCGCGCTCCCGACGTGGAACCACAGCCGTTCCTGGGGTTATTTTCCCAGCAGCGGACTGGGTTTGATACTGGTCGTCGTCGTGGTTTTGCTGCTGCTTGGCCGGATATAGTTGAACGGTAGTAACGCTCGTCGATCCCCGCGTTCTGCTGCCAATGTCAACACAGTGGTATCACCGTGAACTTCGGTGGAAGTGAAGACAAATCTGTCTTGACTGCCAAGCCGCAACCTCAACGCATCCAACCAGGCAAAAGGGAGACATCCATGCTTTGGACAATTTTCGTTATTCTGCTGGTTCTGTGGCTTCTGGGCTTCAGTTTCCATATTGCAGGCGGTCTAATCCACCTCTTGCTGGTCGTTGCTGTCGTGGTTCTGGTTATCAACTTGATCAGCGGTCGCAGGACAGCCTGATCTTCACGGCGACAATCGCCCTCTCACAAGTAGTCCACAAAATAGCGTGGAATAAAAAGGAAATGTGCTTTATGAAGAAATACGCAATTGCTTTGTTGACTTTATCTTTGACCATCGTTGCCTTTGCCGGCGAGCAAGACACCACAGCGCGCTTACAAGCAGCCGGCACGGTCATGAACGAGATCATGGCTGCACCTGACAAGGGCATCCCGGAAGAAGTTCTGAATGGCGCTAAGTGTATCGCCGTGGTACCGAACATGGGGAAGGGTGGATTCATTGTAGGCGGCGAGCATGGACGTGGCGTGGTCACCTGCCGCACGTCCCATGGGTGGAGCGCACCGGCATTTATTTCGATTGGTGGGGGCAACTTTGGCTTCCAAGCTGGCGCTCAGTCAGTTGATCTTGTCATGTTGTTCATGAATGACAAGGGTGTACAAGGACTGCTGTCAAGCAAATATGAACTCACTGGGGAAGCATCAGCCACGGCGGGTCCGGTTGGAAGGCATGCCTCGGCGGGTACCGACTGGAAGATGAACACGGAAGCCTTGAGCTACTCGCGTACCAAAGGCTTGTTTGTAGGAGTCGCCGTGGATGGCGCTAAGATCCAGCAGGACAAAGACTCAACGATCGCTATGTACGGCAAGGATGTCTCTTTTCGTGAAACGCTGTCAGGAAATGCGCATATCCCAGCCAGCGCTGACCCGTTTCTGGCAGCTGTAAAGGCAGCCGAAAAACAAACGCGCGAAACTGCCGAAAACAAGTAGTTGAGATTATCCGGCGCGGGCTTCCAGGCACGCCGGATATCGAAGAGTCGCGGCCTTGGCGGTGAGGTTTTCTTAGGGAAAAACCACGCCGGTCCAGCGCCGCGATTGTTCTTCCATTATCACTTTGGGAGTAGCGGAGCATCGGCACCTCGCCGGCACAGTAGAAAGCTTTAAGCTTTCTTAGTCTTGACTCGGGAAGTCCGAACTTAAATTTGGAACAAGGATAACCACTATGACGACAAATGAGCAGAGTAAGTGTGCGCATCTGCCATGCAGGTGCGTGGTGCAGCCTGGCGACAAATACTGCGGACAAGCCTGTAAGGAAGCCGGATCTGCAGAAGTTGAGATTGCGTGCCAGTGCGACCATGGAATTTGTCCGCTGACCGTATGAAGGGGCATGGCCTGCTAGCGGGCAGGCCCGGATATTAGATGATCGACGCGAAACCAATCGCGATCGCAGACATTGATCCTTCACTTATGGGGCTAAAGACCCCACTCGTGTCGCCGACGGTGGGTTCGACCAAAGGCCCTATCATCGAGTTTCTCGAATGGTTCGGCGATCTGGGCTTGTTTCTCTGGCAAGTTGTGCGGGCTGCAGTAACGCCGCCATACGAATTCCGGGAACTATTTCGACAACTTGACGAGATCGGCTCAATGTCCCTGCCGCTGGTCGCTTTGGCCGGTGCCGCCACTGGCGTTGTGCTCTCCTTAGAAGCCCGTTACAGCCTGACTCGATTTGGGGCGAAATCTCTGCTTCCGGCCGCCATCGTGTTCTCTGTTATTCACGAGACCGGTCCAATCATCACCGGCCTGGTGGTGAGTGGACGAGTAGGCGCAGGCATTGGCGCAGAGTTGGCTTCGATGAAAGTGACAGAGCAGATCGATGCCATCGAAGCGTCCGCGGTAAATCCCTATAGGCTACTAGTGGCACCCCGCATTCTGGCTTGCATCCTAATGCTGCCCCTACTGACTCTCGGTGCCGATTTGTGCGGCCTGGTTATGGGTTGGGCCGCACAGGCCCTGGTTGAGCCGCTTTCGTTCCACCAGTTCATCACTAGCGGTTTCAAGGGCGCTGATTTCAATGATTTCCTGCCACCCACGTTTAAGACGGCTGTCTTCGGCTTCATCATCGGCCTCGTCGCGTGCTTTCAGGGAATGCGAACAAAGGGAGGCGCCGAGGGCGTGGGCCGAGCGGCGACAAGTTCGGTGGTCTTGTCTTCGCTATTTGTAATCCTGGCCGATGTCGTGCTGGTAAAGCTCATTATCATATTTTTCCCGTGATGTTTTGATTAAACGATCTCCCGAAACAACTATGGACACCATCGATCAAATTGCTGTGAAGCCAGGAGAGGCCGAAGTAGACGGCGATCTAGCTGTTGTCGTCGAGGACTTACATAAATCCTTTGGAAGTCAGCGCGTTCTAGATGGAGTTAGCCTGACCGTGAGGCGCGGAGAAACGCTGGCAGTGCTGGGACGCAGTGGCTCCGGTAAGAGCGTGTTGCTGAAACTCATCATCGGTCTGGAGAAGCCCGACTCGGGTTCGGTTCGCATTCACGGTGATGACATTGCTGGCTTGGCTCTCGATCAGATCGGGGAAATCCGGAAGAAAATGGGTTTCCTGTTTCAGCACGCCGCACTCTACGATTCGCTAACTGTCGAACAGAACGTCGCTTTCCCCCTACAACACCATAAACAGGAAATGTCGAGCTCCGAGCAGGAAGATCGAGTCAGACAGTTGCTGGCGGAAGTGGGCATGCTAGACGGTTTCGAGAAGATGCCTTCGGATATCTCGGGTGGCATGCAGAAACGAGTTGGGCTGGCACGTGCGCTGGCTTTGGAGCCGGATATTCTGCTTCTCGACGAGCCCACCGCTGGTCTCGACCCCATCAGTTCTGCAGAGATCGATGATTTGATCCTCAAACTTCAGGGGGAACATCACATGGCGTCTATCGTAGTGACTCACGATCTGCACAGCGCGAAGACTATCGCAGGTCGTCTGGCCCTGCTCAATGAGGGAACGGTTGTGATTGAAGGCAGCTTTGAACAGCTTCAGGAAAGTGACGTCGAGTTTGTCAGGGAATTCTTAAAGCAATCGTAGGAGGACACATGTCGAGAGCGGCGCGAATTGGAGCTTTCATCGTTGCGACACTCGCAATTCTGGTGGCTGGTATCTTCATCATCGGAAGCAAGCAGTATCTGTTCAGCTCCACGTATCAATTGAAAACCCAGTTCGACAATGTGGCGGGTCTGGATGCCGGCGGCGATGTTCGCGTGGGCGGGGTTCACAGCGGAACTGTGCGCGACATCGTGTTGCCCCACAAGCCGGGCGACAAGGTCACGGTAGTCATGGATCTCAGCAAGTCGACGCACGAGATTATCAAGCAGGACTCCGTTGCATCAATCGAAACCGAGGGGCTATTGGGCAACCAGTACCTGGCGATCTCGTTTGGAACTGCCGGCGCAGCCAACGTACGGGGCGGTGATGTCATTGCCAGCCAGCCGCCCCTCGAAATGTCAGACCTGCTCAAAAAGACCAGCGTGATTCTTGATGGGAGCCGGCAAGCGATTCAGAACGCCACGCGGGCGACAGCTAATCTAGACTCGATCAGCGCCAAGATCGATAGCGGCCAGGGAACCGCAGGAGCGCTAGTTAACGACAACCAGCTCTATAGCAGCCTTGAACAGACGGCGAACACGATGCGTGACACCATGGTCGAGGCACAAGCAGGGGTTACCGACTTCCAGGAGAATATGGAAGCCCTGAAGCACAGCTTCTTCGTGCGAGGGTATTTCAAGAACCGCGGGTACGAAGATTCCAACGAACTGACACAAAATGAGATCGAACGGCTGCCTCAAGGCTTACCGGTAAAGGAGTTTACCTATCCCGCAAAACAGCTATTCGACAAGCAGGATTCGGCCAAGTTGAAGAATCAGAAATCGCTAAATGCTGGAGGCGAGTTCCTGGCCAATAAACAGTTCGGGTTCGCGGTGATCGTGGCGTCCGCTGGTATGGAAGGTGATACCCAGAAGGACCTGGTGCTGACGGAAGGTCGCGCGATGGTAGTGCGTGAGTATCTGGTCGAAAACTTTGGATTTGATGACAGTCACCTCAAGACTCTGGGATTAGGTAAGCAGACGGATGCGAGTCCTGACATTGGCTGGGGAACGCTGCGGATTCTCATATACCCAACCGGGACGGAAATGCCGCCTGACAAGCAACCGCACGCTGGTACCTTATCCAAAACAAACTCGAACGAACCGGTCCAAGCTTCCGCGGCGGCAACACCAAAACCACAGCAGTGATTGCATCTCTCCTTGGAACTGTCGTCGCGTATATTAAAGAAAGGGTCCAGCGCGCTGGACCCTTCCTTGCAATGATCGGTCTGCAGGTAACAGTTATCTTCGCTTGATCATCCAGCCGATCAACACTCCGAGTCCGATGCCTACCGCAAACGTTGTCACGATCGTCTCCACGGGGTGACGCTGTAGCCGCCGGGTAGTATCGTCGATAAATTCTTCCGCAGCATCGCCGCCTTGTTTTGCGACACGACGCGCTGCTCCTACGCCATCCTCAAGTGCATCAGCGACCGCGGATGCCGCTCGCGAAGCCTTGCGCGCTGTTTCGGCAACCTGGTCACCCGTTCGTTCCAGCACTGATTGAATCATTCGGTCTTAACCTCTCTCTTGTCGAGTTCGTTAGTTACTTCGCTTATTGGCCAACGCCTTTTTCAACCTTGCCGATCCAGTTTTGAACTTTGCCGGCATTCTTTTCGGCCCTGCCGTCAGCCTCCAGGTCGGGGTTGTTAGTAAGTTCGCCAACTTTCTCCTTGATTGTCCCTTTGACTTGGTGGATCTTGCCTGTGGTTTTGTCGTCCGTGCTTGGTTTCATCATGAATTTTCCTCTGTTCCTTAGTAAGGTTGATTTTAGGGCTACAGCTGGACAAGTACCCAGCCCGTCGTGTTAGGCGACTCTTTTGTCTGTTGATGTTTGCGCCTGCACCAGTTCGTCGAAAAGCGAGCGATAGTGAATCATCGCGGTGCGCAGCTCTTCCGTGCTTGCTTCGCCTCTGCCCAGCCGCAATGCGATGTCGTGCGCCGACCGGTAGTTTTCCACGACTCGGGGGTGGTCGACGGAGATATCGGCAGCACGCTGATCAAAGTCAGTGACAGGATAGCCACGAGCCTGCATCAGCGAACACACCAGCTCGTCGGCTTCGGTCACTGCACCCTTCGGATAATCGACGAAGCGGGATTGCACCGCCTGCCACTGGGACAAGTAGCGGTCACGTTCCGTCAGGTCAAGTTCGCGGATCTTCAACAATTCAACTCGTGTTTCACGATCCGCCAGCTTGGCTTCAGCCTTGCGTTCGGACCCGTGCTGTCGAACCGCGCGATCATACTCCGGCCCGAAACGGTCGCGTAGCTCCGCCGTGGTGTTCTTGCGTTTACGCATGTACAGGGCAATGGCAACCACGATTACAAGGACCACTGCGACTGCGAGAACAATCAGTTTTGGATCCATCAGATTGAGATTCATCGAGGAACTCCCTTAAGCCTTGAGCGCCTGCAAACAGTTAAAGGCTCGGTTTGGAGCCTCGTCTGCAGCTAGTTAGAAGTATCCATCGATCAGCTTGCCGAAATCTGGTCAGAATTGCTCGTTCAATATATGCCGCGGATTGATCGAAGCCGAAGCATCCTTGGTTTTGGGTTGTTTCTCAGAGACTGAAGGCGAACACATACTGAATGTGCGCGCCTTCTTCTGAGTAAAGGAATTATTGACGTTTGATGACGCTGCGGTTGTTCTGCCTTATGGTTGGTTTAATCTTGCGGCCACTGTTGTTTAATAGCTTATCCAGTTTTTATCTCTGCCAGCTTCCCTCTCAACTTTACGACGGCCTCCTTAGCATGGCCTAACTGCTGTTGCACCTTGCCTGCATTCTTTTCGGCCTTGCCTTCGGCTTTCAAATCGCG
>Ga0187858_10004682_pt1 | contig 12733 bp, 12 predicted proteins | sample June2016WEW_8_15_FD_133015 | JGI IMG/M metagenome (GOLD analysis project Ga0187858, IMG submission 133015) | Peatland microbial communities from SPRUCE experiment site at the Marcell Experimental Forest, Minnesota, USA - June2016WEW_8_150 | ecosystem: Environmental > Terrestrial > Soil >...
CCATCCACCGTAGAAATCGCCTGCCTGCGGCGCGACCTTTTCGCCATCCACAAGGCAGTCGTCGACGCGGTTGGCGTAGAACGCCAGGTGGCCCCGCAAACGATCGTAGGCCGGGCTGGGCTTCGGATAACTCCAGGCGGCATCCGGCGACACGCGCTCGGCCACTTTTACGGCGAAATAGGAAGCTTCCCCTTTAAACTCGCAGTAGGTGTGGCGGGTGGATGGAACCAACAGGTCCATGCGCACATCCTGCGGCGGGATGTAATAGACCGGCGGATGGCTGGTTTCGAGCACGCGCAAGGCGCTGCGGGTATCGGCGATCACCTGGCCTTCAAACAACACCCGTATGTGGCGCTGCGTTGGTTCCAGGCGGGGTGGACGCGGATAATCCCAGACCGATTCGGCGCTCATGGACGGGCTGCTCCTCGCGGGCCGGGGCAGCAATCTTCAGGACAGACATCCTGGCTGGGGCCGCACTCGCCCAGGACGCGCCGGCCCGCAAGGGCGCCCATGCGTTCCAGGACCAGCTCGCGAATCATGGCGGCGAAGCACGGGTGTGCGCCGACGGTTTCCGCCCGCACCATGTTCAGCCCGAGTTCGGCGCATAGGTGGTGCGCCTCGGTATCCAGGTCGTAGACCACTTCCATATGGTCCGAAACGAATCCGATGGGCGCGATGACCACGTCGCGCGCCGAGCCGGTGGCGGCCAGCTCGCGCAGATAGCTTAGGATATCCGGCTCCAGCCAAGGCTGCCCCGGGGCTCCGCTGCGGCTCTGGTAGACCAGACGGTATGGCGAACGCACCACGCGCGCGGCCACCAGGCGGCAGGCTTCCTCGACCTGTGGCACATAGCGGCTGGTCTCGGCCATCGAGATCGGGATGCTGTGCGCCGTGAATACCAGCGCGGCCGCGTCGCGCCGTTCCGCGGGGATGCGGTCCAATGCCGCGCGCACGCGCTCCGCCATAGGTTCGATGAATCCGGGGTGGTTGTAGAATACGCGCAGCTTGAGCACTTCCGGAGCGGCCGGCCCGGCGGCCTCCCGCGCCCGCGCTAGGTCTTCCAAATACTGGCGGCAGCCTGAATACGAACTGTACGCCGAGGTCACGAAGGCGAACGCCCGCCGCACGCCATCCGCCGCCATCGCGCGCATGGTGCCGGCGAGCAGCGGATGCCAGTTGCGATTGCCCCAGTACACCGGCAGATGCGGGCCCTCATCGGTCAGGATTTTCCGCAGAGCCGCCAGCAATGCGCGGTTTTGATCGTTGATGGGACTCTTGCCGCCGAAGTGATAATAGTGTTCGGCCACTTCCAGCATGCGTGCGCGGGGCACGGGGCGGCCGCGGAGCACGGTCTCCAGGAAGGGCATGACTTCGTCGGCGCGGTCGGGACCGCCGAAGGAGACCAGCAGGATGGCGTCGCCCGCGTTAGTCATCCAGGGCCTGGAACAGTTCGGCGAGCGGGATTTCGATGGCGGGATTCTCCGTGCGCAGCACGCCGTCCTTGGCTTCGTAGAAACCTAAAGCTGTGTAGACATCGGCGCGACGCTGTTCCGGATCGACGACCCAAACGTAGGCTACACCGAACGCGAGGTACTCGTCGATCTTTTTACGTACGCGGCCCATGCGATCTTCCGGCGACAGGATCTCGATTGCGATAAAGGGTGGTGTCGAGAACACCCGGTCGCGCGGGGCCGGCTCTTTGTAGACGCAAACGTCGGGAATCCGGTATCTGCGGGGGGCGATGCGGATGCGCGTTTCGACGAACGGCCGGAGGGTGCGCCGTTGTTTTCGGAGGTCGCGAAAGTAGCCAAAGAATTCGCCTTGTAAGATGCCGTGTGGGCGTTCTCCGACGTTGCGCTCCTGAAGTTCTCCTTCATCGTACTCGCAGTCCGGCTCGTAGCTGGTGGTTAGATATTCCCGCTCGGATAACAGAAGCGACGTGCCCATGCCTGGAGTATAGCGCGGCTGCGGATGACGAGGGCTTGCCCAACTACTCATCCAGGGCCTGGAAAAGTTCGGCGAGCGGGATTTCGATGGCGGGATTTTCCGTGCGCAGCACGCCGTCCTTGGCTTCGTAGAAACCTGAAGCTGTGTAGACGTCGGCGCGACGCTGTTCCGGATCGACGACCCAAACGTAGGCTACGCCGAAGGTCAGGTATTCGTCGATTTTCTTGCGCACGCGGCTCATGCGATCTTCGGGTGAGAGAATTTCGATCGCGATGAAGGGCGGCGTGGTGGGGACGGGATCGGCCGGCGCCGGCTGCAGGTATACACAGACATCGGGGATGCGGTATTTGCGCGCTGCGATGCGAATCCGCTGCTCGGTGATGACCCGAATCCCGAATCGCTTGCGGCGTTCAAACAAGAAAGCGCCCAGCGCAAGCTGCAGGATACCGTGCGGTTGTTCTCCCAAATTGCGCTCCACGAGGACGCCATCGTCGTACTCACAGTCCGGATCGTAGCTGGTGGTGAGATACTCCCGCTCGGAGACAAGCAGCGACGTGCCCATGCTTGTATTTTAGCGCGACTGCGTTTGACGCCGGCAGGAGTGCCGGCGGGCAAGCAAGAGTGCCTGCGCCACGGCGCTAGCCGAGCGTTATCCGCTCATGGAGCCCAGGAATTCCGCGTTACTGCGGGTCTTGCTGAGCTTATCGAGCAGCAGCTCCATGGTTTCCACCGGCGAGAGCGGATTCAGCACCTTGCGCAGAATCCACACGCGGTTGAGCTCTTCCTTGGGCAACAGCAGCTCTTCTTTGCGCGTGCCGCTCTTGTTGATGTCGATGGCGGGGAAGACGCGCTTATCGACCAGTTTGCGCTCCAGGTGGATTTCCATGTTGCCGGTGCCTTTGAACTCTTCGAAGATGACGTCATCCATGCGGCTCCCGGTATCGATGAGCGCGGTGGCGACGATGCTGAGCGAGCCGCCCTCCTCGATGTTGCGGGCCGCGCCGAAGAAGCGCTTGGGCCGTTGCAGGGCGTTGGAATCCACGCCGCCGGAGAGCACTTTGCCGGAAGGCGGCACGATGGTGTTGTAGGCGCGGGCCAGACGGGTGATGGAGTCGAGCAGGATCACTACATCCTTCTTATGCTCGACCAGGCGCTTGGCTTTTTCGATGACCATCTCGGCCACCTGCACGTGACGCGTGGCCGGCTCATCGAACGTGGAGCTGATCACTTCGCCGCGCACGGAGCGCTGCATGTCGGTGACTTCCTCCGGCCGCTCGTCGATCAGCAGCACGATCAGGGTGACTTCGGGATGGTTGGCGGTGATGGAGTTGGCGATGCTTTGCAGCAGCATCGTTTTGCCGGTGCGCGGCGGCGAGACGATCAGCCCGCGCTGGCCCTTGCCGATGGGGGTCAGCAGATCCATGACGCGGCCCGAGTAGTTTTCCTTCACGGTTTCGAGCTTGAGGCGCTCGTTGGGATAGAGCGGCGTCAGGTTGTCGAAGAAGATTTTGTTGCGCGCTTCTTCGGGCGGCTCGAAGTTGATGGCGTCGACTTTGATCAGCGCGAAGTAGCGCTCGCCTTCCTTGGGCGGGCGTATCTGGCCGGAGATGGTATCGCCGGTGCGCAGGTCGAAGCGGCGGATCTGCGACGGCGAGACGTACACATCGTCGGGGCCGGGCAGATAGTTGTATTCCGGAGCGCGCAGGAAGCCGAAGCCGTCCGGCAGGCACTCGAGCACGCCTTCCGAGAAGATCAAGCCGCTTTTCTCGGCCTGGGTTTGCAGGATTTTGAAGATGAGCTCCTGCTTGCGCAAACCGGCGGCGCCGGCCACGTTCATATCCTTGGCCACCTGGTTGAGCCTTTGGATGCTCATATCCTTGAGCTCCACCAAGTCGAGCGTGGGAGAGCCGTTCTTGGCCTGAGCAGGGGGTTTGTTGTGACGGCGGCCGCCGTGCTGTGGCGGTGGTTGCTGGGCCGCCGGAGCCGGCTCGAGAGCGCCGTCGCGTGGTGTGGATTGGTCGCGGACCGGTCCGGAGGACTCGCGGGCAGGCCCATTTTCGCGGGCAGACCGCTCGGGCGGGCGCTCGACCGGTGTGTCCTGTTTTTCTTGTGGCGGGGTTGGGTTTAACCCCTCTGGAGTGCTTTCGATATCACTTGCCAAGTTTCCCTCACTCCCCGGCCCGTGGAGGCCGAGAATAGCAACGGTTCTGCGTATTCCTTGCGAATCCGCGCCAAACCGCGCTCTTGTTCCGATTGATTTTTCAACTTATCTGTCTTCGTGGCGATCACCTGGTATCGCCGGTTGTGAAACTCGAGCCATTGCTTGAGTTGCAAATCCGAATCCATCCAGCCCCGGCGGGCGTCGAGGATCAGGAAGGAAAGATCTAACGTCTTTCTCGTCAACAAGTAGTTCTCCGCCAGATCCCGCCATTGTGCGGCCAGCTCTTGGGGAGCCCGGGCATAACCATAACCCGGAAGATCGACAAAATACAGCGAGCCGTTGATGCGGTAAAAGTTGATCGTTTGCGTGCGACCCGGCGTGCTACTTGTGAAAGCCAGCCCTTTCCGGCCTACCAGGGTGTTGATCAGGCTGGACTTTCCTACATTACTTCTCCCCAAAAAAGCGATCTCGGGCAAGCCGTCAGGGGGGAACTGGTCCGGCCTGGCCGAAGATGTTACAAAAATGCTTTCAGTGACCAACAATAAGGTTGGCAGGCGAAAGCGCCTGCCCCACTTGCTTACAAAGCTTCCAGGGGCGGGGTGGGACAGACGCTTTCGTCTGTCAACAGCTTCTTCACTAACCCGCTAGTGCGCGACAATTTCTTCCGGCTGGGCGGCGATCTCCACTCCGGGGGTGTTCGCCGGCATGGGCAGCGCCACAATCTCCCGCTCCAGTGCGATCTTGAGAACCTCGTCCATCGACTCGACGAAATGCAGCTTCATTTCGTTGCGGATATTTTCCGGGATGTCCGGCAGGTCCTTCTTATTATCCATCGGCACGATGGCTTCGTTAATCCCGTGGCGGTGTGCCGCCAGCAGCTTTTCCTTCAATCCGCCGATACCTAGCACCTTACCACGGAGCGTGATCTCACCGGTCATGGCGATGTCGCCGCGGACTGGAATTCTGGTAAGCGCGCTGCAGATGGTGGTTGCCAGAGTGATGCCCGCCGACGGCCCATCCTTGGGGATGGCGCCCTCGGGGATATGGACGTGTACATCCAGGTTACGATAGAAGTCCCGCGGAAGCCCGAAGTGCAAAGCCCGCGACCGGATGTAGCTCATGGCGGCCTGTGCGGACTCTTGCATGACATCGCCCAGTTTGCCGGTGATGGTCAGTTTGCCCTTGCCTTCCATGAGGGTGGCTTCGGTAGTCAGAATCTGGCCGCCGACCTCGGTCCAGGCCAGGCCGACCGCCGCGCCGATCTCGTTCTTCTTTTCCGTTTGCAGGTCTCGGAACCGCTGCGGCCCGAGCAAATCCGGCAGGCTAGCGGCTGTGATTACAGACTTTCCATCCGTTTTCTTGTCCTTGGAGCTCTGCGCGTTCACTACTTTGCGAGCCATTTTGCGGCAGACATTGCCGATCTCGCGCTCCAGGTTGCGCACTCCGGCTTCGCGCGTATAGTCCTGCACCAGCCCGGTCAGCCCGCTGTCCGTAAACTCGATCTGGTCGTTGGTCAACCCGGTCTGTTCCATCTGCTTGCGGACCAGAAATCGCTTGGCGATCTCCAGCTTCTCGAATTCGGTGTAGCCCGACAGGCGGATCACTTCCATGCGATCCTGCAAGGCGGGCGGAACGGTGTGCAGCACGTTGGCCGTGGCGATGAAGAAAACCTGGCTCAGATCGTACTCCACATCCAGATAGTGGTCCACGAACATAAAGTTCTGTTCGGGATCCAGCACTTCGAGCAGGGCCGCCGACGGGTCGCCGCGGAAATCCATGGACATTTTTTCGACTTCGTCCAGCATGAACACGGGATTCCGGGTGCCGGCCTTCTTCATCATCTGGATGATCTGGCCGGGCAGCGCGCCGATATAGGTGCGCCGGTGGCCGCGGATTTCGGCCTCATCCCGCACACCGCCCAGAGACATGCGCACGAACTTACGGCCGGTGGCCTTGGCGATGGACATACCAAGTGAAGTCTTGCCCACGCCCGGAGGGCCGACGAAGCAAAGGATCGAGCCTTTTGGATTCTTCACCAGGCGCCGCACCGCCAGGAACTCCAGGATGCGCTCCTTGATCTTCTCCAACCCGTAGTGGTCCGATTCCAGAACTTTCTCGGCGAAGTTCAGGTCGCGGATTTCCTTGGAGCGCTTTTTCCACGGTACGGCCAGCAGCCAGTCGAGGTAGTTGCGCGACACGGTGGACTCGGCGGACATGGGCGGCATGTTCTCCAGCCGCTTCAACTCGGCCATGGCCTTGTAGAGCGCGTCCTTGGTCATGCCGGCCATCTAGATGCGCTTTTTCAGCTCATCGATCTCGTTCTTTTCGCCGCGGCCCAGTTCCTTCTGGATGGCCTTGATCTTCTCGTTGAGGTAATACTCTTTTTGGGCCTTCTCCATCTGACGCTTTACGCGGCCCTGGATGGTGCGGTCCACGTTGAGTTTCTCGATTTCGATGTCCAGCATCTCGGCCACGCGGGTGAGCCGGTCGATAGGATCGAAAATCTCGAGCAGTTCCTGCTTTTCCTCGATGGTGAGCTGCAGGTTCGCGCCCACGGTGTCCGCCAATTTGCCGGCGTCGTCCACCCGTATGGCGGCGATCATGGTCTCGTAGTTCAAATTCTGGCTCAGCTTGACGTACTGCTCGAACAACGAGGTCACGCGGCCGGTGAGCGCGTCCAGTTGCGGACCGGTCTCCACCTTGAAGTTGAAAGTGCGGACCACCGCGCGGAAGAAGCCTTCGTCGTCGGTGACGGAGACTACCTTGGCGCGCTCGACACCTTCGACGAGCACCTTGATATTGCCATCCGGCAGCTTGAGGCTCTGGACGATGTTGACCACCGTGCCGACGTTGTAAATCTCGTTGGGCTTGGGCTCGTCGATGGAAGCATCGTGCTGGGTAGCCAGGAAGATCTTCTTCTCTCCGGCCATGGCTTCCTCGAGAGCGCGCACGCTGGATTCCCGTCCGACGACGAATGGGGTCATCATGTACGGGAAGATCACCACGTCCCGAATGGGCATCATCGGCAAACGTTTTGTGTCCGATTTTTCCTTCAAAGTAAGCATTTTTCCCCGCTAGAGTTCGCGCCCGGCTTCGCGAGCCGGTTGGGCAGGTTCAGGCGCCCAGGCGCCCGCTGGCTGGTTTAGCCGGCCTTTTCCAATATTGTAAGGCTGATCTTCTGGGAAAGCACCATCTCTTTGGTGACCAGGAACTCGCGCACCTTCTTATAGGACGGAAGATAGTACATCAGATCCAACATCAGGTCTTCGAGGATCATGCGCAATCCGCGCGCCCCCACTTTCCGCTCCAGGGCCAGTTCCGCGATCGCCTCCAGGGCGTCGTCGCTGAACCTAAGCCGCACGCTTTCAAATTCAAACAGCTTCTGATACTGCCGGATAATGGCGTTCTTGGGCCGGGTCAGGATCTGCACAAGCGAGTCTTTGTCCAGATCCTCGAGGACTGCGTTGACCGGCAATCTCCCGATAAACTCGGGTATGAAACCAAACTTGATCAAATCCTGAGGCTGCACCTGGGATAGCAGGTTGATGTCGCGATGCCCGGCGATCCCGACGGTCTTGGGGTTTTTGTCCTCTTCGCTCATGAACCCCATGGACTTCTTCCCTACCCGCCGCCCAATTACCTTTTCCAACCCGACGAACGCGCCGCCGCAGATGAACAGGATATTAGTCGTATCCACAGGCGTAAATTCCTGGTGGGGATGCTTGCGCCCACCCTGGGGGGGCACATTGGCGATGGTGCCTTCCAGGATTTTCAGAAGCGCCTGCTGCACGCCCTCGCCCGAAACGTCGCGAGTGATGGACGGGTTTTCGTCCTTGCGGCAGATTTTGTCGATCTCGTCAATATATATGATGCCTTGCTGGCACCTTTGGACATCTCCATCCGCGGCTTGCAAAAGCTTCAGGATAATATTCTCGACATCCTCGCCGACGTAGCCCGCTTCGGTCAGGGTAGTGGCGTCCACGATGGCAAAAGGTACGTCCAGAATGCGCGCCAAAGTCTGCGCCATCAGCGTTTTGCCAGTTCCGGTCGGGCCGATGAGCAGGATATTGGACTTGGAAAGCTCCACGTCGGAGTTCCTGATCCGGTTCATCTGGATGCGCTTGCAATGGTTGTAGACGGCCACCGCCAGCTTCTTCTTGGTGGCCTCCTGCCCGATGACGTACTGGTCCAGATGTTCCTTTACTTCCAGAGGTTTGGGGATCTTGTGCGACGGGCCGGAAGGCTGGTCGGCCTTGTCGTCTTCCAAAATCGAGTTGCAAACTGCGATGCATTCATCGCAGATGTACGCCCTGGGGTAATCACTGGGGGATGAGATGAGCTTCCCGACTACGTCTTGGCTTTTGTGGCAGAACGAACATCGCAGGGCCTCATCGGATCCGGCACGCTTCACGCAGTGGCCTCCTCAAACCCCAGGAGATACCCGGGGAATACGCCTATACCCACGACCTCCAGAGCAGCAAGAGTGGGGCTCAGTACCATTATCACCTGAATACGCGGACTAAGCAATGTTGACAATTCCAACAAAAAGTACTGGCGGTTTCCCGAGCTCAGAAGGGTTGGGTCGCGGTGGAAACGTCACACGCGCAGCACTTCGCTCATCAAGGCCAGCAGGTTGCCGTCCACATCGCGGAAAAAGGCCATCCACAGGTCGTGCGTAGGCCTCGCGGCAATCAGTGGTGGGGCAGGCGCTTCCGCCTGGCAATCCCGTAGTCGGGCGCGGTGGTAACGTCACGCGCGCGGCACTTCGCTCATCAATGCCAGCAGGTTGCCATCTACATCGCGGAAAAAAGCCATCCACAGGTCGTGCGTGGGCATCGCGGCGATCAAATGGGGCGGCGCCTCAAACTGTACCCCGCGGGATTTGAGAGTTTCCGCGACCGCCTGTATATCGCCCACCTTGAAATAGAAGACCGAGCTGGGGTGATCGAACTCCGGCTTCTCGGCGACCGCCAGCATCAGCCGCACGCCGCCGCAGTCGAAGAACGCCATTTTCGGTGGCGCCTGGAAGAGGAATCGCATGCCCAAAGTGTCGCGGTAAAACGCCACCGCCTTGTCGACATCGTGCACGTTGATGGAAGCCTGGCCGATTTGGGCTGAAGAAAGATCCGTCGTATTTGCCATGCTGCCTCCTTAGAGTTTCATGCCGGTCCATACGGCTTCGAAGAGCTGCTTTTTGGGGTCTTTGGGCTTATCCGGCTGGAACGCCACGAAGGAAAAGCTGCCGTCGCCGCCGTAAGCCGTGGTGATGTCGAGTCCGCGCGCGCCGGCGTCGCCCGCTTCGAAGTAATGGATATTATCGCGAGTCGCGGATAGCGTGCTGATGCGCCGCGGCGCCACGGTCTGGCTGCGGGTTTCGCGCATCAGGAATGGCGTTCTCGCACCCGAATCGAAAGCGGGCGCCTCACCCGAAATCTCAAAATGGCGGACGCGCGCCTCGCCTTCCATGCCCACGGTGCACACGCTGGCCTGCGGATGGCAGTGCGCGGGCAGCACCGCCCGCGGCGCCATGCGCCATTGGATGACCGCGAACGGCACGCCGCGAAAGCTGGGGCCGAATTCGACCTTGGGGTCGAGGCCGGGGAACGCTCCCAGCTTGGTATCGGGCGCGGTTTTGAGGCGCACCGCCCACGCGGCGATGCGGTTCAGGTAAGCATCCTGGCCTATGGCCGACGCGTCGCGGGCGAATTCGGCGGCGTCGGCCGGACACAGCCGAATGAAATCGTCCCAGTCGAGCGGCGGGGAAACGGTCGCGGCCCGCGCCGGTTGGGCGGTACGGAGCACCGCGGCGGCGAGAGCCAGGGGCGCCCAGAATATGGCGCGCCGCTCCACCGTCACGCCGGGTGCAAGCTCGTTTGTTTCCGGCATCCAGGTCATGCAGCCAGATTACGCCACGGCCCCGTCGATTACTTCTTCAATCCTGCGATTTTCGCCGTGGGCGCGGAAGGCCCGCGGGGAAACGCCGAAGCGTTTGCGAAACAGCCAACTGAAGGAGCCCAGGCTTTCGAACCCAACCGCGAAGCAGATGTCCGTCACGTCGTCGCCCGTGTGTGCAAGCAGGCGGCGGGCGGCTTTAAGGCGCGTCTCCTGCAGGAACTGCATGGGAGTTTGCGCGAAAGCCAGCTTGAACATGCGCTGGAAATGGAAGGGCGAGAGCGTGGCCACGCGCGCCACGGCTGCTACAGTGAGCGGCTGATCGTAGCAGGATAGCAGAAAGTCTCGGCCGCGATAGAGGCGGCGGTAAAGCTCCATGCGTGTGCCGGCGCGCAAGCCGGGAAAAGATTCGGCTTCGCCGCGCACCTGTAGACGGAGGCCGGCCAGCGCCTCCGCCAGCGCGTACATGCGGTCTTCGAGCCACGGCGTGGAACCCTGCGGAACGCGAAATCCGGCTTCGAAGCCTGCCAGCGCGCGCGCCACGGCGCCGGTCTTCGGATACAGCCGCTCGCAAAAATCGAGGGCGGGCGCGGCCGGATCGGGGTCGTCGAGTTGGCGCTCGGGACGCGTGCCCGCGGTAGCCGCCGCCTGGTCCAGGAACCCTGGCTGGAAGAACGGGCAAAGCGTTTCGGTATACGTGCGGCCATCGAATTCGAGCGAGTAACGCTGGCCGTCGTTGAGGATCAGGAACGCATCCGGGGTCAGCAGGTAGTGTCCCTGCGGCGTGTGATAGCGCGCCACGCCGCGCACCACCGATTTCAGCGATAGCGTAGTGCGGTAATCGTGGACGTCGTATTTGGCGCCGCGCCCGTGGAGCACCGCCGAACAGTTAGGCAGTTCCCGGGCCCGTGGATTGAGACGGAACCGGAAATCGGCCATGGGGCCATTTTCGCACGGATAGGCGCGTGGAGCGCCAACATCGACAGAAGGCGTCGATGTTAAGACGCGGCGACACGGCGACGCGGCGACACGGCACGCCAAATTCATTTCGGTACTCCACATTGAAACACGGGTTCCGAATCGAACCGCCCTACTCTCGTCCCAGACAAAAGAAGCGCTGAAACTAGGGCCTTTTATGGATATTCAGGTCTGGTAATGCCGTTGCATTCTACCGAAATGCCGGACGAAATGCCGGCGATTCGAAAAGGAGAACTGGAAGATGGGATGCGTAAACGGCACAGCAAGGCGTAAAGAGAGAAATGCGCAGGCGGAGCGGGACCAGATGGTTCTCGACAATCTCTCGCTGGTGAAGGCCATCGCGGTACGCGTGCATGAGAACCTGCCGGTACACGTGGATCTGGACGACCTGGTGCACGCCGGGGTGCTGGGGCTGTTCGACGCGGCGTCGAAATACAATCCCGACAAGAAAGTGGTTTTCCAAAGCTATGCCAAGCACCGCATCAAGGGCGCCATCCTGGATAGCCTGCGCCAACTCGACTGGGCTTCGCGCGATCTCCGCAAGCGGCAAAAGCAACTGGATGCGGTGACTCACGATTTGACGGCCCGGCTGGGGCGCGCGCCCACCGAGTTGGAAATTGCCGACACCCTGGGGATGGGGCTCGATCGCTGGCGCCGGGTGGCGATGGAATTGAAAAATCTGGGCCTGGTATCGGCGTCTTCCCTCCGGCCGGACCCGGACAATCATGCGCCGGTGGAGTTCCCGGCGGGGCCCGATACGCAGCCCGACCGCATCTGCGAGCGGCGCCAGTTGCGCTCCGTCCTGGCGGTGGCGATGCAATGCCTGCCGGAACGCTACCAGAAAGTCGTGCTCCTTTATTACACAAATGAGATGACCATGAAAGAAATCGGCGAAATCCTGGGAGTGAACGAAAGCCGCGTGTCGCAGATCCACAAAATCGCGCTCGAAAAGATGGCCGTGAGCCTGCGGTCGGCGGGGATTAAGTCGGCCGGCGCGTTTTAGGGACCGCACGTGGCGCAGGCACTCCTGCCTGTCGCGCGGGCACTCCTGCCGGCGCAGGCGAGCCTCGCTCGCCTATCGCGCAAACCTGACTTGGGCCGCGCCAGTTCGCCGTGAGCCTGCGGTCGACGAGTATTGAACCGGCCAGCGCGTTCTCGTATCTTGCAGTGGTGGGGCGGGCGGTTCCGCCTGACGAGCTGTTCGCGGACGATTTTATTAGGGATTCCCGGCAGCCGCGGCGCCACCCGCCTGTCGTAAAATCGAAGGTTGCCCGACATCCTCGTAACGGTCGCGATTCCCACTTTGGCCGCCGATGCGAGGCTGCGGGAATGCGTCTCCGCGCTGGAGAAGCAGACGCTGCGCGATTTCGAAGTCATGATTGTGGACAATAGCGGCCAGGGCTTGGTGCGCCGAATCGACGCGGCGCGGCCGGGGATCCGCGTCATCGAGCGGCAGAGCAACATCGGCTTCGGCCCCGCCATCAACGCAGCTTTCCGGCAGTCGCGCGGCCCCTACCTGGCGACCTTGAATGACGACGCGGTGGCGCATCCGGGATGGCTCGCGGCACTGGTGTCGGCCATGGAGTCCCGTCCCGAAGTGGGCATGTGCGCTTCGCAGGTGCGGCTCTACGGCGAGGATGCGCTGGATTCGGCCGGCATGCTGGTCGCCGGCGATGGCACCGGCAAACAACGCGGCCACCTCCGCCCGCCGAAGTTCTTTCCGGTCGCCGAGGAGGTGCTGCTGCCCAGCGGCTC
>Ga0187858_10004683_pt1 | contig 12732 bp, 9 predicted proteins | sample June2016WEW_8_15_FD_133015 | JGI IMG/M metagenome (GOLD analysis project Ga0187858, IMG submission 133015) | Peatland microbial communities from SPRUCE experiment site at the Marcell Experimental Forest, Minnesota, USA - June2016WEW_8_150 | ecosystem: Environmental > Terrestrial > Soil >...
CCGCCTACATGGAGTATGAGGTGTCCGCCGTCAACCTTCGGCCTCTACAGCAGCAAGCCATCGGCCCAGAGCAACTCCTTCACGTCTGGGACCTTGACGCTTGCCAGCAACGTGACCGGAGCATGCACGGTGACCGACATGGCGCCCGGGGACTCCCCGGCAGCTTGCACGCTGGGCCTCACGTACTCGGGCTCGCTCTCTGCCTACCTGGCCGTCGACGTCCTTGTCGAGACTCAGGCCGGATCTGGCGGAACAACGCTGTACGACCCGGGCGGTTCCAACGGACTGGCGGTGACGATCACCGACAACCAAGGAACGCCCGTGACCTACACCATGCCCACCACCTCGACCACGTGCCCGGAGGGGGCTCCTGGGGGATCCACCTGCTACGAGCTCGACAACGAGCTTCTCGGCACCTCGGCGTACACGAGCGGTACTTCGGACACCATGAGCACGTCGGTCAGCCTGCCCCTTGCTGCTGGTAACGGCTTCCAGGGCGGAGCTGCCCAGGTCATCCTGACGGGGCACGCCGTGCAATCCAAGAACAACGCCTTGGCCTGCACGGCCACCCCCACGGCGGGCAAGTCCTGCACGCCGAGCGGCAGCTTTGCATGGAGCTGAGCCCCTAGCCGACTCCGATCGGTCTGTCGGTCCGCACGACGGCTCTGAGACCGGGGAACGAGATCCACCTTCCCCGGCGCCGGATCGCAGACCGGGGCGGCGGTCGGGCCGGGGTGGTCCGGGCTTGGGAGGCGCCGAGATGAATCCACCTCGCGTATCGCGCCGTCCAGCGCAACCTCGGGGGGGCCAGCTGTTCAAGGCGTTCCCGCTCCATCGGTGCAAGCCCCGAGCTTGGCGGCTCCCGGCGGCTGTGGAACGAGTCCGGCCTCGGGAGAGCCGCAGGCGAGGGGTGCGCCTGGCCGGGATCGTGCTCGCAGCCCTCCTTCTCGAGGTCGGCGTGGCGTCGGCGACGTACTCCAACCGCGGCTCGGGCGAGACGAATTCCTTCACCAGCGGCACCCTGTCCGAGAGCTCTGGCGGTGCCTCCAGCACGTGCCAGCTGTCGAAGGTCTACCCCGGGGAGTCCCTCGGGACCTGCAAGCTGCAGATCACCTACACGGGCAACCTGCCCGCCTACGTCGGGCTCGACGTCGTCGTCACGACGTCCTCCGGGTCGGGTGGGTCGGCCCTCTACAACGGGAACGCGGCAGGGCTGACGTTCACCCTGAGCGACGGCACGACGAGCTACGCCCTCCCGAGCGGAACCCAGGTGCTCGACGAGCTCGCCGCCTCGAGCTACCCGGCGGGAGTGCCCGATGCGATCTTCACCTCTACCGCCGGCCAGAACAGCGTGACCTTCACGCTGACGCCGACGTTCGCCACCGGCCAGTCCAACCCGAACCAGTACGAGGGCGCCAGCGCGTCGGTGACCCTAACCGCTCACGCCGTGCAATCGGCCCACAACGCACTTCCTGCTGCTTGCACGAGCGGCGGTCACCCCATGATCGGGGTCAGTTGCACCGGGCTGCTCTGGAGCTGAGCGATGTCCATCTCCCGCGCGCGCCGGAAGGCAGGGAGCGTCTTCATAGGACTCGTCGTCCTGTTCAGCGCCGTCCCGACCGTTGTTCTTGCGGCGATGTCAGCCAGCACGTCGCAGACGAACACCTTCGGGGCGGGGACGCTGTACGCCCCAGGCGCGGTCACGACCCAGCACGTCGAGGGAGTGAACAACGACGGCTCGGTGACGCTCACGTGGAATGAGACCAGCGGGACCGGGACGCTGAGCCCGCCGAGCTACCAGATTCTGCGCGCCGCGGCGGGGCCCTCCCCGACTTTCAGCACGGTGGCCACACTCGCCGCCGGTAGTGCCAACAACTCGACCGCGGCCAACTGCGGTGCCTCTACGTGTGCGTGGACCGACAACGCCACGAACGATTCCTCCAGCCCTCCGGGCTTCAACAGCCAGTACGAGTACGAGGTCCAGAGCTACGCCGGGGGGTTCATCGCCGGGCCCGACTCCCCCTTTGACGCCTTGTCGATGACCCCGACCTCCGGGACCGACGAGACCAAGTCAGGGTCCTCCGAGACCCTCTACGGGGTCTCGGCGTCGACCGACCAGGGACCTGTCCTGGCCGTCGGCCAGGCTGGGACGATCTATGTCTGCGTGGACGGGACGAGCACCTGCGACACGGGGAACACGGCCGACTTCACCCTGCAGGCCCGACCCGTCTCCACCACCCTCTATGCCGTCTCCTGCAGGACCACCACCGACGCCTGGGCCGTCGGAGCCGGTGGCGTCATCCTCCACTGCACGGCCGCCTGCGGAAGCTCGTCGGGGGCGACGTGGACGCAAGTGCAGAGCGGTCTCAGGAGCAACGACCTGGACGGGATCTACTACAACGGCACCGTCGGCTGGGTCGTCGGGAGCTCCGGCACCGTCCTCTCCTACAGCAGTGGCGCCTGGTCGGTCGTGAGCGGGACCGGGAACACCAACAACCTCACCAGCGTCGCGGTGCTGGGTGACTCGAGCGTGATGGTCGTCGGTGCCGGGCCGACAGTCCTTCGCTGTGCCAGCACCTGCACGACCGGGTCGAACTGGGCCTCGCAAACCGCACCCTCGGGGAGCGGGACCTTGGAGTCGGTCTCACCCGACGGGAGCGGCATCATCGCCGTCGGGCTCGGCTCCGGTTCCGGGAAGATCATCTACCAGACCTCCGAGACCGGAAGCTGGGCCGCAGAGACCAGTGGCACGATCACCCAGGGTCTGTACGCCATCAGCGGCAACGGCGGCAACTACGCCGCCGTCGGGTCGAACGGATTGGTTCTCTACTGCAGCACCTCGTGCGATGCCACGGCGGCGACCTGGACCGTGGAATCGGTCACCGGGGTCACGGCCCAGCTGCAGGCCGTTTCCCGCACCGGCGGGATGGTCTACGTGGTCGGGGCCGCCAACACCGCCTACGTCCTCGACAACGGAGGCAACAACCGCAACGACGCGGGAAGCCCGACCTCGATCACGTACAACCTCAGCGCGATGAACCTCACCGACCTCCAGGACATCAACGTCACGCCCACGCCCTATGTCACAGGCGCCCTGCCGGCCAGCCTGCCCTCATCGAGCTCCTGTGCTTCCAACGACCTCGAGGTCGGGTTCTCCCCATCGGTGAACGCGAGCCCGATCGGCTTCGCCCACGCCATCGTCGACTACGAGCTGAGCTCGGCCGCCACTGCCTCGTCGGCTCTGCTCGTGTCGGTCAACGACGGATCGACCTGGACGAGCGCGGGCAGCCTCGGCACGCCCACGACCAGCTGCCAGTCGGTCAACGTCAACGTCGTGAGCGAGGTGGGGGTCCTGACGACAACAGCCGCCCAGCTCCAGCTCTGCATCCAGTTCGCCGGGACGGGCAGCCCGACGGCCTCGATCCAGCAGGTCCACCTCGACGTCGACGCCACCCCGGCGATCACACCGAGCTTCGCCAGTGCCAGCTCGACGAGCTTTACCGTGGGCACGGCGGGGAGCTTCACGGTAACCGCCAACGGGCAACCTTTGCCCACCATCACCGAGTCCGGGTCGCTCCCGAGCGGCGTCTCGTTCACAGGAGGGACCGGCAGCGCGACGTTGTCCGGCACCCCGGGCTCGGGGACAGGCGGCACTTACGCGCTGACCTTCACCGCCACCAACGCCGTCGGCTCCACCGCACAGGGATTCACCCTCACCGTCGACTATGCACCGTCGATAACCAGCGCCAACTCGACGACCTTCACGGTGTCCACTGCAGGTAGCTTCACGGTCTCCACGACGGGGCTCCCGACGCCGAGCATTTCCCAATCGACCGGCAACGGGCAGACCGGTCTACCGAGCTGGGCCACTTTCGCCAACAACGGCAACGGCACGGCCACGTTGTCAGGTACCCCGCCCACCGGCTCGGCCGGCACTTACACCTTCACGATCACGGCCACGAACTCTGTGAGCACGGCGAGCCAGAGCTTCACGCTCACCGTGTCGTCACTGGTGTTCGCCGGGCTGGCCTTCACATCGGTGACCCAGAGCGGCGGGACGCTGTCCTGCTCGAACCAGGACACGGCGACCGTGACCTGCACGGCCTCGCCCCTCGGCCCTACCGGGAGCTTCTTGGCCGAGATCGAGCTGGTGAACGGTTCTGGCACGGCAGTGACGAACACCTCGGGCTCGGCGATGACGGTCTCCGCCGCCGAGACGACGGTGTCGAGCCCCGACGGCAGCGTCTCGCCCGCGAGCCTGCAGATAGCCAACGGATCGAGCTCGACCTCGAGCAAGTTCACCCTGGCCGGTCTCGGCGCTGGCTGGAAGGCCACCATGACCTGCACCGTCATCTACGGCGGCAGCACCTACACGATCGCCGTCACCGGGCAGTAGCGAGGCACCACCTCGGCGAGGGCGGCACCGCCCGGCGAGGGCCGCGCCGTCTGCTGCCAAGGCGTCCGGGTCAGGCCAGGAACGAGCGGGGGAGGGCCTCGAACATTTCCGCTGAGAGCGCCAGCGACTCGACGTCGACCCGTTCGTCGTCCCCGTGGAACATCGACAGGAACTGCTCGAAGCTCAGCCGGTCCGAGAACATCCCGAATCCATAGGCGACGGCCCCGCGCCGGCGGAAGAACCGCCCGTCGGTAGCGCCCGCGCTGAAGAAGGGCACGCTCTCGGCGCCCGGGTGGAACCGCCGCACCATGGCGTCGAGCTCGTCCCAGAGCGGCGTGCCGACCGGTGACTCCGAGGCCGGGTCATCGTGGGTCCAAAGGATCTCGACCTTGTCGCCGAGGTCCCCGAGGGCTTCGGCGAGCAGTGCCCGCACCTCGGTCTCGCTCTGGCCCGGCAGGGTGCGTATGTCGAGATCCAGGTCGACCTGGTCGGGGATGACGTTCAGCTTGGTTCCGCCATGGACGATCGTCGGGGCGATCGTCATGTGCGTCAAGGCGTGCGCTTGGCGGGCGAGCCCGGCATCGGGGAGCGACTCGCAAAGCTCGTCGATGGCACCCGGGTCGAGGAGCATCGTGCTCATCTCCTCAGGCATCGCCATGCCCCTCACGAAACGGCGCCATGCGTCGTGCACGATGGCCGGCGGCCTGAACGCCGCCAGGCGCCCTATGACCGCGGCAGCGCGGACCAGGGCGTTGTCGGTGCGCAAGGGCGCCGAGGCGTGCCCCGCCACCCCGTGGATTCTGAGGCGGCACCAGCAGCTCCCCTTCTCGCCCACCGTGATCGCGAGCCGCCGGCCGGCCGGCGTCTCGATGGGGACGCCCCCCTCTTCGGTGATGACGTAGTCGGTTTCCACAGCTGACGCGGCATGCTCGCTCAGCCATCCCGCGCCGTGGGCACCGAGTGCTTCCTCGTCGGCGACCGCGGCGAGGATCAGGGTGCCGCGAGGGCGAAAGCCACTCCGGGCCAGGCGACCGAAGGCGACGGTCATCGCGGCGGTGATGTTCAACATGTCGACAGCGCCCCTGCCCCAGACCTCACCGTCGACGAGATCGCCGCCGAACGGGTCACGGCTCCAGGAGTCCGGGTTCACCGGCACGACATCGGTATGCCCCAGGTAGCAGAGCGAGGGCGCGCCGGGGTCACTTCCCTCGATGCGCGCCACGAGCGAGACGCGGTCCGGCAGCGGCTCGAAGCTCTCGAGGTCACAGCCCGTGCCTTCGAGGCCCGCGCGGATGACGTCTGCGTTGGCGGCCTCGTGGCCGGACTCATCGGTGCCGTCGTTGACACAGGCGTTGCGGATCAGCTGTTGGAGAAGCTCGACCACCTCGGGGTCACGCACCTCGGAGTTGACGCTCACGGTGTCCCTTTTGGTTCGACGCGCTGCCACATCACGATGTGCGGCCCGATGGAAGGCAGCTCCCATTCGTCGCCCCAGGTCTCAAAGCCGGCCTGTTTGTAAAAGGCGATGGCTCCCACGCGGGCGTTGCACCAGACGAGGTCACCGCCTTCGGCTGCCACGTGGTCCAAGACGGCCTTGAGCACCATCGACCCGATGCCCCGGCCTTGAAGATCCTCGCACGTCGCCATGCCGCGCAGGCGCCACGTCGTCTCTTTGCCGCCCGCGCCGGCGGCCAGACCGACGGCGGCCGGATCGAAGGGCGCCGGCTCGCGGAACACCGTCGCCACACCGACGATGGCACCGCTCTCGCTGTCGACGGCACCGAAGGTTGCGGTTCCCGGCTCGTCGTCCCCCTCCCATACCACCGCGTCGATGTCCTGGTGCGGCCTGAGGATCGCGTGACGCAGTGGGTAGCTCGCCACGGTCGGGATCCGCTCGACGCCCAATTGCACATGCCGAGCGTAGCGATGCGCCCCAAGGTGCCCAACGCCACTGTCCGCGGCATCGGGGATGGCGGCAGGTGCGACGCTCTCGAAGCGGCCGCAACCCGGCCCAGGGGGTGATCCGCGGGTGAGGCCAGGGGTGATCCAGGTCAACTGCCTCTTTCTCGGCGTCGATTGTCTCTCTGGCGTGCCGAGATCGGCCCACTCACCGGTCTTCCCAGAATGGAGCATCAGCCAACAGCTCCGCCGGGCATGGCGGCACCCAGGAGCCACCACCTGGGTGCCGCCGCCCGTGAAGCTCGGGGTTCCGGCTGTGCCGGGCTACAGCGGTGTGGTCACTGCGGCGCCGTCACAGCGAGCTCCACTTGCTCGCCCGGCTTGAACTGGGTGCGGGCCCCTTCGCACTCGATCCGCCAGACCGACTTCTCACCGCGGACCCGAAAACTGGCACCTTCGCCGACGAGCGCCGTCTCCTCGTCGATGCCGACGAGCACCGCATCCGGGGGCGTCCGGGCCAGCATCTCGTCGGCCAGCCCCGGTCGCCAATCTTCGAAGCGGTCGAAGTGCGGGATCACGACCAGCTGCGGCACGACGGCGAGGCCCTCGCCGCTGTAGCGGCCGGGCCGCCTGAAGTCGTCCGCGATCCGGCTCAGCGCGCACGCCCCGGCCGAGCAACCGGCGAGGGCGGCACCCGCGCGCCAAGCCTCGATGATCGCCCGCCAGACAGCGGTGCCGGCGAGGGTGTGGGCGAGGTAGCCGGGATTGCCGCCCGAGAGGTAGACGAGGCCCGCTCCGGCCACCCTCGCAGCCAGCTCAGGGTCCTCGGCGTCGTCGCGGTCGAGCACCAAGAGCGGCACGGGCTCGACGTCCATGGCGCGATAGTGCGCGGTGGCAAGATCGGTCCAGTGCCGCACCCGCTCGGGGCCTTCCTCCGCCGAGGCCGTCGGCAGGAAGACGGCTCGCTGCGGGCGCCCGGCGAGCAGCTCGGCATCGACAGGGACCATCACTTCGAGAAACTCACCGCTTCCCACCAGGGCCACCTGCCCCGGAGCGTCCGTGAGGCTCACGGCCTTGGACCTGACCGTTTCGGCATCCGGTTTACGCTAGTGGTCCGGTAGTTCGCCCAGGCCGTGTGCGAGGACGCGTGTGCCGTCGTCTTGAGCGGAGCTACCGCACAGTCATCGCCCCCCAACCAGAGCAGCCCTTCATGATCACTGCCACCGACCTCGAGCTCACCGCCGGCGGTCGCCAGCTCCTCGAGCCGGTGACCTTCCAGGTCGCGCCCGGGGACCGGATCGGACTCGTCGGGCGCAACGGCGCAGGCAAGACGACCCTCGCCCGGGTGCTCGCCGGCGAGGCCCTCCCGGCGGCAGGCTCGGTGCGGCGTTCGGCGCCGGTGGCCTATCTCCCCCAGGACCCTCGCACCGGGGACCTGAGCGTCATCGCCCGTGACCGGATCCTCGGGGCGAGGGGCCTCGACCGGATCGTCCACGACATTCATGTCGCCCGCACCGACATGGGCCGCGGGGACAGCGAGCACCAGAACAGGGTCCTCGACCGCTACTCGCGCCTCGAGGAGCAGTTCCAGCTCCGCGGCGGATGGGCCGCCGAAGCCGAAGCCGGTTCGATCGCCTCCAGCCTGGGGCTTCCCGACAGGGTCCTCACCCAACCGCTCGGCACCCTCTCCGGTGGCCAACGACGGCGAGTGGAGCTGTCTCGGGTGCTGTTCTCAGGCGCTCCCACGCTCATCTTGGACGAGCCGACGAACCATCTCGACGCCGACTCGATCACCTGGCTGCGCAACTTCCTCCGCGCCCATGACGGCGGGCTCATGGTGATCAGCCACGACGGCGACCTCCTCGACTCGGTCGTCAACAAGGTGTTCCATCTCGACGCCTCGCGAACCCAGCTCGACGTGTACCGCCTCGGTTGGAAGGCGTATCTCGACCAGCTGGCCACCGACGAGCGCCGGCGGCGCCGGGAACGGGCCAATGCCGAGCGCAAGGTGGTCGAGCTCCGAGCACAGGCCGACCGCATGCGTGCCAAGGCCACCAAAGCCCGCATGGCTCACAACCTCGACCGTCGGGCGACGCGCCTCACCGAAGGGCTGGAGGACGTCCGGCGGGCGGACAAGGTGGCCAAGCTGCGCTTTCCTGCTCCCGCACCGTGCGGGAGGACTCCGCTCAGTGCGACGGGGCTGACGAAGTCATACGGTTCCCTCGAGGTCTTCTCGGGCATCGACCTCGCCATCGACCGCGGTAGCCGGGTGGTGATCCTCGGGCTGAACGGCGCCGGCAAGACCACGCTGCTACGGGTGCTGTCGGGGCTCGAGCGGCCCGACGCGGGAGAAGTCGTGCCCGGTCACGGGCTCCAGATGGGCTACTACGCCCAAGAGCACGAGACGCTGGACCCTTCGCGCTCTGTGTACGAGAACGTGCGGCACAGCGCGCCACCGACGGTCAGCGACGCGGAGCTTCGGCGCATCCTCGGGTCGTTTCTCTTCGGTGGCAACCGCATCGAGCAACTGGCCGGGACCTTGTCAGGCGGCGAGAAGACCAGGCTCGCGCTGGCGACGCTCGTCGTCTCGACGGCGAACGTGCTCTTGCTGGACGAGCCGACCAACAACCTCGATCCCGCCAGCCGGAGCGAGGTGTTGAAGGCACTGCACACCTACGCCGGCGCGATCGTGCTCGTTACCCATGATCCTGGCGCTGTGCAGGCGCTCGCCCCCGAACGCGTCGTCCTCATGCCAGAAGGCGTGGAGGACACCTGGAGCGATGACCTGGGTGATCTCGTCGCCCTCGCCTGAACCGTGGGAAGGCTGATTCTCGATGGGACTGATCTGGGTGCGGTTGGACCGCCACCTGCGTAGCTTTGGGGAAGGCGCCACAGGCGGGAGGGCCGTCATGGGCAGCGAGGTAGTGCAGACGCCGGCTGATGTCATGGCCAAGGCGACCAGGATGCTCAAACGGATCATGCTGCTGCAGATGGTGTGGTTCCTGTGCTTTTTGGCAGGTGGGGTGCTGACGGTGTGGACGGCGTGGAAGAACGCGCACCGGCCCTCCGCCTGCCCGCGCGGGAGCGGTCCGTCCCAGACTGCCCCTTTGTCGGTCATCGAGAGTTGTGCGCACCACTCCTACCTCTTGCCCGTGGTCCTGGTGCTCATCGGCGTCGGTGGGCTGCTCGTGACCGGGTACGTGGCGACGCGTCTCGCGGTCAATTACCTCGGTGCCGGGGCGGCGGCCTTCTTGCGGAGTGGGCGCTTGTTCATGGGACCGATGGGCCCGCGCCCCGGCGGCCAGGACATGGGAGGGGGCTTCCCCGGCCAGACAGGGGGGATGCCACCCGGCTTCCATTCGAGTCTTCCACCCGGCACGCCCCGGTCACCGTCCGGGCCGCCGCTTTCATGACGGCCCCGCTTGCATCACAAGACGTTTGCGTCGCCGCTGACCTGTTTCAGGTCAGCAAGCGGCGGTAACGCAGCTCCGGGTAGCGCCTTCCGCCCACTTCGAAGGTCTTTCGCGCCCCGTCGGGAAGCCAGCCGTGACGCTCGTAGAACGCCCGCGCACGCGGGTTGTCGGCCAGCACCCAAAGCACCGCTTCGGGGTACCCGGCTCGGGTGAGCTGTTCGATCCCAGCGGCCATGAGAGCGCTTCCGACCCCTTGGCGCCAGTGGGCGGGATCGACGTAGCAGCCGTACACCTCGCCCAGTGGTGGCTCGTCCCGCCCGGCGTCAGCGCAGGGGCCACCGTTCAGCCAACCGGCCAGTTCGCCCTCGAGTTCGCCGACGAGCACGAACCGGCTCTCCGTCTCGGCGCCGAGGATCCGCGTCTGCCAATGCAAGATCCGTCGTGGGAGCTCGGCGCCCAGGCTTTGCAGGAACTCGTCCGAGATCACATCCGCGTAGCCGGCCTGCCAGGACCGTACATGTGAGGACGCGATCGCGGCCGCATCGGTCACTTCTGCCTGACGCACGATAGGGCCCATGGCTGATTTTGCCACTGCCGCCAATCCCCCGTGCCCGCCGGAGTGGCGAGGCGCCCTTTTTCTGATCGAACATATGTTCGTATACTGCCGCCATGGCCACGCCTGCTCTTGCCGGGTCGCCATCACTGCCTGGCACCCTCACGGCTACCGGTATCGACACGCCGGGTCCCGGGATCGCCGTCCCGGCCACGGGCATCGCCGCCCCGCGCCCTCACCCCCGTCCTGTTCGGGGTCCGTTGCCGGCCGAGCGGATGCTGCCGGTCCCTCCGGAGTTGGCCGGGCTGTTCCCAGGCGGCGGGCTCCCGAGGGGTGCCACCGTCCTGCTCGGGCCGCCGTCGGCGCCGGACACGTCCCTCGGCCCTGCTCGCACGTCCCGCATCAACTCAGCCCCGCCAAGGCGGGCGCCGGGATTGACGAGCTTGCTGCTCTTGCTACTCGCTGGCACATCGTCTCGGGGGTACTGGTGCGCTGTGGTCGGCTTGCCAGAGCTCGGTCTTGTGGCGGCGGCCGAGCTGGGAGCCGATCTGGACCGTCTCGTCCTCGTCCCTCGCCCGGGGTCAGAGGGCCGCTGGCAAAGCGTCGTCACGACATTGCTCGAGACCGTCGACCTCGTCTGTCTCGTCCCGGACACCCCGGTGCGGGCAGCGGATGCCAGGCGGCTTTCCGCTCGTGCGCGTGAACGCCGTACGACTTTGGTCGTGTTGGACGCAGCGAATCCCACCGGAGTTGCAACAGGACTTCCCTGCGGTGGCCAGGCGCGAGCAGGACGAGTCGTGGCACGTTGGCCGGGTCCCTCTGATCTGAGGTGCACCGTGATGGATTCGTGCTGGGCGGGGCTAGAGCGTGGCCACGGGCTGCTCAGCTCCCGGCAGCTCGAAGCGGAAGTCGGCGGTCGTGGTGCAGCCAGCCGACCGAGACGAGGCCGGCTGTGGCTCCCGGCTCGAGGCTTGTAAAAGTGCCCCCGCCTCGCACTCTCGTCGTCTGGTGCCCTGATTGGCCTCTTGTTGCCGCCGGGCTTGCAGACCGACCGGCTGTAGTCGTTTCCGCCAACCGGGTGGTCGCCTCTTCCGCCCTTGCCCGGGCCGAAGGGGTGCGTCTCGGCCAGCGACGCAGGGAGGCTCAGGCATGTTGCCCGGAGCTCGTCGTGGTGAGCGAGGAACCGGCGCGGGACGCGCGCAGTTTTGAACCCATTGTCGTAGCGGTTGCGGGCTTCACTCCCCGAGTGGAGCTCACCAGGCCAGGGGCCTGTGCCATACCTGCCCGGGCCGCCGCCCGTTACTTCGGCGGGGAGGCCTCGCTCGCCGAACAGGTCTGTGACGCGACTGGTGCGGCCGTCGTGGCCGTTGCCCGTGCGGCTGGCACTGCGGCCCCTGAGCCACCGTGCAAGGTGGGGATAGCCGACGGGCCGTTCGCGGCACGGCTCGCCGCGCGCGAGGGCAAGATCGTGCCTCGCTCTGCGACGCCGGAGTGGCTCGGTCACTTTCCGGTGGAGGTTCTCGGCCTGCCCGAGCTCACCGAGGTGCTCCGGCGGCTCGGGATCCGCACGCTGGGTGAGTTTGCCGAGTTGGACGAGGCTGCCGTGCTGGCCCGATTTGGTACCGAAGGAGGCTTTGCTCACCGCCTTGCCCGAGGTCTCGACGAGCGACCGCTCGCTCTCGGGGAGCCTCCAGCAGACCTCACGGCTTGCCGGGCTCTCGACCCGCCCGCCGATCGGGCGGACGCCTTGGCCTTTGTTGCGATAGGGCTCGCCGAAGAGCTTGTCGGTCGCCTTGCTCCGCACGGGCTTGCTGCTACCCAGTTGCTCGTCGAGGCAGAGACCGAACATGGCGAGTCACTGCAGCGTTACTGGAGAGATGACCGGCCTTTCACAGCCCGAGCCATGGTGGACCGGGTCCGGTGGCAACTCGAGGGATGGCTGCAGGGACCGGTGGTCACAGCCCCGACTGCCGGTGTCACCATGCTGCGGCTCACGGTCGGCGACGCAGTGCCCGACGACGGACGCCAGCTGAACTTCGAAGGTGGTGTAGCGGAAGCGAGCCGGCAGGTCGAACGGGGTCTGGCACGGGTCCAGGGCCTTCTCGGCCACGAGGCAGTCCTGACCGCGGTACGCACGGGCGGGAGGGGTCCAGGCGAACAGATCTGCTTCGTACCCTGGGGTGAGGAGCCTGGGGAGGACCACTATCGCCACGCCAGAGCCCCCAGCTCCAAGACGGCTCGCTCGGAAGGGGGAAAGCGAGCACCCAGGGCCGTCCGTCCGGGACGCCGAGCCGCTGGGGACGCGGCCGGTGCCCGGGACGCGCCACCTTGGCCAGGGCACCTCCCGCCTCCTTCGCCGGCTCTTGTCCATCTAATGCCCGTTCCCGTTGAGATCCTCGGTCCCGATGGGGCTCCGGTCGGGGTCACCGGTCGTGGTCGGTGCACGGCGGCTCCTTCGCGTTTGATGCTGC
>Ga0187858_10004684_pt1 | contig 12732 bp, 9 predicted proteins | sample June2016WEW_8_15_FD_133015 | JGI IMG/M metagenome (GOLD analysis project Ga0187858, IMG submission 133015) | Peatland microbial communities from SPRUCE experiment site at the Marcell Experimental Forest, Minnesota, USA - June2016WEW_8_150 | ecosystem: Environmental > Terrestrial > Soil >...
CAGCATCAACGGCGGACTGGGCCAGGCGCCGAAATTTCCCAACACGTTCGTGTTCTCGCTGTTTCTTCGCGTGCACGCGGCCGACGGCGACGAGGCGATGGCGGAAATGGTTCGGCACACGCTTTCGAAGATGGCGCGCGGCGGAATCTACGACCAAATCGGCGGCGGATTCCATCGCTACAGCGTCGATGAGCGATGGCTCGTGCCGCACTTCGAAAAAATGCTCTACGACAACGCGCTGCTGGCGCGGCTGTATCTCGACGCCGGCCGCGCGTTGAATGAGCCGGAGTTTCTTGGCGTCGGGCGCGAAATCTTCGATTACGTTTTGCGCGAGATGACGAGTCCCGAGGGCGGCTTCTACGCCGCGCAGGATGCGGACAGCGAGGGCGAGGAAGGAAAGTTTTTCATCTGGACGCCCGAGCAGGCCGACGCCGTCCTTGGTCCCGAGCTCGGCGCGATAGCGGAGCGCTATTTCGACATCACGATCGAAGGCAACTTCGATGGCGCAAATATTCCGCATCGCACGATCGATCTCGCCGACGCCGCGCGGATGTTCAAGGTTTCGGAAGACGACATAGCGTCGAAGATTCGCGAGATCCGCGGCAAACTGTTCGCGGCTCGCGAACAAAGGGTGAAGCCGGGCCGCGACGAAAAGATTCTGGTGGCGTGGAACGCGATGATGATCGGCGCCTTCGCGGAGGGATATCGCGCGCTGCACGAGCGGCGGTATCTGGAAGCGGCGGAGCGCGCGGCCGATTTCATGATGGCGTCGATGTGGGACGGGCGCGCGCTCAAGCGGTCGTTCAAGGACGGCGTCGCGCGGCACAATGCCTATCTCGAAGACTATGCGCAGTTGGCGGGCGCGATGCTCGACCTGTACGAAGCGTCGCTCGACGCGAAATATCTGGCGCACGCTCGAAAGCTCGCCGGTGTGATCCTCGAGCGATTTATCGACAAGGAAAAGGGTGGATTCTTTTTCACCTCGGACGATCACGAAGCACTGATCACCCGCTCCAAGGCGGCTTTCGACGGCTCGACGCCGTCGGGCAACAGCGCTGCCGTGATGGCGCTTCTCAGGCTGCACGGCTACACCGGCGAGGAGCGCTACCGGGTCGAGGCGGAGCGGACGCTCAAGTTGTTTCGCGAATTTATCGAGAAGCAGCCGTTCGGGTTCTCCCACATGCTCGAAGCGGTCGACCTTTACCAGCGCGGGCCGACCGAAGTTGTGATTATCGGCAACCGCAACTCCCTGGAACTGCTCGAATGGACGGAGCGGCTCGGCCTCATATATGTTCCGAATCTTGCGATCTTCTTTTTCGTTGCGGACAATGCCAATGGCGACGCTCAAACCGGCTTCATCCCCGAGCAGGTGCGCGACAAGCGGCAAATCGACGGTCATGTGACTGCTTACGTATGCCGCGAGCACACGTGCACACCGCCGATTACGACGTTCAAGGATCTTCAAAAGGAATTGGTCGACTAGCTCGGGCGATGGACCGCGACGCGCGCGACTTTACCACGGCTGGCGCAAAGCCGACGCCGTATTTCCCGCCGATCGTCGTGAATCGTGCGGCGCGCCGTCGGCCGCAAGCGCGGCTGCGAGTTGTGCTGCTCAACGCGGCCGGCGGGCGAAAGTTCCACGAAATCGCGGCGTGTCTCAAACGTCCGCAGCTCCAGGGCGCCGATCTGATCCTGCTATGCGAGGTCAATACGAGAATCAAGCGGAAGCCAGGCCGTGACCTTGCGACGGAACTCGCCGAGGCGCTCGAAATGAGCTGCGCATATAATCGCCAGTTCGGTCTGATACCTCCGGGCAGCGAAAGCGAAATCGTTTCGTACATGGGCAATGCGATCCTGAGCGCCGTGCCGTTCGAGGAGGTGGCCGCCGTCGCGCTGCACGAGCCGCCCACTCCCATGGTATGGCCCAGAAGCATGCGGGACTGGTCGCGCGTGGGCGCGCCAACGGGATTGGTCACCAGAGTGAAATTCGGTGGCGAAGAGTTAACTGCCGGCGTCGCGCATCTGCACAGCCGCTGCACGCCCGCCGAGCGTGCGCTCCAGATGGCGAGTTACCTGGAGTCGTTCCCGGCGGCAGGCCGCGCGATTTTCGGCGGCGACCTGAATACGACGACCACTGAGCTGTCGAGCCGGGCCATGATGTTGGCAACGGCGTGGCAAATGATCACCAATCCGGACAGGTTCCACGCGCCTGAGGCATACGAGCCCTTGTTCGATCATCTGCGAGAGCGCGGACTCGAGATCGACGGCGCCAACGTGGCCAATCGCGCGACTTTCACTTTTTCCGGACTGATACCGCGATCGATGAGGCCAAAACTCGATTGGCTGGCAGTCCGCGAGCTTCGTCCGATCGCGGGAACCGCGGCAGTCGTCCCGCCGCGGTCTTCGATTTTGCGGCGCCGCGCCTCCGATCACGATTTCGTGACGGTCGATCTCGAACTGTAATCGCGACGCGAGCCAGTGAAATACTCTCGTTGTGCTACGCAATCTCCGACGGAGGTGCGAGCGCGCCACGCGCTCTCTCATAAGCGGCGGCCACGCGAATTACTTCGGACTCTCCGAACGGACGGCCGATTACCTGCATCGCAATAGGCAGTCCGTCAGGCGAAAGACCGGTGGGAATAGCTATTGCGGGTTGACCGGTCGAATTGAAGGGCTGCGTGAAGCGCAGAATCGCCGCGACGACATCCACCCGGTCTTCGCGCGCTTCCAGGATTTGAGTAGTGCCGATTTTGGGCGCGACGATAGCACTGGCCGGTGCGACCAGCACGTCGCGATCGGCCAGCACCGCGATCGACTCGGCCAGCGTGCGCGCACGGGCGCGCTGGGCGCGGATGTAGCTGGTGGCGGTCGTCATCATTCCGATCTCGAGTATGCGGCGAACGTCGTCGCCGTAGTCCTGGGGACGCGTGCGCATCCAATCTTCGTGAATCTCGAGCGCCTCGGCCCAGGTGATGATGCCGTTCATGACGCCGGCCAGCGGGAGCGAGGGAATCGTCACGTGGTCAACGGTCGCGCCGAGCGATCGCAGCGTCTCGAGCGCGGCATTGAACGAGCGCGCGACGTCGTCGCTCAGCCCGTCGTTAAGTTCGCGAATCACGCCGATGCGCATGCCGGAGATTTGGCCGTCGAGGCCGGCTGAGAAATCGGGTACGCGCTCGCGGCTCGAGGTGGAATCGTTGCGGTCGGCGCCCGCGATTATCTGCAACATCATCGCGGCGTCGCGAACCGTGCGCGTGATCGGGCCGACGTGATCGAGCGTGTAGGCCAGCGGCAGGACGCCGTAGCGGCTGACGCGGCTCCAGGTCGGCTTCAGCCCGACGCATCCGCAAAGCGCTGCGGGAATGCGAATCGATCCGCCGGTGTCGGTGCCGATGGTGGCGGCGGCGCTGCGCGCGACGATCGCAGCGGCCGCGCCGCCGCTCGATCCGCCGGGGATTCGGTCGAGCGCGTACGGATTGCGGACGGTTCCCCAGTGCGGATTCGACGACGTGATTCCGTAGGCGAACTCGTGCAGGTTGAGTTTGCCGAGCAGCACGGCGCCGGCGCGCTTGAGGCGCGTCCACACGGTCGCGTCATGGTCGGGTTTGAAATCGGCGAGGATTTTCGAGCCGCCGGTGGTGCGAAGCCCCTTGGTGTACACGAGATCCTTGAGCGCGATCGGAACGCCATGTAATGGTCCCCGCCATTTTCCGGCGGCGAGTTCGGCCTCGGCTTTTTTCGCGGCCTTGCGCGCGAGCGTATCGGTGACGGTGATATAGGCGCGAAGCGATCCGTCAGTTTGTTCGATTCGGGCGAGGTACGCCTCGGTCAGCTCGACCGGTGAAATGTCGCGCGCGCGCAGCTTGCCGGACAGAGTAGCTACATCGAAATCGAGTAGTTCCTGAAATGGAATGGACATCGGAATAAATCCTCGAAGTGAGTATTGAAGTGGTATTACGACCTGGCTTTGGCAAGGCGGGCCGCTTCGGCCAACAGCACCGGATAGCCGAAGGGCGGCTCGATCCCGGCAAGACCGATCGCCCCCAGGTGTCCGGCGAGCGTGAGCATCGCGCCCGCACTGTGCGCGATTGCATCCGCGTCGGCGTCGGAGATTTCGTAGCCGTACAGATCGCGCATTACCTGTTTGACGGTTTGGCCGGTAACCAGTGGCATAGTGTCTCTCCTATTCGGACGATTCCAGTTTGTGCGCCGATTCGACTATCAAGTCGTACACAGGGCGCGCGTCTTCAAGCGCGATTAGCCGGTAGCACTCGGGCCATCCGATCCAATCCGGCGGGACCGAAGGGTTCGTGAACGGCAGATATTTTAATTGATAAATCCGGTCACTGGGAGCGCGTAATTCTATATCGCGGTAGATGCGCCGGATGCGGAGTTGCGGAGTGTTCAGCCGGTCAAGCAGAACCGCCGCCATCTCCGGCTCTCTCAGTCCGGACACGATGATCACGCGTTGATTGGTGACGCCGTAAAACGTTTCCGACAGATAGGAATGGAAGACGATCGCCTCCGCGATCAAAACTCCGACCAGCACCGCCAGCAGAATTGAATTGGTGTCAGCACGCTCGGCAAGACCGGAGTCGAGCGGGATCGAACGCAACACGAGCGCGGCGATTCCAACCAGTATAATCGCGCCCGCGCGCCATCGAAGAGCGCTCGTATCATGCGGGCGTCCGCACCAGAGCAGCTCCTCGCGCGCGAGCAGATGCGGAGTGACGACGGCTGCCGCCTCAGGATCCATCGCTCACTTGACGATGCGGGCTGCGCGCAGCGCGGCGATTTTTTCGGCCGGGTAACCGAGGTACTCGCGGAGGATCTCGTCGGTGTGCTCGCCCAGCATCGGAGCGGCGCGGCCGATCGTGCCGGGGGTCGCGGAAAACTTCGTCAGCATTCCGGTTTGCTTCACGCGGCCCCATTGCGAATGAGACAACTCGGCGATCAGGTCGTTCGCGATGACCTGCGGATCGTCGAACAATTCACCTAAATGATTTACCCGCGTGGCCGGGATGGCGGATTTCTTCAAAGCTGCGAGAGCGTCATTGCGATTGAGCCTGGCAAATTGCTCCGCGAGCGCCGCCGCGAGCGAGCCCTCGTTCGGTTCCGCCGCGGCCGCATCCCAGTTGGCATTCGGCAGCCCCGGTAGAATAGTCCGTAGCGCGTTCCATTGAGTATCGTCGGTTAGCGAGATGAATAGCCATTCGCGGTCGCGGCAACCGTAGGCGCGCGAAAGCGCCGAGCGCCCGCGATTCTCAGCGCCGCCATTTTCCATGTCCGGCCGGCCCGGATAGAACGCAAACTCGCCGGCCTGAAAAGCCATCGCGGCTTGCAACAGCGAGGTCTCGCATAACTGGCCGCGTCCGGTAAGTTCGCGCGCACGCAGCGCGAGCACGCATCCAAACGCGGAGAGCATCGCGGCGCCGTAGTCGCAAATGGCGCAAGTCAGATACACCGGATGCCCGTGATGGCCGCCCTGCGCCGCCATCACGCCCGAACGCGCCTGCAACAGCGGATCGAAGCCGGGCTGGTTGTGCTCGGGTCCGCGATTTCCGAACCCGTTGATCGACATATAGATGATGCGAGGGTTGCGCGCCGCCAGGCTTTCGTAATCGAAGCCGAACTTGCGCATCCGGCCCGGCCGCAGATTCTCGACCACGATGTCGGCCTTGTCCGCGAGCCCATCGATGATTTCGCGGCCTTCTTCGGTCGCAAGATTGACGGAGATACCGCGCTTGCCCTGGTTCCAGCCGAGGAAGCCGAAACCGAAATTGCGAAACGAATCGCCCTCGAGGCTTTCGATCTTGATGACCTCGGCGCCGAGTTGCGCGAGTATCATCGGACCGTACGAACCCGCGATGTAGCTGGCGAAGTCGAGCACGATGACGCCATCGAGCGGAGGCTGTCCGGCCGTGCGCAGGTCCTTTTCCGGCGGTGCGTCGCGCTTTGGCTCTGCAAGCCATTGCAGCGCCGCACGATCGTTGCCGGCCTTGGGAGCAGGGCCCGTGATTTCGCCGGGAGTGTCGCTCAGGAACAACGGCAGGCCCATCTGAATCATGCGGCCGAGAGCGGGGTCGTCGATTTCATTGCGCATCGCGAGCGCGCGCGTCTGTGGGTGATCGATGAAGTCGTGGCGGGTCATCACCGGGGCGCACGGAACGTCGTATTCGCGCAGGATGCCCAGCCATTCGTCGCGGGTCCGCGTGCGGATGATTGGCTCGATGATGTCTTTGAGCGGCTCCCAGTACCAGGGCGCGATCCCCCACGGCGCATTTTCGAACCGCGGGTCACTGACCAGATCGGGGCGATCGATTGCGATCGCGAACTTGCCACAGAAGGTCGCGTTGCCGCATGCGACAAACAGGTATTTGCCGTCGGCGGCCTCGAACAAACGATAAACCGGAATCGGGCCGAGAGGGTCCAGCGGCCCGTCATAGAGGGTGGTCAATGCCTCGTGACGCAGGATTGCGCCGGTCTGGAGCGAGAACGCGCCGGCCAGAATCGAGACTTCGACCGCGTCACCCGCTCTATTGGCGCCACGCGCCAGAATCGCGGCGACGGCCGCAGTCGCCGCCATCACGCCCGCCGAATAACTCGCCGCCGGGAAAACCAGCGCGACGGGATTGCCGCTGCGCGCCCACTGGCTCCCGGTGATTCCGCCGCGGGCAGCGACCAGGTCGTCGTTGGCGTCGAAGTCGGCGTCGGGGCCACGGCTGCCCAGCGGAGGCACGCTGAGCGCAATCGCGCGCGGATTAATCCGGCGAATCGATTCGGGATCGAGGTTCAGTTGTTTCAGCCGGGCCGGCGTGAAGCCGGTGACGACGATATCGGCCCACCGAATCAGGTCCGCAATTCGGGCCTGCGATGCGTGATCGTCGAGGTCCAGCTCGAGCGCGCGCTTGGAGCGGTTGAGGACGTGGAAGTGCGGCGTGCCGCGCTCGCGTGAACCGCCCGGTGGCTCGATCTTGATGGCGTGCGCGCCGTTTTCCGCCAGCAGCATCGTGGCGTATGCGGCGCCCATGTTAGAGTCGAATTCAACGATATTGATTCCGTCGAGTGATTTACCCATTGAAGATTGCCAAGCGCCGTTTTTGGGAATTGGATTGTCGTTGAGTGGCGGCGCGAAAAGCAAACGATCGCGCCAAAGCGCGATTATGCGCGGGAATCCGGTTCCAGGCGGATGAATTCAACCCACGGACACGCCGGGTTCATCCTCCCTTAATGTCCGATGCATAGCTTCTTTCGGCGCACCCGGATCCGCGCAACGGACACGACTAACTTCGAGGCAAGTTCAAAAGATGCTCAAACGACGACTAAGCCTGGCATTTTTCATAGTCCTGGCGATCGCAGGGATCGGCCGCTCCGGATTTGCCGACATGTTAATCAACGGCGCCGGTGCCACGTTCCCGTACCCGATCTATTCCAAGTGGTTCGACGTTTACGAGAAAGAAAATCCGGGCATCAAGTTCAACTACCAATCGATCGGTTCGGGCGGCGGCATCCGGATGCTCTCGAATCGCACCGTCGATCTTGGTGCGAGCGACGCTCCGATGACCGATCAACAGCTTTCTGAAGCACCCGGAAAAATTCTGCACTTTCCCTCGGTGATGGGCGCGGACGTGGTCGCGTACAACCTGCCCGGATTTACCGGCACGCTGCGCCTGACGGGTCCGGTAATCGCGGATATTTTCTCGGGCAAAATAACCAAGTGGGATGACGACAAGATCAAGGCGCTGAATCCGGGCGCGGCAATCCCGTCGCAGGACATCGTCGTATGCCATCGCTCGGACGGCAGCGGCACGACGTATATATTCGTCGATTACTTGTCGAAGGTCAGCCCAAGCTGGGCGTCGGACGTGGGTAAAGGAACCTCGGTCAAGTGGCCGACCGGACTCGGCGGCAAGGGCAACGAGGGCGTGACGGCGCTGGTTCAGCAAACGCCCGGCGCAATCGGGTACGTCGAGCTGATCTACGCGCTCAACAATCACATTCCGTACGCCGTATTGCAGAACAAGGCGGGCAATTGGGTGCAGGCGAGCCTCGATGGCGTTACCGCGGCGGCGTCGTCGGCGGCGGGCAATATGCCGGCCGACTTCCGCGTGTCAATCACCGACGCACCGGGCGCGGATGCGTATCCGATCTCGTCGTTCACGTGGCTACTCGTTTATCAGAAGCAGACCAACAAGGATGTCGGCGAGCACATCGTGAAGTTCCTGCACTGGGCGCTGACAGACGGACAGAAGTACGCGCCGGATCTCAAGTACGCGCCGCTGCCGGCCGAAGTCGTGCAGAAAGAGACGGAACAGATTCAGCAGATTCAGATTCCGTAACGGGATAGTCGCAGGCACAGAGAGGCGCGGGCGTCGGGGGCAATCGCGGGCATCGCAACTTGCGGCGCGCGGCGTGGTAGGATCCCGCTTGACGTGGCCGACAAGGTAATTTACCTGCGCGAAAAGCCGGTGTCGTTGTCGCCGGCCGACGAGCGCAACTTCAAGATCAAGTACGCCGAGCTGCTGAATCCCGCGCAGTTAGCCGCCGTGACGCATCGCGACGGCCCGCTGCTGGTCGTAGCGGGGGCGGGATCGGGCAAGACTCGCACGCTGATCTATCGTGTCGCCCGGCTGATCGAGAGCGGCGTGCCGCCGGGTGCGATCTTGCTGCTGACGTTTACGCGTCGCGCGGCGCAGGAGATGCTGCGTCGCGCCGAGCAGTTGGTGGGGGATCGCGCGGGCGCCGTCGCGGGCGGTACGTTTCATTCCTTCGCCAACAATGTTTTGCGCCGGATGGGCGCGCCGATCGGCCTCAAGCCCAACTTCACCATACTGGATCGCTCCGACATGGAGGATGTGGTCAATCTGTTGAGGACGCGGATGGGACTGGCGTCGCGCGAGCGCCGGTTTCCGAAGAAAGGCACGATTGCCGAGGCGATCAGCATGGCGCGCAACAAGCGGCGCGCGCTCGAAGAGGAAATCGAGATCGATTTTCCGCATCTCGGTGAGCATCAGACCGAAATTCTCGAACTCGCGAAAAATTACGAGAGCTACAAGCGCGAGCGCGGCCTGCTCGACTACGACGACCTGCTGTATCGGCTCGCCGAGTTGCTCGAACAGCATGAGAATGTGCGTCGCCGGCTGTCGGACAGCTATCGTTACATCATGATCGACGAGTACCAGGACACCAATCTGATTCAGGCCGACCTGGTGCGCCTGCTCGCGATGAATCATCGCAACGTGATGGCGGTTGGCGACGATGCGCAGTCGATCTATTCGTTTCGCGGCGCCAACTTCCGCAACATCATGGATTTTCCCGCGATTTTTCCCGGCGCGAAGATCGTGAAGCTCGAAGAGAACTACCGCTCGATCCAGGGAATCCTCGATGTCGCCAACGACGTGATTTCACGCGCCGGCGAGAAGTACACCAAGGCGCTGTTCACGCAGCGCGAGGGTGGCTTTCGGCCTTTCCTGGTGCGCGCGCAGGACGAACACATGCAGTCGCGGTTTGTCGCCCAGCGCATCCTGGAGCTGCGCGAAGAGGGGGTCGAACTCGGCCAGATCGCGGTGCTGTTCCGCTCCAGTTTTCACTCCTTCGATCTGGAACTCGAACTGCAGCGCCGCGACATCCCGTTCATCAAGCGCGGCGGATTCAAGTTTATCGAAACCGCGCACATCAAGGACGTGCTGGCGCATCTGCGCGTCATCGCGAATCCGGCGGACGCCGTGTCGTGGTTGCGCGTACTCACGCTGGTCAAGGGAATCGGTCATCGCACTGCAGAGCGGACGATCGACGCGCTCATCGCAGCCGACGATCCGGCGGCCGCGGTTGCGAAACTTGCCGACCAGGCCCGCGGCGGCGCAGATGGCGGCCTCAAGCGGCTTGCCGCGCTGCTGGCGGAATTGCGGGATGTCCAAAAGCGGCCACCCGAGCAAATCGCGATGACGCTCGAATACTATCTGCCGGTGATGCGCGAGGCGTACGCCGACGATTATCCCAAGCGCGAGCGCGACCTCGAACATTTCCAGAATCTTACCGAGCGCTACAAGAGCCTCGAACAGATGCTGGCCGACATGGCGCTCGAGCCGCCCAACGATTCACTCGACGGCATGCTCGCGACGGATTCCGATGACGAACGCCTCACGCTCAGCACGATTCACTCCGCCAAGGGACTCGAATGGAAAGTCGTGTTCCTGATCTGGGCGGCAGACGGACGCTTCCCGGGACCGCAAAGCGTGGGCGATGACGAAATGGAGGAGGAGCGCCGCCTGATGTACGTCGCGAGCACGCGCGCGCGCGACGAGCTGTACCTGTCGTATCCGATACATATGTTCGACCGCAGCTTCGGCTTCGTGATGGGTCGGGTGTCGCGCTTTCTGGAAGACGTGCCGGCAGAGCTGCTGCAGACCGCGACGTTGCAGGAGTCCGAATGAGCATTTCATACCAGATGTGGAGTTTTGGGGCCTCTCGGCTACCATCGGTAGTTTCGTTCCGTCAAAATTAATATTCGCAGGAAGCGGGCGGCGCACGATTTCGGGCGAGCCTGGCGAGTAGCGGTATCCAGGCGGTTGAGCATGCCGGATGGGTAGCATAGAAAATCCGCCGGGGTCAGGCTGAATAGTTCACCCCCGCATGTTCGATCGCAGCTTCGGCTTCGTGATGGGTCGGGTGTCGCGCTTTCTGGAAGACGTGCCGGCAGAGCTGCTGCAGACCGCGACGTTGCAGGAGTCCGAAGAGCCGTAGGCAGCCTTACGCCTTACCTGCCAATCCCGTTTTAAACAGGGCTGGACTATCACCCTGAACTGGCAGGAGCACTCCCTGAAATTGCCCCAAAGGGTTCTCGTCGAACCCGAATCACCTTGACAAAGACGATCAAATAGCGAACATAGACTTCCGTATGGCTATCGGCTTAAATCGCTTGATTGATCGTCGTCCGAGGCGATACACACGACCATCTCCGTTTGTATGGCAGAAGCGAAATTCACCGACGAGGAAGTCTCGCATCTCGTGAACGAGCGAAAGCAACTTCCTAGACGCTGGGAACGGCGACTTTTGATTCTTCGACCTAAAGAAAAGACCTAACAAGCGATCAGGATTGGTTGTAAGGGGTCAGACCGGAGAGTTTGAAATCAGAGTTCGACAGTGCACCGACTATCCCCTAGATTTTTCTGTCATCATTGCGTTTCGAAAGACAAATGAGAACAGCTTGTTCATTTTGAGGCGTTACAACGGACGTCATCCGGCACCGCATGTGAACAAACCACTGAATGGGCCGAAAGAGTCGCTTCCCGGGTTTCATATTCACATGGCTACTGAAGAAGCTCAAAGACATGGGCGAGATGAAGAAGCATATGCGGTTGGAACGTCGGACTATACGGATGTGTTTAGTGCTATCGATCTCGCACTGAAAGATTGCAATTTCGACAAACCGCCGATCGAGCCTGACAAAAACCCTGACCAATCCGATTTCTGGCGCGGCAATGGCTGAAGCTGAGAAAACAATGGAAAGCTCTGAAGCGATCGAGCGCGACTTCAAAGCCAAAGTCGCCGACGAGCTGCGAATCGTGTCTGAAGGAATAAACCGGTTCGTTGTTGTCACGCCTATGACTTTCGGTGATGGAGACGGGTTGCCAATCGTACTTAGAAAACGCAACGACGGCTGGTATCTGACAGACGAGGCACATACTTTTCTCCAGCTATCGTATCGGCTATCCGATGAAGAGCTAGACGAACCTCCTCGCAAAGAGTTGATTGACCGTATCCTGTCGAGCTTTGAAATAGAAAACAAGAATGGCGAATTGATCCTTCCGATCCCCGACCATCGATTTGGCGACGCCTTGTATACGTTTATACAAGCTCTGCTGAAAATCGACGACATTCGTTATCTTTCAAAGGAAAGAGTTCAATCGACCTTTCTTCAGGACGTTAGAAGTTATCTTGAGAAAATTGTAACCCCTCAACGCATCACGGCCAATTGGCACGACCCTGAGAGAGATCGACCAGGAATATATCCAGTTGACTATCGCGTAAACGGAATGAAAACGCCGATCTTTATCTTCGCAATAAATTCGGAACACAAGGCAGATATCGCCACGATCAGTCTTCTTAAATTCGAGCAATGGAAACTGAATTACAAGAGCGTAGGTATTTTTGATGAGATGGAAAACTTCAATCAGCGTACGATTGCTCGTTTCGTAGATGCATGCGGGAAAGCGTATTCAACTCTAGACGTAGCGAAGGAAAGTCTTCCGAGATTCGTACCGGAGCTTCTGTCAAGTGACGGTTAGCGGCCTCGCGGTTCTAGTCGAATCGTAACGCAGCTTGCTAAGCTCGGCTGCTTACACGGGCCGAAGAACCCTCGCCTCTGCCTTGAAAGCTGCACCTCAACCACTTCGTGTTTCATCCATGAGCGCCTTCTCATTGGCTTCGTGATGGGCCGGGTGTGGCGCTTTCTGGAAGATGTGCCGGCAGTGGCGTGCTCCCCAATTTCCAGCCAATCATAAGTAGAGACCGCCGGCAGTTTGGCCCTCTTCGGGCGGTTGCGTTTGGCGTGCTCCCCAATTTCCAGCCAATCATAAGTAGAATCCGCCGGTTGTTTCGCCCTCCTGAGGCGGTTGCGTTTCCTGTTCTTTAAGCGCTGCGAACTCGGCCGGTGTCAAGGCGCCGAGACTGCCGTGCGGTCGCAGGTGATTGTAGTCGTGACGCCATGCCTCGATCGTTTCGCGCGCCTCG
>Ga0187858_10004685_pt1 | contig 12727 bp, 11 predicted proteins | sample June2016WEW_8_15_FD_133015 | JGI IMG/M metagenome (GOLD analysis project Ga0187858, IMG submission 133015) | Peatland microbial communities from SPRUCE experiment site at the Marcell Experimental Forest, Minnesota, USA - June2016WEW_8_150 | ecosystem: Environmental > Terrestrial > Soil >...
GGGCGTTCCCGTATCGGAACCGATGGAGATAGTCGGTCACCCCGGCCCGGAACCGGTCCTCGCCGAGGTACGCCTCGGCCATCCCCAGGACCGACGCCCCCTTACCGTAGCTGATCTCGTCGAAGATCTGGCTGATCTCCTCCGGACGTTCGACGTGGGAGCGGACGGGATGGGTCGAGGGAAGGCTGTCCCCGTCGAACGCCGCCGTGGTCCCCGCCGTGCGGAGGAAGGAGTCGGTCCGTGCCTCGAGCGACGGCTCGAGCCGCTCCGAGATCCGGGTCTCGAGGAAGGAGGCGAAGCTCTCGTTGAGCCACACATCGTCCCAGGAGGCCATGGTGACGAGGTCGCCGAACCACTGGTGGGCGATCTCGTGGGTGACGGTCTCGAACACGTCCCGGCGTTGGAAGGTGGTGGCCCCCGCGTCGAGCAAGAGGCGCACCTCCCGGAAGCTGAGCGCCCCCCAGTTCTCCATGGCCCCGAACGCGTGCTCGGAGACCGCGATGAGGTCCATCTTCGGGAGCGGGTAGGGAACGGAATAGTACTCCTCGCACCCGGCAATGATCCTCCGCATCGCGGCGAGCGAGTACTCCCCGTCCGCCCCCCGTCCGGGGGGTCCGAGCACGCGGAGCCGGACCCGTCCCGAGGTACCCTCCACTCGGTCGAACCGACCGATCCCGAGGTAGAACAGGTACGAGGACATCGGCGGGGTGGTCTCGAACAGCCACTCCCGGTAGCCCTCCATCGCCGGGGAGGGGGACCCGCCCATGTTGCCGATCACCTCGAGGTCGGCCCGCGTGCGGACGGTCAGTTGGATGCGGGATTTCCGGTCGGGCCGGTCAAGGCAGGGAAAGATGCGGCGCGCCCCGACGGGCTCGCACTGGGTCGTCAGGACGAACCCGTCACCGTGGCGGCAGCGGTAGAGTCCGAGCAATCCCTTCGGTTGTACGGTGCCGGAGAACTCGATCCGGACCGGGAGACCCCCGTCTCCGACGGAGGGGATGGCGAGGATCCCTCGTTCGAGGTCCGTCGAGAACGCGAGAATTCGGTCGCCTCGCCGGACGGAGGTGACCGTCAGCCCATCGCAGTCCAGTTCGAGCGGCCCGGATGGAACCGTCGGGGAGAGCTCGACCGAACCCGTCCACGAGGCCCGGTCAAAGTCCACGTCGAGCCGGACCCGGTACTCTGGAATCTGGGGCGGCTCCCTGATGTTCAACCGACCGCCCCAAGACGACCGGCGAGTCCCGCCGAGTCGACCCTCCGGAAGCGGAGGAGCCCAAGAAGGTTCGCTGACGAGTGCAACGCAGACCCCGCGCCGCCGCGGAAATCAACGTTAAATACACCGGCTCGGTCGGAGCTTCGGCTGACGGCCAAAGCGGTGGGGAAACACCCGGTCCCATTCCGAACCCGGCAGTTAAGCCCACTGGCGTTCCGCGCAGTACTGAAGTGCGCGAGCCTACGGGAGACGCGGAAAGCTGTCAGCCTCCGGGGACTTGCCTCGGGACCCCGCCGTTAGGTTAATCCTCCGCCGACGGTCCCGCGCAGCATGCGGCTGGGCGCCCATATCGGGATCTCGGAGGGACTTCCCGAGGCCGTCCGCCAGGGAAGGTCGATCGGCTGCGACGCGATCCAGATCTTCTCCAAGAGCCCCCAGATGTGGGAGGGGCCGCCGCTCGCCCCGGAGGCGGCCGCGGCGTTCCGGGGGGCCGTACGCGAGCAAGGATTGCTCGGCACCGCCGTGCATCACGGTTACCTCATCAACCTCGGGAGCCCCAAGGCGTTCATGCTCCGCAAGTCGCGGAAGGCCTTCCTGGACGAGATCCAGCGCGCCGAGCTCCTGGGGGTGGACGGACTGATCTTCCACCCCGGCGCCCACCTCGGATCCGGACCGGAGCTCGGACTCCGGACGATCGGCGAGAGCGTCCGAAAGTCGCTCGAAGCTGTTCCCGACGGCACGGTGCGGCTCCTTCTGGAGAACGCTGCGGGCCAGGGGACCGCGCTCTGCTCGACGCTCGACGAGCTGAAGACCGTTCTCGCGGCGGTCGACGCTCCGGACCGGGTCGGGGTCACGCTCGATACCTGCCATCTCTTCGCCGCCGGAAACGACTTCCGGACCGAGGAGGGGTACGGGCAGCTGGTCGACCGGATCGAGAGCACGATCGGGGTCGATGCGGTGCGGGCATTCCATCTCAACGACGCGAAGGCCCCCTTGGGTTCCCATCTCGACCGTCACGAGAACATCGGCAAGGGCGAGATCGGGACTCCGGGGTTCGCCCACCTGGTCTCGGACCCGCGATGGGAGAACGTTCCCGGCTACCTCGAGACCCCGCTCGACGACCGCGGGTACGACCGGTACGCCGAGGACCTCGCGCTGCTTCGTACGCTGGTAGCGTCGGTTCCCGTGGCGAAGACCAGCGTCCGCCGGCCCCGCGCCCCCAAGAAGGGGGACGAGGCATGACCGGTGCCCCGGGGTCCCACAGTCTGTGGGCGGCCTACGGGGCGGCGCTGGTCGAGCTCGGGGAGTCCGACTCCAATCTGGAGGTCATGGAGAGCGGCTCCTGGTCCGTCGCGGCGGCCCATCGGTTCCGAGAACGGTTCCCTTCCCGGTTCATTCCGGTCGATGGGAACGGCCCCGCTCTCGTTCGAGCGTCGGCCGGTCGCTCCGGACCCGGGCACCCGGTGTTCGTCACGACCTCTGCGGCCGTCGTGGCGGGTGAGGCATACGGGGCGTTCCGGGACGAACTGTGCCGTCCCTCGGCGAACGTGAAGGTCTTCGCGGACGAAGGGGGCCCGGCCACCGAGGACCTGCCCGAGGCGCATCTCCATTTCGAGGACCTCGGGATCCTGCGAGCCCTGCCGGGGGTGACGGTGGTCGTACCGGCCGACGCCCCGTCGGCCCGAGGCGCCGCCCTCGCCGTTCACAGCCAACCCGGACCGGCGTACGTCCGCCTCGCCCGCGGGAACCTCCCGACCGTGACCACCGGCTCGTTCGAGATCGGTCGGGCGGCCGAGCTGCGCGCCGGGGGCGACCTCACCATCGTGGCGGTCGGTCCGCTGGTCGCCTCCGCGCTCGCCGTAGCGGGCGACCTCGAGAAGGTCGGGGTCTCGACGCGCGTACTCGACTTCGCCTCGGTGAAGCCGTTCGACGAGCCGGCCGTCCTCCGGGCTGCCCGCGACACCGGAGCGATCCTCGTCCTCGAGGAACACTCCGTCCTCACCGGGGTGGGCGCGTTGGTCGCTTCCACCACCTCCGAGAACCATCCGGTCCCGGTCCGTCGGGTCGGGATCCCCGACCTGTTCGTGGACGAGCACGATCCCCGACCCCGCTTCGAACGCTACGGCCTGGGCGCGGAACGCATCCGGGACGAGGCCTGGGAGCTGCTCCGGCTCCGGGGTAAGGTTACCTAAGGGGATTGTGCTCGGGACGAGGCCACTGGCGATCACGGAATCACGGATGACGGACTCTCCCCTGACCGAGAAGTACCTGCGCCTGACGCGCGAGGCGTTGGCCCGCGTGCGGGCGACCCCACCCGCCCGTTCGTTCCTCTCGGGCGCGAGCGACGACTTCCTCTCGATGGCCCGGTCCTACCTCGCCGACGCGGAACATTTTGCCGCGAAGGGGGACCTCGACCGCGCGCTGGCCGCGGCGAGCTACGCCCACGGCTGGCTCGATGCGGGGGTCCGCCTCGGGCTGCTGGACGGGGGTGACGATGACCAACGGTTCACCCTCTACCGGTGAGGTTCGGGTCTCCCCCGGGATCCCCGAATCGGCGCTCGCCTCGATCGAGGCGCACCTGCGCCAGCGCGAGCTCCGACGCGAGGACCTCTACCAGCGGGCCCGACGGCTGCGGCGCCTCGCCCAGAGCACCATGACCCGGATCCATTCGAGCGGCAGCGTTCCGCCGGAGGAGGCCGAGATCCGACGGAGCATGGCCGAGCTGTCGGACTGGCTGCGTCGGGAGGGTCGTGGCGATGAACCGATGGCCTCCGACGCCCTCCAGGAGGCGGTCGAGGCGGTCCTGCTCGCCTGCGCGGCGACCCACGTCGTGTTCCCCGGTCCCTCGGACCTTGGGGTCGACCCCGAACCGTACCTGCTCGGCCTCGGCGACGTCGTCGGGGAGATCCGTCGGCGCGTGCTCGACCGTCTCGGGCGCGACGACCTCCCCGGCGCGGAAGCCGAGCTGCTGCTGATGGAACGTCTCACCCAGGCGCTGCTCCGGTTCGATACGACACGTGCTATCGTCCCGTTGAAGCCGAAACAGGACACCGCTCGGGCATTGCTCGAGCGGACCCGCGGCGAGGTCGTGATGGCCCGTCACCTGGTCCGGGTCCGCTCCCACCTCGAACCCCCGACGCGCTCGGAGGGTCCGTGAGCGGTTCCCCCCGGAAAGTGATCGGGGTCATCGGCGGCTCCGGGATCGAGGGGATCCTCGCCTCCGGGGCCAAGCGGACCCACAAGGTGGCCACGGCCTGGGGAGCACCGTCGGGGCCGATCGAGGAGGGTGAGGTCGGCGGAGTGAAGGTCCTGTTCCTGGCGCGGCACGGGCCCGGCCACTCCATCCCGCCCCACCGGGTCAACTACCGGGCCAACGTCGACGCGCTCCGCTCGCTGGGCGCCGAGGCGATCGTCACGGTGAGCTCGGTGGGCTCGCTCCGGGAGGAGCTCCCGCCCGGGACTTTTGTGCTCCCCCACCAGTTCGTCGATTTCACCAAGAACCGCCCGACGACCTTCTATGACGGCGGTCGGGTCTACCACGTGTCGCTCGCCGACCCGTTCTGCCCCGACCTCGCCCGCCGCGCCGCCGACGTGGGTCGGGAGCTCGGTACCCCGTTCGCCGAGAAGAAGACCTACGTCTGCGTCGAGGGACCCCGGTTCAGCACCCGGGCGGAGTCGGCCTTCTTCCGCGGGTTCGCCGACATCATCGGGATGACGCTCGTCCCCGAGGTGACCCTCGCCCGAGAGCGGGCGCTCTGCTACGCCTGCCTCGCGATGGTCACCGACTACGACGTCTGGGCGGACCGACCGGTCGAGACGAAGGAGATCATCGAGGTCATGCGGGCGAACTCGGAACGGATGGGAGGGGTGCTCTCGAAGTTGCTGCCCCGACTGGCGACAGTGCCCGATTGCGCCTGCGCGCACGCGCTGGACGACGCGGGCGTCTAGCGGACGTTCACTCGGTCGGCGAGCGGCGGACGGTGATCGGGATTCGCCCGGCGGCGAACTCGAGCTCCGCGATGTCCACGGGGTCGACCAGGGTCGCGAGGACGTCGATCAGGATCGGCGCGCCGAGGGAGATCTGCAGCGCTCGGGCGCCGAGGATGCGCGCCCGTTCAAAGCGGGTGTACTTTTCCACATCGACCGGGGTCGAGGGAGTGCGGGTGGAGACCATAGATTCCAGCGGGGCCGCGGAGGGTACGGCCGCCGTCAAGGGCTCGGGGACTCTGGGCACCCTATTTACGCTTTGCTCGCCCCCGGGCTTTGTCCGTGAAGGGGCTTCTGTCCGAAAACTCGCCTCTCTGTCCGAAAACGACTGTCCGAAAACGCTTACTCGGACAAAGCCGGAGCCGCCGCAATCGGCGGATAACACCCTTCGATTGTTTCGACAGCAAAAGTTCAACTTGGCTGACTTCGACTATTGTTTCGCGGTTCGACCGGATCAGTCAGGAAAGTCCCGGGGATCGATTCCTAGTTGAGATAGCGTCGAGATCACTGCGGACTGCTCGGATGGAATTTGGATGACCCCGGCCTGCTTGCGCTTGGCGGACTTCTTGCCCGGTCGAGTCTGCCGCACAGTCGTCATGAACTCAGTGTAAGTCAAATCCCGCTGTCTCGTGGCCCTTTTACCGGTTCTGCTAATGGAGGGCGGGGCACTTTCCGTTGGCTCCGGCGGCGGCGGTGGCCTGGCGGCCGGGGCTCCAGGGGATGGACCCCCTCCGGACATGCTCTGAGCCAGGTCCCTGATGATGGCCATGGCCTTGTCGAGCTCCGACCGGCCTGTGTCATGATCCGCCACGAATGCCTGGAAGGCGGTCGCAAAGTACAGAATTGCACCCATCGCAGCTCTACGCTTCTGATTGATCCACTCCCTCGTAGGGTTACCCTTCGGGTACTCATCCCGATCGAGGCAAAGGAGGTACTGAGTGGTGTCAAGTTGAACCGCCGCATCGGTGGCGGCCACGAGTTCGACATGCTGAGTCTTAAGGGCCGCAATTGAAACCTTGAAAGGGCCAACGGTCCCCGCTACCCCGGAGAATTCTACGTTTGTTCCCTGGTACTGAATGAGCTTCACACAGTCCGAGTGGCCCCATACGATTCCGAGAGCCCGTCTGACCCGGTCTAGGAGCGGTTCGGCCACCTTCAGCAACCTCCTCTTGGTGAGACTCCCAGGGTAAATGAGCGTGATAGAATCCAGCATGCCTGGCAAGATGGCAGTATAGTGGTGTCGACGGACATTGTCGGGGAATGGGCCAAGTGTCAGAATATCCCCGTTCCCTCGCCGGAGGTTTCGGATTTTCCGAAGATGTTGCTCAACCCTCCGGCTGTCTTTTCATCCTACGCTTCGAGACGAATGAGGGCACCTTCGGTGGCGGCTAGAAATCAGCCGAGCCCATGATCGAGATGCCCGGGGTACTCGAATCAAGCATTAGAGTGAGCGATTTTCCGCTTAGGAGTGGTGTTAGCACCAGCACTAGTGAGTCGTTGCTGTAAAGTGGGGTGTTCGGGAAGGCCCACGATGGAGTCGAGTTGAAGAGCCCGTAAACGTCTAGCCAACCGCCGGTGGAACTCGCAAGGGCAACATACCAACCTCCACCCACCGACGAGCAGGACGTGGAGCTAAACTGAGCGCCGGTGCACACCAAGCCAGCTGGCGACAGAACAGTTCCCGAAGAATCTTGGAGGTTGAGATCGGTCATCCACGCTTGCAGGCCCCATGCGTCGGTTAGATTCCCGCTTGAAACAGATAACGAGGAGGTCCACGTAACCCCCCCAGCTCCCTGCCGGGAAGTCGAGGCCGGCCCCATGGTGACATTGTAGCTGTTTAGCGAACAGGTCTGAGTGCCGTTCCCGATCGCGGCGGGGACTCCGGTGGGGCTGGTAATGTAGGCGAATGCGAAAGGTGTCATGCCATGGAATCCCGGCAATCCGCAAACGGTGTAGTACACAAACCACCCATCCTGTCCTCCCGATGTGAAGTCCGTGGCCGAATTACCCCAAGTGTATAGTGCCGCCGTCTGATTGCTGTGCAACTGGGAAAATAGTGCGCCTTCCCACCGCCAAGCCTCAGCAGCAGCTACAGTAGAGCCAAAGGTTGGTGGCTCGCTTGCATGGCTTTCGGAGGCAAAGAGGGTCAAAGAGCGACCGCAAGGGGACTCAGGCGAGATAGGACCAGTCGAGACGAGTGAATCGTAGATCGTTTGAGTCGCGAGCAATTCGCTTGAGGCGTTCGAAAAGATCAGTTCCCAGAAGGGTAGCACCCCCCCTTGGGACCCAACAGTACGGGCGGTAGGAATCCTCGTAAGGTTCCAAACTGAGGGCCCCAGCAAATCCTGACAAGGTTCAAGCGGACTCGCTACAGGAGACAGCCAAAGGGGCTGTGTCGCATAGATGCCTTGGGCGGAGACCAAACTCCAAGGCCCCCCTGAACTGTTATTCACCGATTGGAGGCTAAGCTCTAGCGCTTGAGCGTAGCTCAACCCGCCAGGGCCGACTTTAGGTTGAGGTGGGGAGCCGGGAGCCACGAGGGAGTACGCGAACACGGTGGAGAGCACGACCAGCCCGATCGTGAATCCGATAATCGCATTTCGAGTGGCGTTGCTATATCTAACCCGCCATCTCGACCTGCTGCTCATTCATTGTTAGGATGCGCCTCGCTCGACGCATTACCTGTGATAGTCATGGCGGAGCCGCTTATACGGCCTCCTCGGCGAGTCCTCAACCGCTGAGCAGCCAAACGTGCACGGTTACACCACTTGAGGTCGATCCGCCTCCTTGGAAACAGATGTCCCACTCGGTCTCTTGATCAATCGAGGCCAACTGGACCTGCACAGTTCCGCTAGTTGAAGTTGTACCGCTGTCCGATGCTTCAATTGGAACTGTTACAGACGCATCAAAATCTACTCCGTCACCGATTCCAACGGTCGAGCCGAGATTGATCGACGCCGATATGCCCGAGGTGATGTTGTAGGAACCAGACACACTCATGTTCACGCGATCGGGAGAGTCAGGCGGCAGATACGCGTCCCACCAGTCACACCCATTCTTCCCGAATGTACTAGGGGTCGTGGGGTCGGTGATAGAGACGGACTGATTATTTTTGTTCGGGCTTCCCCAATATTGGATCGCGTTTACCCAGGGCGTTCGATTGCCAAAAGCATTGACCTCGATGTTACCTGTCGTATTCAACAGCTCTTGCCATCCAACGTTCCCGGGATTAGTGATCGTTTGCGTGGTAGTCTTTGTCGCACTGGAGCTGATACCATTCCCGGCTATCGAAGAAGACGAGGATGTAGTGAAAGTATTTCCTGATGTGACGCTTATGGTCGCTTCCGATGTGTGAGTGTAATCTACAATTTCAGGAACCCAGGTTTCTGTTACAGTTTGCAGATAGATGTTTAGATACTGTGGATCTGGGAATTGGTAGCTTGCATTCCAGACCGCCTTCCACTCTGGACTCGTCCAACACTCTTGTAGTCCGCATAGATACTCCCAAGGTCCATCTTCCACCTGAAGCGACAGCCCGGGTTGTTGGCATAGAGTAGGAAGCGCCAAACTGTAGACTCCGTTCGAATTGGTCGTCGTCGAGCGGGAAACGCTCCACGATGTCGGGTAAACGCACGATAGGACGATAGGGACGCCGGATGGTGCGTGGGCGCCGGCTGTGTCATACACAATTCCTCGCACCGTCGTCATCGAATCGTTGCCTGTTGACAGAGATCCGTTGAACCAACCATGATAATTGTGGTAGCCAGCAGAGTCATGACAATACAACCACGCGGCTATCTGGAAATAATACGTGGTCGACGGTACCAAAAAGTTCACAGGCACCGCTTCGGGGGTGTTATTGCCTAAACCCAACCCGGATATTGCGGTGAACTGGTACGAGGTGGTCGTACCCCAACTGAAATTGAAGATCCCGACAGGGAGATTGGAACTCGTGCTAACGTCGAAAATGACCGTGAAATTTGTGGAGTTGGCCCAAAGTTCATGAAAAATGGAAATCGGTCCCGTGTAAGTGCAAGAGCCTCCACCGCAACCATTCGGGTCACACGGTGTACAAGGCGAACAGATAACTTGTGAACCTGCTCGAACATTTCCACTGGTGGATAACAGACTTGTGCCAGCGATGACGAACATTAGGGCAAGAATCAATGCCGCAGGCCGGCGGGAAACGTCTCTGACGCCTCGGCGACGCGCCATGCATGGCGTATTCAATTCTCAGTCAAATATGTTTGTAGTTCAGGCGGCCTTGGGCACAAGGATGACCCACGGTCTCGACAGAGGACTTAAATCACAGGACGGCCGATAAAATCACAAGCGGCTTCGGAGAGGGAATAAAATCCCAAAGCCTTGTCAAGCACAACCGTTGTTAGGTGGCGCTTGGAGAGTTCGTAGGCGAGCCACAGTCCGCCGACCCCGCCCCCGACGACAATCACGTCGGACACGTCTCGTGACAACGGACGGAGGTATGTGTCCGGAACTAAATGCTTTCATGGGGCGGAATGGCGACGGACCACTCTGGCTCGATCCCGGGGGAGGGTGTTCCTAGCACTCGTGAGAGGTTATTGCCGGCCGGCTCACGCCGCATATCGTCACCCTGACGTCCGGGTCGTCGTGCCCGAGACTCTTCAAGAAGTATCTGTGGGTTGGCCCGAGCTCGAGGGTTACGTGCGGGTCGGATAGCGAGCGAGGTTACGCTGAGGGAAGTGGTTTGTGGTCAGAGTGACGGACACAAGTCAAACATCGCGTCGTGCTCCTGCATCCGCTCTACACGATCCCTGATACAATCACGTATCGGAATCGTCCCCTTCCCGGCGGAGCGGAACTCCTCGCCCAATTCAAGAAGGGCCGCTGTAACCTGAAGAGTACGGAATTCCCTCTGTCGCAGTTTGTCCCACGTCCAGAATGGCTCAGGTTCAACATGTTTTGCCACTGGAAACGCCTGCGATTTCTTCCACAATGCCTTCACTTCGGAGAGGCGGGCATCCGAAAGCCGCACAGGGTCAAATGGCTGAATTCTTTGTTTGCGCTTCGGCGCGACCAGTGGAGGGGCTACACTAGGCTTGGTTCTATTCGAAGTCGCGTAGTCGGGGGTCGAGTAAATCAAGTCCAGGTCCAACGTCCGACCTGTTCCCCGAAATCCGACAATGTCTACTCCACAATCCAACGGTCCGAGAACCCACGTTCCGAAGTTATGGACAACGGCCAGTCCACCGGCTTGGTGAATGGCTTCAGATGCTCGCAGCAAAAGCTCGCCCAGATTTCGGCGTCGTATGCTCGCTTCTGGGCCGCTCGATAGCGATTTTGAAGGGTCCAGAATCTTGATCGAGATAACCGGGAAGTTTCGGGGATTCGGATCGCGGTATAATGCGATGAGGCAACTTACAAATGTCCCTCGGGCCTCGATTGAATTGACGTCATCGCTAAGGATCTCGGCATGGAGTAGCAGGTGCACTCCCACTGCATCGAATGCGGTTTCGATACTATCAACGATCTGCCAGCCGAAGTCGAATGCCCTCCGCACTGAGGCACTCGTGCCTCTCACGACGGGAGAGGGAGCCAGAAAAATACTCGCCTTGGCCTGTGACTCCGCCCGTTCATACCAGGACGCAAGCGCCGAGAACCCGAAATCCTTGCGCACAAGCTCCCAGGCTGCCCCAGTTTCCTTTCTGCCTTTCTTGGGGTCCGCGGTTAGCCCTGATTGAAGTAGCTCTCGTAGAGAATCCGGGAGTGTAAGGGTGTCTGACTGGATCCTGGCCCTTGAGTCCACGCCGGTAGCCAATGCCTCGCTTTCTGGGTCCGGAAGTACGATGGGGCGGTCGGGAAAGTAGAGCTTACCATCCAGAGTCATTTGGTTTGGACCCCCGGCCAGAGCCCCCAGAGTCGCAGTGACCGCTCGCCGGACTGAGATCGGAACAATCAGCGCGGGAAGGGGGGCTTGCCGAGTCGCGAGCCGCAGGACTGCGTCGGCTTCGTAGATCGTTCGAGGAGTCGGTGCGGTGGCAGGCATTGGATAAAATGCCGAACCTGGTCGCACGAGGCCGCCAAACCTCGTATGAGCTACTTGGGCGGCGCCGTCACTCTGGTATTCTAACATCGTTCTATCTTCCCCCCAGGTCGTCCTTCAACTGAGGCTGTTTTGCCGCAAACTGGCCCGAGACCACAACGCCTAGGGCAGTTTTCGATTCTCGAAGAGCCGGGGCGAGCGCTTCGACGTCTCGCCAATCAACTCTAATCCCACCCACTGGATTTCTCTCACCTGACGGCTGAACTGCGTACTGGGTGATTGTAAGGGCCTGACCGGCCCAGCGGTCGTTGTAAGATCGAATCACATACTGGATTTTACCGCAGTCGACTATCCTTTCAGCACCCGGGTGTGCAAGTCTGCCGTTCGAATGATAAATGCGATCCCTGCTACCAGAGGTAGCGTCCAGATAGATTTGCTGAGTAGCCGACAGGTAGTCTAGGGCCTTTTGGAGAGTGTCTGCTCGAGGCACAGCCAGTTCTTTGACCAAGATCGACTTCGCCGCGGAGCCGCGAGCCTGGAGATAGGCCAGAACGGCAGCCCTGAGTGCCTTCGCCTGTTCGATCGGTGAGAGTTCGTTATACCGAACGGGGAGCGCCCACGGTGCCACCTCGTTATCCGCCGTATCGTTAACCGGTTCATTCAACGTATGCATACTTCATGGCAACTTGAACGTCTATAAAACCATTGAGATAGACCGATTCTGGAGCAGTTCGCGCCCTTCCGATGGACAGAATATGGTCAAGTTGGGTAGAGCCATCGGCAGCCACGTAAGGGCCGCTGTTGCAACGAACCGGCTTCTTTAGAAGTTCATCAAACTGTTATGAACGCTTATTGGGGAGTTTCATAATAACTCTGTATACTCCCACCACATGGGAAGAATGTCAAGATGGATCAAGTCAGGAACCCGTTTTCCCCGGGAGCGGGCGCACCTCCTCCCGAACTTGTAGGCCGTTCCGAGATCCTTCATGGTGCGCAGGTCTTAGTTCAGCGGGTCCGGGAGGGACGCCCTGAAAAGAGCATGCTCCTCACGGGCCTTAGAGGCGTGGGGAAGACCGTCCTTCTGAATGAGATAAACCGAATCGCGATTGCTGGAGGGTATCGAACGATTCAACTAGAATCACCCGAGGACAGTACCCTCGTCGAGATGCTGGCCCCCCAGCTTCGGACTCTCTTATTCGAACTCGACAGGATGGCCGGCGCGGGTGCCAAAGCTCGGAGGGCGTTGGGAGTCCTCAAATCGTTCATCTCAGCGTTTAAGGTGCGGTATGGTGGCGTCGAGCTCGCTCTAGAGTTCGAACCTGAGGTCGGCACCGCCGATAGCGGAGATCTCGAGTCGGACTTGATTCAACTTTTCATGGCGGTGGCGGATGCCGCGGAGGAGAGAGGGTGCGGGGTGGCTCTCCTGATTGATGAAATGCAGTATCTGAAGGAGGCTGAGCTGCGGGCGGTGATCATGGCCATGCACCGGTTGCAACAGGAGAGAA
>Ga0187858_10004686_pt1 | contig 12727 bp, 9 predicted proteins | sample June2016WEW_8_15_FD_133015 | JGI IMG/M metagenome (GOLD analysis project Ga0187858, IMG submission 133015) | Peatland microbial communities from SPRUCE experiment site at the Marcell Experimental Forest, Minnesota, USA - June2016WEW_8_150 | ecosystem: Environmental > Terrestrial > Soil >...
CCCAGGAAGGGTCGGGAAAACAGTAATCAGTAGTCAGTACCGAGTACCCGGTACCGAGTACCCAGTAAGATGCCCGCACTGGTTTACTCGCAACTCGGTACTCGCAACTGGGTGCTAGGTACCGGGTACTAGCACCTGTTAAACTTCGACAATGCTGGCCGGCTACGCCGTGCAGGTGGCACATTCCCGCGGACGCCGCTTCCCTGAGCCGCCGCATCCCTACCGCAACGACTTCCAGCGCGACCGCGACCGCGTCATTCACGCCCGCGCCTTTCGCCGTCTTGAAGATAAGACGCAGGTCTTCACCCGCCGCTATTCCGACCACTTCCGCAACCGCCTCACCCACACCATCGAAGTCGCGCAGATCACGCGCACCGTCGCTGCAGCGCTCGGCCTCAACGTGGATCTCGCCGAAGCGCTTGCCCTGGTGCATGACCTCGGCCATCCTCCCTTTGGCCACTCCGGCGAAAAGGCCCTCGACACCGCCATGCGCTCTCACGGCCTCTTCTTCGACCATAACCTGCACGCTCTACGGATCGTCGAAGACTTCGAGCAACGCTACGCCGCTTTTCGCGGCCTGAACCTCACGTTCGAAGTCCGCGAGGGCATCATCAAGCACTCCCGCGACTACGACGCCGCGAAGCATCCGGAGCTGGCAGAGTACTTACTCGATCAGCGTCCTCCGCTGGAAGCCCAGCTCATCGACCTGACTGACGAGATCGGTTACAACACCGCCGACCTCGACGACGGCTTCGAAGCGCATCTGCTGACGCTCGATCAAATTCGCAGCGGCGTACCCGTCTTCGAGAGTTTCTTCCCCGAGGTCGAGCAGACTTATCCCAGCGCTCCCGACAAGCTGAAATTCAACGAAGCCCTCAAAGGCGTGTTCAACCGTCTGGCCGGCGATCTCATCACCAACACGCAGGCGCGGCTGAAGCAGGCCGGGATCGAAACTCTGGCCGATGTTCGTCTGCACAAAGAACGTCTAGCCGCATTCAGCCCCGAAGTAGAAGCAGAGCGCACGCAGATGAAAGACTTCCTCTACGAGAATCTCTATTACAGCCCGTCACTGGCAGAAGAAAAAGACGACGCCGAACGCATCGTTAGCGAACTCTTTTCCTTCTGGATGGAAAACCCCTCAGCCCTGCCGCACTATTACCAAGAAAAAGCCGCGCAGGAATCTGTGCCGCGCGTAGTCTGCGACTACATCGCCGGCATGACCGATCACTTCATCATTGAACAGTACGAAAAGCACTGCGGCAGTGCGCGCTGAGGCACGCGCTAAGGCATCACACATAGCCTTGTCATCCTGAGCGAAGTTGTCGTTCGCGAAGCGGACGACAACGCAGTCGAAGGATCCCTGAAGTCCAATCAGCATGATCGTGCCGAACCGCGGACCCCCTTACAACGCCCTCATATTGCGACAGTCACCCAAGCACCTGTCGAGCCTCTTGCTCGATCTACCCTGACTCGGCTCAATGAATGTGGCCTGATTTCGACAATTACCTTAGGATCAGCGCTGATTGCTGTTGCGTAGATTCAAGTCCATTGTTTGATCCTGCGAGAAGGAAGAGTCCTATCGCGAGTAGGCCAAACGAGGAACACCAGAGGAAGTATCCAACTCCGAGATCAGACCTGACTGGTACGTAGAACACATACCACTGACAGTTAACGACAAAAGCCGCAGTTGCCACGAATGCTGCCGAATGGCGAAGTTTACGTGATGCCCGCCATACAATCCACGGTGAGCCGAGCACAAACAAAACGGTTGTTACGATTCCTGCCACAGAGATCGCCGTACCATACCATGGGTCGGCGCTCGCAACTCCGCAATGTCGCAGCGCACAGGTTTGAGACAAAAACACCGCCCAACCCGGAATGCCTTGATCGAGCCTGCTACCTAAGAAACCTTTAACCGCCGGAAGGAACCATGAAGCCGTATGAAGCAACCACGCCGTTGCAATCACCAGATAACGCTTCGTCATCGTGCTAGCCTTTCAAACGACAACCACACGCACGGGAAGTATATTCCTTGAGACATCGTAGGCGAGCTGATTGTTGCAAAATCGCATTACGCTCATTGATTGGTCTTTCGATGTCCTTAAAACTGTCTGCGCGACTGCCTCACTTTCCTCCCGCCACCGCCGCCACCACATCAAACAAAACCCTCGGCCCGCGCCGCACTTCTTCCACACGAATCCGTTCGTCGTTCCCGTGCTCGGTGTTGCCTTCTTCTTCGGTGGCTGTATAGGGAGTGAAGCCGTAAGCGTTAATGCCGAGCGGCCGGTAGAGCTGATTTTCGGTGTAGCCGCTGGTGATGTGAGGCACCACTGGCGTGCCCGGAAAATACTTTCCCGACACTTCGCGGATTACGTCGTATAGCGCCGTATCGGTCGGAGAATAGTTGGCGACGCGAAACTCCGCGTCCAGTGGCTCGACCGTAACGTTCGGATCATCCACCACTCGCCGGATCTGCTCCAGCAGCGCCTTCGGATCTCCTCCCGGCAGAATACGAACGTCCAGATTCGCCCACGCCTCCGGCGGGATCACGTTGGTTTGTTCCGATCCTCCCAGCATGGTGAGCGAAATTGTGTCGCGCAGCAGAAAGTTCAGCGATTCGTCTCTCTCCACATCCTGCTGGAACTTCTTGTCTTCGATCGCCTTGCGGATGTTGCGATACTCCCGCGCTTGCTCCGGCGGCTCGTAGGGCGCCATGTCGCGCAGGAATTCTTCCACCACCGGCAACACCTTCAACGGCGTGTGGTAAGCCAAAACGCGGTCCAGCGCATGAACCAGTCGATTCGGCGCCGAATCCGGATTCGGCCGCGAAGCATGTCCCGGACGCCCGTGCGCCACAACGTGCAGCCAAAACGTCGTCTTCTCGCCCACATCCACGCCCACATACTTCACCTTACCGCTTTCCAGCAGGTTCTCTCCACCTTCGTTGATCAGGAACTCCGCATTCTCCAGCAAGTCCCGTTGGTGCTCGATAAACCAGTTACTGCCGGCATCCAGAACTTCTTCGTCGGCCACGGCCAGGAAAATTACGTCACGGTCGAGTTCGACCTTCTCGCGCTTCAGCATGACCATCACCACCAACTGCGCGAGGCCTTCGTCTTTCATGTCCTGCGCCCCGCGGCCCCACAGCCAACCGTCTTTGATCTCTCCGCTGAACGGCGGAACCTTCCAGTGCGCCGCGTCGCTGGTGACCACATCCATGTGATTGAGGAGAATAATCGGCCGCTTCGCCTGCGCCGTGGTATGCGGCAGGCGCGCCCACAGGTCCCCGCGTCCCGGGGTGAATTCGAAGGCGCGATTCTCAATGCCCTCCTGGTCAAGAATCTTCTTGAAGAAAGCGACTGCGCGCATCTCATGCCCCGGAGGGTTCGTGGTATCGATGCGCAAGTACTCCTGCATCCATGCCAGAGCGAGATCGGAGTACTGCTGCAAATGATCCGCCGGAATGTGCGCCGAAGCCATGGCGGGAGCCCGCTCTTCCGGCGAAGCCCCGGTTTCGGCGGAAGCTTGCCCCGCGGCGCTCGACATCGCCACGATCACTGCCAGCACAACGCCTGTCCGCTGAAGCTGTCCCCAGCGGATTCCTGCCCACCATTTTTCGGTAGGCCAACACAGACTTTTCCGGCTCGTCAGTCCCAGAGTCGATGCCAAAGTTGTCCTCCTCGGATTGCACCAATGCACGCAGTTTTTATATCAGGTTTGCCAAAATTACCCTCCCCGAAGCCGCCAGACTACCCTTCCGCCGGGACCGGGGGTACAATGTCGTTAGATATCAATGATTTAGCTCTTCAACTGGGAAGCTCGTTTTGGCATCACACCTGTAATAGAGATGAGCAGGCGCCGGGGTAGTTGTGGTGCCTAAGTTTTTGAGATTTTCGTGCTGGAGTGGAGCCCCCAAACGCTCCCCCCAAACTTGGAGGAAGTTTCTTATGAACACCCGCATTCTGATTACTTTGCCGCTGGCTGCAGTACTCGCATTTCCGGCCTTCGCCCAGACTTCGTCCGCACCGGATCAGACCGGCCAGACGCAAGCCACCTCGCCCGCCACCACTCAGTCCACCGACACTGGCACCGGCAAGCAACCGCTGCAGGCGCCCGCTCGCGAGGGATTCTGGGGCCGTGTGAACCCGTTCGCCCGCAAGAGTTACGTGAAGCGCCAGACCGATCCCATCCGCGACCGCGTCAACGAACTCGACGACCTGACCGCCGCCAACGGCAAAGCCATTAAAGACACCGATGCGCGGGCCCAGGCTGGCATCAAAATGGCTTCCGATAAGGCCAATGAAGCTGATCAGCACGCCATCGATGCCGCGAACAAAGCCACTGTCGCGCAGCAGAGCGCGCAGCAGGCGACTACTCGCATCCAGACCGTCGAGACGGTTGTGGGCAACATCGACCAGTACAAAGCCTCAAACCAGACGGAAATCCGTTTCCGCCCCGGCCAGACCGTGCTGAGCAAGAACGCCAAGGACGCTCTCGACGAGATGGCGAACACGGTGAAGGGCCAGCGCGGCTACATTATCGAAGTGCAGGGCTTCTCGTCCGGCAAGGGCCAGATCGCGATCTCGAACTCGCAAAAGATGGCTGAGTCGGTGGTGCGCTACATGGTGCTCAACCACGAGATTCCGGTCTACCGTATTTACCTCGTCGGCATGGGCAATGCCCCGGTTGCGGGAACGGACGCGGATGCTAAGACCAAGCACATCAGCGGCGGCCGCGTGGAAATCAGCCTGCTGAAGAATGATCTGGAGCAGCTTTCCAGTAATTCTGCGGCTCCCGTGACTAGCTCGGATCAGCAACAGCAACCGAAGTAGTTAGAAATCACAACCCAGTTTGGGCGTCCAAAGGGCGCCTCGCCCCAGTCCCTCCCCCAAGGGAGAGCCCCTCGCGCAAGCGCGGGGCTTTCTCGCGTTTGGACGGGAATCAGCCGAGGCCGCTAGCCCGGGTGGTTGTGGAAATGAAGCAGCAACATGTGAGTCACAAAGCCCACAACAAACCACACCGCCGCTTCCAGTATTCGCTTGAATCGTGGGGTCATGGGGAAAGGATACCGTACATTTACGCATCCGCGTCCGGCGCGCCATCGCGGAACTCACTTGCGAAAAGTGCCTGGCTTGATTCCGAGATGGCTGAGCTTCGACTGCAGCGTGGTGCGTTTCAAGCCGAGGCGGGCGGCTGCGCCGTCGGGTCCTCCCAGCTGACCCTTGCATTCGCGCAGGACCCGAAGAATTCGCTCGCGTTCCTGTTCACGGAGGCTGCCGCTGCTGCCGCGATTGCCCTCATCCGCCGCGGTTTGCAGTTCGGAGAGCGGTGCCTGCAAAACCGAACCGGGAGTGAGAATTACGGAGCGCTCCACGAAATTCTCCAGCTCACGGATATTTCCTGGCCACGCCCATTGCACCAGCGCTTCAATGGTATTCGCTGGAATACTGGTGATGGACTTGTTCATTCGACTGGCATACTTTCGCACGAAGTGCTCCACCAGAAGCCGGATATCCTCGCGCCGCTCGCGCAAAGGCGGTATGCGGATGGGGAACACGTTCAGCCGGTAGTACAGATCGCTGCGAAACTCGTGATGCCTCACACTCTCCAGCAACTCCCGGTTGGTCGCGGCCAGCAGTCGGAAGTTGACCTTCAAAGTCTGTGTGCCTCCCAGCCTTTCGAACTCCTGGTCCTGCAGAACCCGCAGCAGCTTGGGCTGCAAGTCCAGGGGAATCTCTCCGATTTCATCCAGAAACAGCGTACCCCGGTCGGCCAGCTCCAGTCGCCCTAGTTTCCTGGCAACCGCGCCCGTGAACGCTCCTTTCTCGTGTCCAAACAGTTCGCTTTCCAGCAGGCCGGAGGGGATAGCGGCACAATTCAGCTTGATGAAACTGTTCTCCTTGCGATTGCTTAAGTGGTGAATGGCGCGCGCCACCAATTCCTTGCCGGTGCCCGTTTCGCCCAGCAGCAGCACGGTCGCATCGCTGGGAGCGACCTTCGCCACCTTGTCCATCACTTCTTTCAAAACACGGCTGCGTCCGATGATTTCCCCGAACCCCAGTTCGGTGTCGATGGCTTGTTCCAAATAAAGTTTTTCTTCAGCCAGCTTCTCCTTCGCCTGCCGTAGTTCTTCCGTGACTTCTCGCAGGTGGGTTATATCCACGCACGCGCAGTTCACGCCTGCCACCTGGCCTTCGGCATCCAGCAACGGTTCCACCGTAATGTCGCAATGGTAGGTTTTTCCCCGAGCGCTGAGCGTGAACTCTTGGCGGGTTCCACGGCCAGTTTCCAGTACCGGCCGCTTGATCGCTGCCATCTTTGCCGCCGTCTCCGGATCGAAAATTTCTTCGTCGGTCTTGCCCAGATAGTCTTCCTCGGTCCACCCTTCGTGCGGGTTATAGACCCAGGTGTAGCGCAAATCGCGATCCTGGTTGAAGACCTTGATGGGCGAGCCCGACAGCGCAACCCGGAGGCGCTCCTCGCTCCGGCGCAACGCTTCCTCCGCCCTCCGTCGAGATTCCTCCAGCTTCACCTTCTCCGTGATGTCCCGTTGGATGCCCCAGGTGCGCACCAGCATCCCATTCTCCACCACGCCAATCATGCTATTGAGAAAAACTTTGGGATTGCCATGAATATCGACTTCGTGAGACTCCCGATCCAGCACGCGAAAGCCGGATCGGATGTATTCCCGGGTTAGCTCAATGTTGTGCGGATCCTCAGGCGGCAGTAGTTCTATCAAGCGTTTGCCTACGAATTCTTGCCCCGACTTCAAACCGTACATTGCAGCCTGCGCATCATTGCATTCCGCCATATACGAGTCGTGGAGGATGTGATGAACCAGTTCGTCCTCCGGAAGGTCGATGGAAACCGGGGCGTCCATCTCCTGCCGGAAGATGCCTTCCGAAACCTCCGCTACGAACATGCGGTAGTTCTCTTTGCTCTGCCGCAACCCCTCCTCAGCCCGCTTGCGCTCCGTGATGTCGGCAGCCACACCAATCACGCACGGCTCACCATTCACCTCGATCTCTTCCGCGTTGATTGAGACCATACGGATGCTGCCGTCCCTCATACGAAAGCTGGTTTCAACATTGCGCAGATAACCTTCCTTCAGAAGCCGCATTCCCAGAGCCATTCTTTCGGCCGGATTCACCCAGAGCCCAATGTCGAACGGCGTTCGTCCAAGAACCTCATCGCGGCGCCAGCCGGTCGCGCGTTCAAAGCTTTCGTTAACCTCAACGTAGCGCTGCCCCTTGACGCTGGTTATTGTCAGCGCCAATGGCCCTTGTCGGAACGCCTTGGAGAACTTCTCTTCCGACTTCTTCAGCGCCTCTTCCGCTCGTTTGCGCTCGGTGATGTCTTGCAAGACACACGCGATTCGATCGATTCCCGCCGCACCTTCGATGGGGAAGTACGACACCCATAAGTCGCGCTTGCCCATCGTTGGAAATTCGTACCTCATCTCGTATCGGACGACTTTGCCTTGAAAGCACTCGTCCATCCTGGGCTTGATTTTGTTCCCAAAGACTTCGCTATTTACCACTTCACCTACGCGACACCCCACCACCTGCGCCTTCTCCATACCCCGGTAGGTTAGGTATGCCCGATTGGCGATCACGTAGCGGTAGTCCCGGTCCACCACCAGGATCATCTCCTCCACACTTTCGACGACTCTTTCGTATTCCCGCAGCCTTTCCTCTGCCTGACTGCGTTCAGTTACATCCTGGACAATGGCCATGTGCCAGACCGGGTCGTCGCCCTCAGGCCACATCGCCACCACCTCGACTTCTGCCCAGCGAACCGAGCCACCCGGCCGGAGGTACCTTTTTTCCATTTCGTAGTGCCGCACTTCCCCTTCCCTGAGTTGCCGCAGCTTTTCCAGATTTGCCGGCAGATCGTCGGGGTGTGTGAGGCTCTGGAAAGTGCGGCTCAACAGGTCCTGCTCCGTACGTCCCATGATTTCGCAGTATTTCGGATTGACTCCCAGAAATCGCCCCGTCCCGGTTTCAACCCAGCAGATGCCGACCGGGGAACGGTCATGGACGGCGCGATACCGGTTTTGGCTGGCCTGCAGTCGCGCCTCGGCTAGTTTGCGCTCAGTCAGATCCCGGGAAATGGCAATAACGTAGTTCCGTTCAAGCTGGACCCGTTTCGTGCTGACTTCCACGGGAAAGGTTATTCCATCTTTTCGTCGGCGGACGCTCTGCAATACCAGCCAGCATGGTTTCCGCCACTGTTCCCGAATGGGTATGATCGAAGACTCTGTAACCGCCGGGTCAATGTCGTAAACCCGCATCGTGAGAAGTTCTTCGCGGCTGTAGCCCAGATCCGTGCAAGCCTTCTCGTTCACATCAAGAAAGCGAAGCGTTTCCGGATCCACCACTTCGATCGCATCGTTGCATTGATCTACCAGCGTTCGGAACAGCTTCAGCTCGCGGATCGTGCGTTCCCCTTCGCGCACTTTGGTCAGTAGTTCCTCACTGGCCTCACGCAACAGTTTCTCCGCGCGCTTTTGCTCGGTAACGTCGTGGGCGATACCGAGCACGATCGGCGACGCGACTCCTTCAGTTCGCAGGGTGTTGTGGTATTCCCAAATCCGGCGCTCGCCCGAACGCGTCGTCGCAGCTACCAAGCCGCGCGATTCGCCCGTCCTCTTGATCTGGCTTAGGTAATCGTCAAACTCAGCGCGGAACTCGGCAGGAACCATTTCCCGCATGGGAATCCGCAGCAGTTCTTCGACGCTGTAACCGAGTATTCGCGCGGGAGCCGGATTTATAGACAACAGACGACCGTCAAGATCGTGGATGCAGAGCAGATCGTGACTGTGCTCTACGAGATCCTGATACCAGTCTTCGTTTTCTTGGAGAGTCCCCCGGATCGGGTCCAACTCGGCCGCCCTCTCTTCAGGAACGCGACGCTTCTTTGGCCCAGGGTGAACATCCATAACCGCCCCTGCGGGATGGGCAAAATGATTTCCTCGCGCGGATTCCACCGTCCGGCAGTTTTAGCCGGAAGCATGGAAGCCATGCGGAGTAGCCCTAATGCAACCCAAGCCCGATTGCCGCGAAGTCTACCAGAAGTTCGCCAGAATTGCACAGCGCTATTGCGCCGTGTGGTGGATAGTCTCTCGCGCGGTCCGTTGCGCCCCCTTTAGCCCCATTTAACTCCGGTCGATGAAAAGCGCTCCGACGACATGGAACTGGCTGCCATGGGCGCGGGCCCGAAGCCGCAGGTACTTCAGATTCAAGAGTCCGTTTCACATTGAGTCTTTGATGCTCACGCAAAAAGCTCACTTTGGACAGCCGCCTCGGCTGTCCGGCGAGCGCAGCGAGATGCCCCGGCACGATCCCGCGTTTGACCCCGCACTTCCCACTCAACTAGACTCCCCTCTCGTGGGGTTTTCTATGAAACGCGTCGCGTACCTTCTGCTCCTTTCTTCTCTCTTTACGCTTGCCGCTTTCGCTGACGATGATAAAGGCCACCACCATGAGGATCTAACCGCCGCGCAACTCGGTACCGTCACCTTCCCGGTTTCCTGCGACCCATCGGTGCTGAAGCCCTTTGAGCGCGGCGTGGCCCTGCTGCACTCCTTCTGGTACGAAGAGGCGGAAAAGGAATTCCAGCAGATCGCCACCGACGATCCTCACTGCGCCATGGCCCACTGGGGCGTGGCCATGAGCCTGTGGCACCAACTCTGGAACAATCCCGACGCCAAAGTGATCCAGCGCGGCCTGGACGAAGTTCATGAGGCGAAAACCACCGACGGCCCCACCACTCCGCGCGAGAAGGCATACTTCGCTGCCATCGCCTCCTTCTACAGTGACTCGAAAAAGCTGAATCACGAAGCTCGCGCCCAGGCTTACTCCCAGGCAATGAAGAAAGTTTACGAGACTTATCCCGACGATCACGAAGCCGCAGTTTTCTATGCGCTATCTCTGCTCGCCTCCGAACCGCACGACGACACAACCTTCGCCAACCGCAAGCAAGCCGCCGCAATCCTGGAGAAATTGTTCGCTATCGAGCCCGATCATCCCGGCGTGGCACATTACCTCATCCACAGCTATGACAAGCCGCAGCTCGCTCAACTAGGCCTGCCCGCCGCCCGCCGTTACGCTCAGATCGCGCCTGCCGCTCCCCATGCCTTGCACATGCCTTCGCACATCTTTGCCCGCGTGGGCCTCTGGCAGGACGACATCAACTCCAACCTCGCTTCCATCGCCGCCACGCGCAAAACCGCGGCCATGCACATGGGTGGCGAAGGCCACCAGTTCCACGCCATGGATTACCTGATCTACGCCTACCTGCAAAGTGGACGCGAGACCGAAGCCGCCAAGGTGATCGACGAAATCAAAACCATGCCAAAGATGAAGTCAATGTACGGCGCTGACTTCGATCCCCAAACCAACGCCCTCACCAAATTCCCCGCGGTTTACGACCTCGAACTTCGCCACTGGAGTGACGCCGCAGCGCTGCAGGTTGTGCCCGGTTCTCTGCGCGGAGATCAATCCATCACCTACTGGGCGCGAGCCATCGGCGCGGCCCGCGGCGGAAATCCCGCGCAAGCCCACAAAGACCTCGAACAGATTGAAGTAATCCGCAAAGAGTTTGTCGCCGAAAAGAAAGCGAATTACGCTGAGGCTGTCGGCGAAGACTATCAGGAAGCTGCCGCCTGGGTGGCTCACGCCGAAGGCAAGGACGACGAAGCCATCGCCAGCCTGCGCGCTCTTGCCGACAAGACCGACAAACTCGGCGACGAGCCGGAAGGCATCCCGGCTCGCGAACAGCTGGCCGACATGCTGCTTGAAGCCAAGCGTCCCCAGCAAGCGCTGATCGAATATCAAACCGACCTCAAGCTGAATCCCAATCGCTTCAACGGCCTCTACGGCGCTGCCCGCGCCGCCGAAGCCGCCGGCAAGCAGAACGACGCCACCGAGTATTACGCGCTTCTATTGAAAGTCTGCGAAGGATCAAGTTCCACCCGCCCGGAGCTGAGCCGTGCTCGGGAGTTGGTAGCACAGAGATAATCCACGGGTCGCCTGATACGGATCGTTTGATATAGACGGGGACTACGAATGAATTGGCTCGCAAACTTCTTTGAGACGAACAACATGCTGCGGGGCACGATCAAAGCGGTTGCAATCCGCCGCGCGACACGCCGCATCGTACCCGTAATTCTCGCGATCTGCGTGCTTCTGGCCCTGTCCGCTTGCAAACACAAAGAATCCTCGACATCTAACGAGAACACCGCCGGCGTTCCAGCGGCTCCGCCCGCTCCCGCGAACAATCCCGGCACGCCGTCCGCGGATAACAATGCAGCGCAGCCTCAGCAGCCGGCTCCGGCTCAGCCCGAACCACCTGCCCCACCGCAGCCCATCATTGTTGCCGCCGGAACGCCCCTCACCGTGCGCCTTACCGACACGCTCGGCTCCAAGGCCAGCCAGACCGGCCAAACCTTCGCTGCCACGCTGGACAAGGACGTCATCGTCGATGGTCAGACCGCAATTCCCGCCGGCGCAAATGTCGTAGGCACAGTGGTAAGCGCAAAGCCATTCGGCCATTTCGCCGGCGAGGCGAGCCTGGTGTTGCGGCTCACGTCGGTCAACATCAATAACTCCGATCAAGCGATTTTGACCGCCGCTCGCAGCTTTGGACCAACCATAAAAGCCAAGGGGAAAGTAAAGAAATTCTTTGGAGGCCTCGCCAAACGTGCCGAAGGTGATGAGAGAGAAGTCGTTCTTGCGGCCCAATCAGCCTATACGTTCACCTTGAAACAAGCGTTGCAGATCCAATGAGGTATTGAGAAATTGCGACACGGCTCTATTTTCGTGCTTTTTTCACCGCGTTCCTATTTGACTCGAACAAAGATCGTCATCTTCAAGATCAGCGCGGCCATCATGACGAGCGCCCCCAGCAGCGCGTTGTACTCCCGATGCTTCAAATACAAATCCAAAGAAAATCCTGCCGAAGGCTCGTTCTGGTTGCCGGAAAGCGGTGTGAGTCGAGGGAACATCCTCGGCACTCGCCGGGCATATTCGTCGAACTCAGAAAACTTCTGTCGCAGAAAGACCTCTTCATCGCGAATCACGGGAAGATAAATCGCAAAGAACATCACCACCAGTGCAACACCAACCCACCAACTCCGCGCCGCCACGGCAAATCCAATACCGATCATTAACGATCCCAAATAAAGCGGATTACGCGTGTACGCATAAGGACCGGAAGTCGCCAGCGACTCGTTCTTGCGCACGTGTCCCGAGGCCAGCGCCCGCACCAGAAGACCCGGCACCACCACCATCGCACCCAGCGTCATGGATCGCCACGAAGGCCGCGCCAGCCAAAAATAAAGCACCGCAAATAGAAATCCCAGCGGCACGCGAATGCGCCGCGCGATTTGTGACCACTCAGCCATGCAGTCTTTCGCGGACTCAGTCCATCATCCGGCCAGCAGTTTGTGAGCAGCGGCAACCACCGCCTCGCTGCCGATCGTTAACAACCCCTCATCCGCCGCCGCGCGCCGCGCATGCGACGTGACGCTCTCCGCACTGCGCAGAACGGCGCTTCGTGTTCCAAAAGGCCCGTTGCGCGCCGGGTCTGTAGGCCCATAAATCGCCACCACCGGAACCTGCAAAGCCGCCGCCAGATGCAACGGCCCGGTATCTCCGCCGATAAACAGTAGCGCGCGCCGCGTCAACGCAATCAACTCCGTGAGGCTGCAACTCATCGCTCGAGC
>Ga0187858_10004692_pt1 | contig 12719 bp, 13 predicted proteins | sample June2016WEW_8_15_FD_133015 | JGI IMG/M metagenome (GOLD analysis project Ga0187858, IMG submission 133015) | Peatland microbial communities from SPRUCE experiment site at the Marcell Experimental Forest, Minnesota, USA - June2016WEW_8_150 | ecosystem: Environmental > Terrestrial > Soil >...
CCTTCGATATCCATTGCCTGCCTCGAAGCAAAAAAGCGGAGCCGCTCCTTTAGTTGCGCGGGGCAGGAGGGGTTGAGACACCGAATGTAGACTCCGCCCTCATCGCGTCCGACTTCCCCTCCGCATTCTGGACATTCAGTGGGAAACTGGTACGCCTCTTCGTTGCCCGTTCTTTTTTCCAGTTCCACTCGGACCACATGAGGAATTATCTTTCCCGCCTTTTCAACAATGACGCTATCGCCGATGCGTATGTCTTTCCGGGCGATTTCGTCCGCATTGTGGAGGCTGACTCTGGAAACTTTCGTGCCGGCGATCTCAACGGTCTGGAGTTCCGCTACCGGGGTCAGCGTGCCGGTTTTTCCGACCTGTACGTGAATGTCCTCAATCCGGGTGCTTGATTGCCAGAGTTCCACCTTATATGCGATCACCCACCGGGGCGATTTGCTTGTTGTCCCCAGTCGGTCGCGCTGGGCAAAGCTGTTCACTTTGATGACCAGGCCGTCGGTCTCGTAATCGAGTTCAGCGCGCGCTTCCAGAGTTTCTTTGCAATAATTCAAAGCTTCGTCGATGGAATTGAACGGCTTGCTGTGCGGGACGACCGGAATGCCGTAACTCCGGAGCAGGTCGAGAAATTCAGCGTGAGTGTCGACCTGCAAGCCGCTCAATTGCCCCTCGCTATGGGCGAAAAATCTGAGGATGCGCTGGCTGCTTTGGCGCGGATCCAAAAGCTTCAGGCTTCCCGCGGCAGCATTGCGGCAATTGGCAAAAATGCGTTCTTCTCTCTCGGCCTGCAATTTGTTGAGCCGTGAAAGCTCAGAATGCGTCATGTAAACTTCCCCCCGGACTTCCAGGACATCCGGCGGTTTTCGTTTCTGAATAAGCAGGCGGAGAGGAACATCCCGAACTGTGCGCAAATTATGCGTAATATCGTCTCCACGGGTTCCGTCGCCCCGGGTCAATCCAAGCGTGAATCGACCCCTTTCGAATAACAAAGATGCGGAGACTCCGTCTATCTTATGTTCCACCACGTATTGCGGGTTTTCATTTTCAAGCCACCGGCGAATGCGGGCATCGAATTCCCTCACTTCTTCCTCGTTATAGGTGTTTTCTATGGAGAGCATGGGAACGCGATGAACAACCTGCCGGAAACCTTCAATTGGCTGCCCGCCAATTCTTTGTGTCGGGCTATCGGGAGTGATAAGCTTGGGATTCCTGGATTCCAGTTCCTGGAGTTCCTTCATGAGCAAGTCGAATTCCAGGTCACTGATCTCCGGATTATCCTCGATATAATACTTGAAGTTGTGATGCTCGATCCGGGTCCGCAGTGCTTCTATGCGATCTTTCACAGAATCCGACATGCAAATCCCTCAATCAATTTTCTTTCCCAGCAGGATATACTGATTTTACTGTCAACCAGGACATTACGATACTAGAATGAGAAAAAAGGTTGTCCTTATGGAAACGGAGGCGAAATGAGCGGAGCTGAGAGCGATCAGTCGGGAATTTCCCAAGAAATGACGCTGGATAAGGCGCGCAAATCATCGGAAACGGCCGAAATCAGCCGTGACGAGATGGACCCGCAGCTTCTTTCGGATACAAACAAGCTTTCAACCGAAATTGAGCGTTTTTCCTGCCTCAGTACTGAAATGGCAGGGTTTTTAACTCGTCTTTCGGAGGGAGCAAGAAAATCTGCGGAGCAGCTGAGTCAAATCTGTTCGGAAGTGGATCTCAAGAAAAAGGAATTGAAGGCCATCTATGGAATTGAAGCATCCGCGGAAGCATTAGAGCGTCTCGCACAGGACCATCGTCAACGAAAGGAGAGCTTCGAACGTCTGATTTCGGACCAGCGCACTCTTTGGGAGGCAGAGAAAGCAAAACGAGTGAATGGAGAGAAAGAATACCAGGAAAAACTGCGCATGCGCCGACAGAATGAGGAGGAAGAATACCGGCAAAAGTGGGCAGGAGAGAAATTGAGATTGCAGCGGCAGCTTGAGGAGGAATTAAAGTCTATCCAGGAGGAAGGCCTCAGGAGGCCAGGCATTGGAAAAGGAATGTCTGGACCGGGAGCGGATACTCAAGCAGAAGGAGATGGAATGGGTTCAGCTTGTCCAGGAACTCGATCAATTCATGGCGAAGCTCACTACACGGGCTCAAGCTCAAACTTCCGGCTATTCTGAGTCGGTGGGGAAGACAGTCAGGGGACAAACACAACTGCAGGAACTTAGATCCCCGGTGTCGGACAATGGAAGAGAACCTGTGCTTAAGCCGGAAATGGCGCGCGATCTTCTTGCCAGGAATACTCCCGTTCGGGAAACCGCTTTTGATGAAAAGCAGGAGGTGCCGGAAATTGAGGATGTCATTCCCAGGAATGCCCGTCTGGCCGAGGTGAGGAATGTGGCTTCTTTACAGGAAATGCTTTTGTTGAAAGGCCGGAGGATTGAAAACCTGAGTTCCGAGCCTTTACAAGATCTGGCGCTCCCGGTCACAGCCTCTGAAGAGCCGCCTCACAATCTGGAATGAAAGCCTGCTGAGATCGCAGAAAACTGGGGATCGGATACAAGGTGCCCCATTTACCCGTCTCCGGGTCAACGCGTTAACCCGTAAACGCGTAAACGGGAAACGGATCAAACCATTTATCTTGAGTGTTGGCGCGGAACGCTGTAGTGTCTCCTCGTTAGAAACCCGATGATAGATATGACAAGACCGGGTTGGAAAAGATAGGGGGAGCAACGATGTTGCATCCATCCTCCCATCCCGTTCTGCCTTGACATGCCGGAAGTTCGACGATTAAGATGGCAATGATGTCAAGAAAGATGCCCAGTCTTGTTGATACCGCCTGATGAAGAGAATAGCCAACGAGATTGACGTAATTATAAGCAGTGCCCTGGACAACCTCGATCTGATCCAGATCCTTACCGACTGCATTACGAATTCCATGAGTTTTGATCAGGATTCTGCGCACTGGATCGGGATGTCGGTTCGGGAATCGGTGACGAACGCCATTCAGCATGGAAACAAGCTGGACTTGAGCAAGAAAGTGGACATCTGCTTCGAAGTTTTTCCGGATCAACTCTCTATTTCTGTTAAGGACCAGGGCAACGGATTCTGCGCTGATAAAGTTCCGAATCCGTTGGATGCGGAAAACCTGCTGAAACCGAGCGGCCGGGGAATATTTTATATCCGTACGTTTATGGATGAGGTCGAGTTCAGATCTCTCTCGCAAGGTGGAATGGAAGTGCATATGGTGAAGAAGGTTTCTTCAAATTAAGGAGAATAGATATGAAGATCGAAACACGCACCGTTGGGGACGTCACTATTTTGGATTGCAGCGGCAAGATTACACTAGGAGAGGGGACGATGACTGTCCGCAACAAGGTGCGCGATATCCTGAAAAGCGACGGGAAGAAGATCATCCTGAATCTTGCCGATGTCAATTATATCGACAGCTCGGGAATCGGTGAATTGGTCAGCACGTATACCACGGTAGCAAACAGCGGTGGCCAGCTCAAACTTCTCAGTCTGACAAAAAAAATCCATGAGCTGCTCGCAATCACAAAATTACTGACGGTTTTCCAAGTGTTTGACAACGAGCAGTCGGCGCTGGCCAGTTTTCGCTAGGGATTATCGAAAGAGGCGGTCAAAGTCGATGATCTTCGAAAGATCATTGAATACGACGAAACCCATTAAGAGAATAAGCAAGACAAATCCCACCTGCACAATTTTTTCTTTCAAGTTGAGGCTCAAATCTCGCCGAATGAGTCCTTCGATGACGAGAAGCGCGATTACCCCTCCGTCGAGAATCGGGATTGGAAGCAGATTGAATACACCCAGTTGAAGACTGATCAATCCCAGGAAGCCGAGGAATAACGGGGCGCTGCCTGTGCGGGCGGCGCTCCCGGACATCCGGGCTATTTCGATAGGTCCGGAGAGCGTACGAACGGATGCGGAACCCCTGAAAATCCTGCCAATAATTCGAAAAGTCAATTTCGACATTTCATAATTTCGACGGACCGATTGGCCGAGAGCGCCCAATATTTCGAATTTCTGGAGATCCGAAGGAGAGTCGGGGTAGAAACCCACGACGACGCGTCCTTTGTCTTCGATCGGTGTAACAGAGAAATGCAGAATTTTGCCTTTTTGCGATTCTGCGGCATTCCAAATTTTGTCCCTTTTCGGCGGAACATCCGACCTGCGCACGGTAAAATCCAGGGGAATGCCTTTGCTTTCCGAAATGATGTTTAAAATGTGGCTATAATCTGTGCCCGTTTTACCGTTTCCAGTCACAGAGAGGATTTCGTCCCCCTCTTTCAATCCCGCCTTTTGAGCGGGCATGTTTTCATCGAGGCTTTGCACGATTGTTCTGGACAAAGGCCACTTGAATCCCAATGCGGCCGGTTCGATCTGCTCGGTGCCCGGCGGCGCATCGAAATGAAGCTGCAAGGTTCGATCATCACGTAAAATCTCTGCATCCAGCGAATTTCTGGGTGCAGTTCCAAGCGCAATTTCCAGATCCTCCCAGGTTTTTATCGGATTTCCATGAACGGAAACGATCCGGTCTCCTGTTTCCAACCCTGCACGCCTGGCAGCCGATCCTGCAGCCACAGGGCCGACGACCGCCGGCTCCTTCGGATAGCGAGCTACATAAACCCCTTCAATATAAGAGGACGCCCCGATCGCGATTGCCAGGAGGATATTCATGCAAGGGCCGGCGATGGCTACAAGCAAGCGATGCCATTTCGGATGGGAAAGAAACTCATCCGGGGCCCCTTTGCGTTCTTCATCAAACGTTTCGCCCGCCATCTTCACATATCCGCCCAGCGGAAAAGGACTCAGTCGATACTCCGTGCCTCCGCGCGTAAAACCGGCAAGCCTCGGGCCGAAACCCAGCGAGAATACAAGAACCCTGATTTTCAGGAGTTTGGCCATGGCAAAATGGCCGAATTCATGAAACGAGATAGTAATCCCGAGTACAACCACAAAAGCCAGGATGGTAATGATCAATCGGAAATCTCCTTCCCCTCGTCCTCAATATGATGCCCTATAGAAAAGAAAGGCTCAACAACCGAAGTGGATTTTCAAATCAGGTCTAGGCCGGACTATCGGACGCAGTCAACTCACCGGATGGATATTATCGAATTGCTGGATTGACTAAGAATTCGGGCTTCCTCTCGGGCCCATACGTCAGCCTTCAGCACTGATTCCAGATTGGAGGCCGGCATCGGGCTATGGGAATCCAGGACAGATTTGATGATTTGCGGAATCTCATGGAATGCGATTCCGTTGTTTAAAAACGCCTCCACTGCCACTTCATTGGCTGCATTGAGAACTGCCGGAGCCGTGCCGCCTGCGCGCAGAGCCCGGTATGCCAGATCCACACAAGGAAACTTTTCAAGATCCGGCTCCAGAAACTCCAAATTTTGAAGCTGAAAAATGTCGAGGGAGGGGAGAGGGGAATTCCATCGTTCGGGGTAAGTAAGGGCGTATTGAATGGCGATGCGCATGTCCGTCAATCCCAGTTGTGCCAGGATGGAGCCGTCGATGAACTCGACCATTGAGTGAACGACGCTCTGGGGATGCACCACAACCGCGATTTCGTCAGGCTTAACTCCGAAGAGCCAGGATGCTTCGATGACTTCAAGCCCCTTGTTCATCAGGGTAGCTGAATCGATAGTAATTTTCCTGCCCATACGCCAGGTCGGATGGTTGAGAGCCTGCTCGAGTGTTACTAAGGCAAGCTGCTCCCTGGGCGTTTCACGGAAAGGTCCTCCGGATGCGGTCAGAATAAGACGCCTTATTTCCTGTCTTTGCCCTCCTCGAAGACATTGATGAATTGCATTATGTTCGCTATCCACCGGGAGGATCGGAATCCCTTTCTGGCGCGATCTCTGCATCATCAATTCGCCCGCCATCACGAGTGTTTCCTTGTTGGCGAGCGCAATGCTTTTCCCTTGCTCCAGCGCACGATATGTGGGCAGAAGACCCGCGGCCCCCGAAATCGCTGAAACAACAATGGAGGATTCCGGGTGACAAGAAACCTCGATGTGTCCCTCAATCCCATGGACGAAACGCGTGCGGGACAGGGGATAGCCACGTTGACGGAGCAAGCTCTGTAGTTCGGCGGAAACGCGTTCGTCTCCGCTGGATACTATTTCGGGGCGTACCGCCTCGGTCTGGCTTGCCAGTTGGGAGACATTTTTGCCGGCGCTGAGCCCTGCCACCCGAAAGTCCTTCGGGAAACTTGAAGTAACCTTGAGTGTGTTGGTGCCAATCGACCCGGTCGAGCCAAGAAGGGACAAAACTTTCATCAATACCTACCTGCAAAACGTCACATTCTAGCACTCTATAGGAGGCTTGGCGATTTATTTGCTGAACCACCGTTTACGCGTTAACAGCACTTGTCTGTAGGTACTTGGGTCAACGCGTAAACCCGTAAACGCGTAAACGGTCCTTCCTAATAAATTTGGAGCAGGTAAAAATACATCACGGGGAAGGCAAAAAGCAAACTGTCCATACGGTCGAGTATGCCCCCATGTCCTGGAATTAAATGCGAGCTGTCCTTGACATCCGCGGCCCTTTTTAACATTGATTCCGCCAGATCGCCCAGCTGACCGAAAATTCCGAGAAGAACTGAAGCAAACAATACATGGCGCAACAAAAGATCAGGAAAAAGAAAATGCTGAAGAGCCGCCGCAATTGCGATACCTCCAAGCAATCCTGCCAGGGCCCCTTCATTTGTCTTCTTCGGGCTCAGAACTAGTGCAAACGGACTTTTCCCGATCGTCTTCCCGACCACAAGCGCCACAGTATCGCCTGCCCAGATCACGGCCAACAGCACAAGTGTCCAATGCAGGCCGGTTTTGTTTCCGAAATCGTAGCGAACCGGTAGCGCGGGATATAGGAACAATGCCAGATAAAAAATACCAAATAATTCCGACATGAGCGCCCATGCTCGTTCGCGAACCGGCTGTCTGCTTCGCCACATAGCCGAAAGGAATCCGGCAAGCATCACCAAAGCCAAAATGATGGTTGCGGGGAATTTTCCCTGGCGGAACCCAATCAACAGCAGCCAAAAAGCCGGATAGCCGAATAAAGGCTGAGCTTTTACTGCCATGGAACGCAGCAGCCGGTAATACTCGTAGAGGCAGGCGGTTCCTATCAGGCCTATTCCAATCAGAAAGTAAATGGGAGTTGCGTAGATAACCACGAGTATCGCGATCGGTACGATGATGGCAGCCGAAATTATTCTAGCCATTTTTTCCCGTCAGTGGGCAGGGGACAGTAGGCAGTGAGTTGTGGCGAAATCAAAAGGTCTCCTACTTCCATCAAGCGAAAACTGACTCTGTTCCGAATTCCGGCTTCTGAATTCCGGTTTTACTGCCGGCTGCCTACTGTCTACTATCTCAAATCCCGCCGTAACGACGATCACGCTGTTGGTATTCCAGAATTGCCTCAAGCAGGTGTTTGCGCCGAAAGTCGGGCCAGAATGTCTGGGTTATGTAGATTTCTGAGTAGGCGATCTGCCACAAAAGGAAATTACTGATGCGCATCTCGCCGCTGGTGCGAATCAGAAGATCGGGGTCCGGAATTCCGGAAGTATAGAGGAATTGCGAAATCAGCTCTTCATTAACGGGATGTTTGTGCCCGTTTTCTTTTAGCTTCAGGAAAAGTGTGTTAAAGGTATCAACGATCTCCGCACGTCCGCTGTAATTCAGCGCGACGTTGAGGACCATCCCGGTATTGTTCCTGGTAGTCCGCATTGCACGCTGCAGTTCGACCCGCACGGATCTATCGAGTTCCTGGATTCTCCCGATTGCCTGGAATTTTATGTTGTTTTTGTGAACATTCTTCAGTTCCAGCCGGACATATTCTTTCAGCAAGTTCATCAAAGTAAGGATTTCCCTGCGAGGTCTCTTCCAGTTCTCAACGGAAAACGCGTACAAGGTCAAGACTTGGAATCCAAGCCGTGCGGAACTCTCCACGATATCCCGTACCGATTCAATACCGGCGCGATGTCCTGCAACCCTCGGGAGCTTGCGCAACCGCGCCCATCGGCCGTTCCCATCCATAATAACGGCCACGTGTTTTGGCAACCGGTCCTCATCGATCAGCTTTAAAAGACCGGCTTCCGGGCTTCCAGTCTCTGCGAAGCCTTCCAGCTCCATAACAATCTTCTCCAGTTGGCTATGATAGCAGATAGCATGTGCCAGGACTACCGTTTACGCGTTCACGGGTTTACGCGTTAACACATGAACCCGTGACCGCGTAAACGGTAGTCCTAATACTGAACTTTTAGCAGAACCAGCCCATGGGCCGGCGCCGTAAATCCCGCAAGTCTCCTGTCCCGTTTGACGAACAGATCTTGAAATTGTTCAAGACTGATGGATCCTTTTCCCACCTCAATCAGTGTCCCGGCCATATTGCGGACCATGTGATGCAGGAATCCATTGCCTTGAACCGTCAAGAACAAACGAAGCCCTTTTTTCTTCAACTCACACCGGAAGATATGGCGGACAGTGCTCGAATGAGAGGCGTTTGTTTTTGCAAAGCTGGCGAAATCATGCTCACCCAGGAAAAGCCGGACGGCCTGTTGCATTGGCGCGATTTGAAGACGATAGGGATAGTGGAAATACTCCCGCACCAAATGAGGAACCAGGATCGACCCTAGATAAACCTGATATCTATATGTTTTTGAAATGGCGTCCCTGCGGGCATGAAAGTCCAGCGGCGCCTTCCGAGCCGATACGATACGGATATCCCGGGGAAGCACTCCATTGAGGGCTCGACCCAGTTGTGCAGGAGCGATCATCGATTGGGTAAGGAAATTCGCGACGAGAGCGCGGGCGTGGGTCCCCGCATCCGTGCGTCCGCTGCCGATTAGATTCACCCGCTCCCCCGTGATTTTGGCAATGGCGTCCGAGATCAACCCTTGAATGGTGGGAGAGTCCCGTTGCATTTGCCAGCCATGATAGCGAGTCCCCTCAAACGCCACTGTCAGCCGAATATTTCGATTATCTGAGAGTTGGATGCGATTCCTCCCAATTTCCGGACAGGCTTTTAACGGCTGCCGGGTTTGATTGCCTGGCTTCCGGTCTTGCATAACGGGCACTCATCAGGAGGGAAAGCGGGTATGTCCAGAACCGCGAGCGCTGTCCTGGGCACTCCCAGATTGGCTCTTCCGCCGGTCCGATCAATGAGGGATCCGGCGGCCAAGATTACTCCGCCCGCCTGAGTCACCACATCCATCGTCTCCTTGGTGGATCCGCCTGTCGTTACGACATCCTCAACGACATAGGCTTTTTCGCCTGGCTCGATCCGAAATCCGCGGCGCAGCCGGAGAACACCGTCCTGGCGCTCTGCAAAAAGACCGCGCACCCCGATCTCCCGCGCTACTTCATGAGCTACAAGAATCCCCCCCAGAGCGGGAGCGATCACGAAATCCGGCAGCTGGCCCAATTCTTTCAGCCGAGCAGCCAATGCCGCTCCCAGGGCCGTTGCCTGTTTAGAGTGCTGGAGAACCAGCGCTGACTGCAGATAGCGATCACTGTGAAGTCCCGACGTCAGCCGGAAATGGCCTTCCAGCAGGGCGCCGGATCGTTTGAACATTTGAAGCACTTCCTCTTGAGTCATAGTATTCCTTATTGAATGTCTACGCCGTAAGACGGAATAGGTTTGCGCGGTTACAGGTTTATGCGTTCACGGCCCTCCATTGTAAACGGAAAACGCGTAAACCCGTGAACCCGTAAACGCACAAACGCGTAAACGTCATTCACAAGATCTTATGGGATTCCGCGAACTATGATAAAATGATTAATCCTGTCGGCAAAGGAGTCATTTTATGTCAGGTCACTCAAAGTGGCATTCAATTAAGCATAAGAAGGCGGCGGCGGATTCGAAACGCGGCCGGATATTTACTCGCCTGATCAAGGAAATGACCGCGGCGGCGCGGGGCGGCGGCGGAGATGTCGACGCCAATCCCAGACTGCGGCTTGCGGTCGCAACGGCGAAGGCAGCCAATATGCCCGCCGACAACATCAAGAAGGCGATCATGCGTGGGACGGGAGAACTGCCCGGCATCTCCTACGAAGATGTGAATTACGAAGGATATGGTCCCGGAGGCGTCGCGATTTTTATGCACGTCCTGACGGACAACAGGAATCGTACCGTGGCCGAATTGCGGCACCTTCTTTCCAAGAACGGCGGGAACCTGGGTGAAACGGGATGCGTCGGCTGGATGTTTGAAAGAAAAGGGTATTTCGTTGTGGAGAAGTCCTCGACGGACGAGGAGAAGCTGCTGGATCTGGCGCTTAGCGCCGGCGCGGACGACATGCGCGAGGACGGGAGCAACTTCGAGATTTTGACGACACCCGAAAGTTTTGAGGCCGTCAGGTCTGCTTTGGAGAAAGAAAAAATCCCAACAGCTTCCGCTGAGATTTCCATGATCCCACAGAATTATGTCAAGCTGGAAGGGAAACACGCCCAGACGATGCTCAAGCTTATGGAAGCTCTCGAAGACCACGAAGATATTCAAAATGTCTGGGCCAATTTCGATATCGATGAATCGGAGCTTGAACAAGCCTCCTAAGGCAGCCTGGTAATGCGAATACTGGGCATTGATCCGGGAATCGGATCCACCGGCTACGGCATTATCGAAACCGATGGATCCACGCACAACGCAGTTATATTCGGCGCTATTACCACTCAAACCCGCCGGCCCTTTCAGGTTCGCCTTCTCAAGATTTATCAGGATTTGAGCAAAGTTCTTTCGCGCGAGAAGGCGGACATCATGGCCATTGAAGAAGTATTTCATGCGACCAATGTTCAATCGGCTCTCAAGCTGGGGCATGCAAGGGGAATCGCGTTGCTGGTTGCTGCCCAGCAGGGGCTCGATATTTACGAATATTCCCCGTTAGAGATCAAGAGCGCGGTTGTCGGGTACGGGCGGGCTGACAAAACCCAAATCCAGGCAATGGTCCGGTTTCTTCTCAGGCTGCCGGAAATCCCGTCCCCGGATCACGCAGCCGACGCACTGGCTGTGGCGATCTGCCATGCACACAGAATGAAGCAGAATTACGAATTACGAATTACGAATTACGAATGAAAACATTCACCCTGCTTGGTCGTCAATTCGTAATTCGTCATTTGTAATTCGTAATTAGGCAACGGCCATTCCAGCATAGGCGACGACCCTGTCGTAATCTCCGCTTGCCGCGCCGGAATTCGTATATTCAATCAGTCGCCCGGATGTCGCGCCCAAATCAGCGCACGCCACGAGAACTGCGACGGTCGGAGCGAAGCCGCACATTGTGATGTCGTTTTCGAGCACAACCCGGTAAAGCCCGACGGGATCGACGGCAAGAACCCGGTCAATGGCAAGTTGGTCCTGCCTGGCAGCAGTATCTGCATTCTCATAATGCGTCATGTCGGAACTTGCGACGAGCAGAACTGGTTCTTGCCCGGCGCGGACAACATGAGCCATTGCATGGCCGAGTGCTTCGAGATCGCGATAATTCGCCGTCCGGACACAAATTGCCGAAAAGCTAAAATCAGGCTGCAACACCTGAAGGAATGGGATCTGAACCTCCAGGCAGTGTTCACTCCTGTGAGCGGAAGAATCCTCCTGCAACCCAGGGCAAGCGTCCATCAGATCGCGGTTCATGTCCGGATCGACAGTCGTCATACCCAGAGGAGTGCGCCAGGCGCCCGCTGGCGAAATTGCCAGTGCCGGGCCTCGGCCCGAATGATTCGGTCCCAAAATAATGCATTTTTTATGCAACCGCACCGAAGAAAAAACTTTGCCCGCTACCGAGCCCGAATATACGTATCCCGCGTGGGGCACCACGATTCCTTTCGCATCCATCAATGTCTCGGGTTTTTGAACCAACGCTTCCACAACCTTCCGCAGTTCGCCCGCATTCCCCGGGTAGAACTGTCCGGCAACCGCCGCTTCCCGTATCAACATAGGTCACCATTTCCAACGGCTGAATTTAGCCGCCTTTTGGGAGATTTCTTTGAAAAGGGCGCCCTCTCGCACGGAAATCTCGTCAGGGCGTTTTTTCTCCATCTCAATCAGCACCGCCCGCGAACTGTCCTTCAACCCTTCCAAGCTATAACCACCCTCGAGAACGAAGCAGATCCTTCCATTACACCAGCGCTCGGCTGCGAGCATCAAGGAAGCTGCTGCCGATCCGTACCCGGCGTGTGTCAGGGCTAGACCCCCGAGAGGATCTTTGAAATGGGCGTCAAATCCTGCGGAGACCAGGATAAGCTGAGGTTCGAACTGATCGAGCACCGAGGATATTATCTTTGAGTAAATTGGCACAAAACTTGAATTCCCTGTCCCTTCCGGTAGGGGAAAATTCAAGCTGTATCCCTTTCCCTCGCCCTTCCCAACCTCATCAAAATCCCCTGTCCCCGGATAAAAGGGAAACTGGTGTGTAGAGATATACAGCACTTCGGGAATTTCATAAAAACAGGCCTGAGTTCCATCGCCGTGATGCACATCGAAATCGACAATAGCAATGCGTTCGAGTCGGTACTTTATCCTGGCATAGGCCGCTGCTAGAGCGACGTTATTGAAAAGGCAGAATCCCCGCGCACTTTCGCCGTTTGCATGGTGCCCCGGAGGACGGACAAACGCGAAGGCTCTTCGAAGCTTTCCCGAAAAGAGCGAATCGACACATTCCAGGGTACCCCCAGCTGCCAACAGTGCCGTCCAGTAA
>Ga0187858_10004718_pt1 | contig 12693 bp, 10 predicted proteins | sample June2016WEW_8_15_FD_133015 | JGI IMG/M metagenome (GOLD analysis project Ga0187858, IMG submission 133015) | Peatland microbial communities from SPRUCE experiment site at the Marcell Experimental Forest, Minnesota, USA - June2016WEW_8_150 | ecosystem: Environmental > Terrestrial > Soil >...
CAGACGACGCGGCGCAAATCCTCCTGGTTGGCCATTACCTTTTTAGATAGCTCCGGGGCCAGGAGCAGATTCGGCAGGCTGGGCTGGTTGCGATAGGCCATCCGGATGTCCTCCAGCAGCGCCGCGCGGATGATGCAGCCGCCCCGCCAGATTCGTGCCACGGCCTCGAGATCCAAGGCGTACGCATACTTGTCCGACGCTGCCGCCAGAACTGCCATGCCTTGTGCGAAAGCGACGATCATCGCAGCATAAAGTGCGTGGCCCAGTTGACCGAGGAAGACTTTGCGGTCGCCACCGAACGGCGGCATGGGCCGTTGGAAGATCTCGCCGGCCGTCTCGCGCTGCTTTTCCAGCACGGACATATCCCGCATCGCGACCGCTAGGTCAATTGTCGGGATGGGCACTTGCAGTTCCATCGCGCTTTGCGAGGTCCACATGCCGGTGCCATTCTGTTTGCCCACATCCAGGATTTCGTCGATCAGCCGCTTGCCGGTCTTTTCGTCGACCTTGTTGAAGATGCGACTGGTGATCTCGATCAGGTAGCCGTTGAGTTCCCCCTGGTTCCACGCGTCGTACACGTCGCGCAGTTCGTCGTCGCTCAAGCCAATCCCGCGTTTCATCAGGTGGTATGTCTCGGCCAGTAGCTGCATCAGCGCGTATTCGATGCCGTTGTGCACGGTCTTGACGAAGTGCCCGGCCGATCCTGGGCCGAGGTAAGCTACGCACGCCTCGCCGTTGACCTTGGCGGCGACGGCCTCGAGCAGCGAGCGGACCCGCTCGTACGCCTCTTTAGGTCCGCCGGGCATGATGCTTGGGCCGTGGCGGGCGCCCTCCTCGCCGCCAGACACGCCTACGCCGAGGAATTGAATGCCCTTCCCAGCCAGGTTACGGGCGCGCAGGTTCGTATCTTTGAAGTAGGAATTGCCGGCGTCGATGATGAGATCGCCCTTTTCGAGATGCGGTAACAGATCGGCGATCACGGAATCCACGGGCGGGCCGGCGGGCACCAGCAGCATTACTGCGCGGGGCTGGTGGAGCAGAGCAGCGAACTCTTGAATGCTCTCCGCGCCTCGAACATCACGTTCCTTTGATTCCTGTCGCAGCGCCTCGACCTTAGCCCGTTCCTTGTCATAACCCGCAACCGTAAAGCCGTGGCCGGCCATGTTCAGCACGAGGTTACGCCCCATGACGCCCAGGCCAACCATGCCGATTGCGTACTGCTGGCGTGGCTGATTATTAGTCATAGTCGCTCCTTCCGCGCCATTCGCGGACAGATGTCAGTTTCCACCGACTCGGAGGTCTGATTCGAGCCGCTAATCGGGACCGACGGAGCTTTGATGGTGGCGTACATATTCTTGACTCTATTCTCTATGCGATGCTGAGGCGCTTGAAGACCGGGACTTTGGCGAAGTCCAAAATGAATGCAAATGCCGCCGCCGTCACGAGTGCTCCTCCCACCACGAAGGTGGGCAGTGGAGTCATGGCGATGCCGAAAGTTGCCAGCGTTGAGGCGATCAGCAGATCGAGCACAGACGACCCGATGAGCCAACGGCTGGGACGGGCGGACCCCATACGCTGGCGTTCCCGATTCGTATAAGTGGTTGCCTGATTGCCGAACACTATGGCAACGAAGGCCAGCGTTCGTAGCGTGTCGATTCCAAAGCCCAGATAGAATTTGCCAACGGCCAGGACGGCAGTGCAAAAGACCAGCTCGCAGGCTCCCATGAAGACACCCGCGATTGTCAATTGGCCGATTCGCCATCGATTGGGCATTGGGGACGGCCGCACGTTGTCGGTTGCCAGGGACATGCCCAAGAGGTCGCCGGCGAGCATGATAATGACCATCAACATGGGAGTCAGGATGGCGTGCCCGGTCATCACCAGACCCACCGCCAGAAAGAGCACTTGCACGGTCTTCTTGGTAACCGAGTTGAGCGTATAGGTGAGGATGCGCTGGAACGTCACTCGACCTTCTTTTACCGAAGCGACGATACCGCCGAGGCCCGGCTTGGTCAGCACGATGCCGGCCGCCGACTTGGCGACATCGGTCGCCGTTGACACCGCGATGCCCATCTGCGCCTGACGCAGGGCCGGCGCGTCGTTGGCACCATCGCCGCACATACCGACAGTGTGGCCGCTCTTCTGAAACGCCTTGACCAAGTCGTACTTTCCCTCCGGAAGAACGCCGGCGAAAACAGCGAAATCCTCGGGGTGCACGCCGTCGGGGATCGGGCCAGGTGGACAGACGGCTCCATCGAGACCTACCGCGCGAGCCACGATCGCCGCCGTTGCCGGAGCATCGCCGGTCACCATTACGGTTCGAACGCCCAATGTGTGCAACTCCGTAATGAGAGCCGCCGAATCGGTTCGAGGCGGATCGCTGAGCGCGATGAGTCCCGCGAGTTTCATCGCATCCGGCGGACCCGCCGCGACGGCCAGCACGCGGAAGCCTTGTGCCTCGAGTTCGCCGGCCGTCTTGGATCGATCGGGGGCCGATTGCGTAAGGCCGGCAACTGCGCTAAAGGCGCCCTTGACCGCGCGTACGGAGGCGCCGCCCGGATCGGCAGCAGTCGCCTCCGACATCTTCGTCGCAGGATCGAAGGGAACGAACTTGATCAGTTGCGGTAGATCGGAGGCCGTTTTCTTGGCGGCGGCGGCCCGGATGGCCGCATCTACCGGATCTTGGCCGCCGTCGGAACTTGCCAGGGCAGCCAGTCCCAACACGTGCGGTTCGTCGAAGCCGGACATGGCATGGACGGCGGTTACCGTCAGCTCGTTTTGCGTCAGCGTGCCGGTCTTATCCGCGCACAGAACCTCGATACTGGCGGCTTCATCTACGGCGGAGAGCCGTGTCGGAAGGACGCCCAGCTTCGCCAGAGCCCGCGCGCCAATCGCCGCCGCAAGGGTGAAGGTGGCCGGCAGCGCTACGGGGATCGACGCCAGAACCGCCGTGAGCACCAGCGGAACGATCTCATCCAGCGGCAGCTTGAGAACGTGGGCATATCCCACCAACACCACGATGAGGACGCCATTGAATATGGCGAGATTGCGCACCACGCGCAGAACGGCCTTCTGCTGAGAACTTTCGACGTGCGCGGTGCGAACCAGCTCGGCGGTGCGGCCAAACTTGGTGCGCGCTCCGGTCGCCGTAACCTCCGCGATTGCTTCACCGCGCCGCACCAGCGCTCCCGCATAGGTTTCGAACCCTGCGCCAGCTTCGATCGGAACGGATTCGCCGGTGAGCATGGACTGATCGAGGAGGACGGATCCCTCAGTGAGACGGACGTCAGCGGCAACCACGGCGCCGAGCGACAGCTTCACAAGATCGCCAGGCACCAGTCCGGTGGCGGGCACGGTCGCCCAGACATTATCGCGGCGGACCGGCGAGTTCAGCGCGAGGCGCGACTTCAGGGCGGCAAGCGTCGCCTGAGCGCGCCCTTCCTGGAGAAATCCGAGGGCCGCGTTGAAGGCCAGCAGAACTGCGATGATTGCAGCCTCGACATACTTGCCGAGGGCGACCTCGAGAACGATGGCAGCCTCCAGCATCCATGGAACCGGCGCCCAAAACTTGGTCAGCGCCCTGCGCAATGGATGCAGAGCCGTGTCGGGCACGGCGTTTGGACCGAACTTCTCGAGGCGCTGGCGGACTTCCTCGCTGGTGAGGCCGGTCGAGAGCGGCGCGTTGTTAGCGGCGGCCATAACTCAGATCTTACTTCGTTAGCAGCATTTTCTCGATTTCTTCCTCTACTTCTTTCGCCCCCTCGGCATAGAATTTCTCTTCATCGGGGGCAAGCTCGTGGAGCAATCGCAGAAACTCTCCAGCGTGTACACGTTCTTCGTCCGCTATGTCCTTGAGCACTTCCACGGCGAGCTTGTTGTCGGTCGACTCGGCAAGCTGCATGTACAACTGAACCGCTTCGTACTCCGCGGCCACCATGAAACGAATTGCTCTGATGAGCTCCTCGACCGCGAGCTTCCTGTCATTCGTTAACCCTGAAAAGGGCGATCCGAACACTGGCATGTCAAATCCTCCTGAGTTGTTGCGGTGCACTTTCAATCTTGTCACTGCTCTTCATTGTTCCTCCCATGTGGCACGGTTCTGAATTTCTGAAATTGGGCGCGTCACACCTTTGCCTCCGGCGGGTCGGCAACTCCTCCCGCCGGTACGAAGTCCGGCACGTCAAGGCGTGCCACGCCAATCCGGTTGTCGGCCATTCCATAATAGACGTCGAAGCGCCCCGGCAAGCCAAGATCGTCGCGCCGGTCGATGCCGGTGGGAAACACCACGTTGGCGACGGTACCGCTGCGTTCCTGCGGCAGCTCCGGCGCCAATACCGGTTCCACCGAACGATAGCGGATCACCTGCGGATGCTCCTTTGAGAGCACCATCAGCCCGGCCGAGTAGCACAGCGAGTGTCCGGCGACGCACGGCTCCACGACTTCGCTCACGCCGTGGTAAACGATCAGCCAGTGGCCGTGCCGCGTCAGGACGGGCGGAGTGCCACCGCCGATTTTCAGCCGCTCCCAGGGCGACACCGGAGTCGCCAGCCGATGATGACAGGCAAAATGCCCGAGGTGAGATGGCTCACTGCCCTCCAGTGCCATCGAACAGTAGGAAATCCAAATGCTTTCCCGATCGAGATCCACGTCACGGGTTGTGGGGCGGCAGGCGGTGTCCTCCGGACGAGTGCCGGGAAAGAGCGGCCGGTGAAGCATGGCCAGTTCCGGACGCCCGGATGGATTCGGAATGGCGACGGGGAAGAGGCTGGCATCTTTGTCATCCACATCGCCGATTTCGACGCCGTGATACCGGCCAAAGGTAGCCAGCCCCAGCCGTCGCCATTGGAAAAGGTCCTTCGATATTGCCAGGGCGATGCGTGGGCCTTTGGGGGAAAATGCCGTGTAAGTCATGACGTAGCGCCGGAGCGGTTCCACGAACGTGATACGAGGGTCCTCGCAGCCACCACCTCCGCCGGGCCGCCGCTCATAATCGGCCTCCGGCTCCAGCGCGATGCCAAGCCGCTCGACGCCCGCCGGATCGCCGGCTTCGTCAAATCGCACTCTCGCAATGCCGATGCGCGAGTAGTTCCCGCGCGCGACCAGCCGCGGGAAAAGATAGAGCTCACCATCGGGGCCACGAATGGCGGCCGGATTGAGGACGCCTTCGGCCTCCTGGGGATTGCCCGGCTCCGGCTCCATCAACAGACCCAGCCGCTGCAATTCAAATTCGCTCATCAAATCCCCGATCGCCGTTTAAACACGCGATGATGGCTTCAGTGACCGGTTTCGTCTCACTGGGACCTCGAACCGGGATGGAAACAACGCCCGCCTGTTCAGCCGGGAAGTCGTTCCCACCGGCGAACAATGCGTCACCTATGAAAATCATCTCGCTCAGTGAAATGCCCAGGATGTCTCGCAGCTTTCCGATTCCATAGGCTTTGTCAATGCCGGGTTTGGTGACATCAATGGATGTCGCGCCCCCCATTCGAACCGAGAACTCGGGGATCAAAGTGTCAAGAATGGCTTTGATCTTCTTCCGTTTGGTGAAATCGGGGTCCCATTTGTTCTTTTCTTCTAAGGGGGCCTGCTGACCTAATGCGGAAAACGTGATCTGGCTTCCCCGGTCCTCAATTATCTCGCCCCAGACCTTTGCTGCATTGAATCCCGCCTGTCCGACAGCCTGATTCAGAGAACCGGCGATTTTCGTCTTTTCATCGGCGGTGAAATCTTCCGAATAGAGTTTCTTCCAATCCCCTTTGTATTGGAAGAACTTTGTACCACACGTAGGCAGAATGGATAGGTTCAGCAGGCGGTCGTCATGGGGAAGATGGGAGAGCACTTGCTTTTCGAACTGGGGCCAATCGCCTCCGGAAATGATGGCCACTTTGACGACGCCGAGAAGGTTATGCAGGCGCGCCGACATTTCAGCGTCAAGAGGCGATTTACTTTCGGCCAGTGTACCGTCCAGATCGAAGACAATCAGCTTTTTCACTCTGCCACCGGCTCGAATCGCACTGGATACAAAGGCACTTGACTCACTGGCTTCACTATTTCAAACCGGCGCTTGGCGGCGGTTGCCGCGGTTGGACGCGGGGGAAGAACGATAAGTTATTGCTCAGGACATAGATCGTGATGGCCGCGAACATAAAGAACAGGCCGACCCAGACACGCCAATCGTGATGCGCACGTTTCCAGTAAGGATCCGGTTCATGATGAACGCTGTCGCGAGCCGGCGTGCCGTGCTGGTGAGAACTGCGCTTGACCTCATTCATTGGGATGGGCCCCGATGTTTTCCCCGCGCACATCCTTTTCCATCGCGGCATTGTATTCGCCCCGGCGCGCAGCGCGGTTGCACCTGGCTCGGTGATTCAGAGCTCGCTCGGCCGCCAACGCGTGGGCATCGTCGCCTCGCCAAATCTCCAGAGCCGGCTGCTGAATGGCGCGGGAGAACGAAAACGTCAGCGCCCAAGGCAATCGTGACTTGAATCTGACATTCATCGCATTCAAACGGGCCGAAGCCAGTTCGGCGGGTTGACCACCCGACAAGAACGCAATTCCCGGTAGGGCAGCGGGAACGGATCGCAACAGACACGTCACCGTGGCGTCGGCAACTTCGTCCACGGTTTCCTGCTTAGGACAGGCCAATCCCGGAAGCACCATGTTCGGCTTCAGGATCATCCCCTCCAGCATCACGCCCTGCATGTAAAGCTGGTGGAACACCGCGCGCAGAACTCCTTCCGTGACCTCGCGGCACCGCTCCAGGGTGTGGTCGCCGTCCATGAGCACTTCGGGTTCGACGATGGGGACCAGTCCGGCTTCCTGGCACAACGCGGCATAGCGAGCCAACGCGTGCGCATTGGCGCCGGTGCAACCCCGGCTGGGAATGCCATCGCCTACGGCAATCACCGCGCGCCACTTGGCAAAACGGGCGCCCATTTGAGAGTATTCAGCCAGACGGTCGCGCAACCCGTCCAGACCTTCGGCGATTTTCTCTCCTGGATGGCCTGCCATGTCTTTTGCACCGGCGTCGACTTTTATGCCAGGAATGATTCCCGCATCGGTGATGGCCCTGACAAAGGGAGTGCCATCTTTCTTCCGCTGGCGGATGGTCTCGTCGTATAGGATCGCACCACTAATGGACTCCCCTAGACCGGGGGTGGTGACAATCAGCTCCCGGTAGGCGCGCCGCGCCTCCTCAGTCTGTGGAATCCCCAGCTTTGCAAATCGCCTGTTGCAGGTTGGATTACTCTCATCCATTGCCAGCAGGCCCTTATCGCCAGCGACTAACGCGGTGGCGGTATCTCTAAGCTGTTGCGCATTCATTTGGGGTTGCTCCATTTCCAGTTTCGAATCTCCGGCAAATCCTGGCCATTCTTATCGATATACTGCTTGTGCTCGATCAGCTTGTCCTTGAGCTGCTGCTTCAGGTAGATGCCCTGATCTCCGGTCTGCGGCAAGCGGTCGATCGAATCCATTACGAGGTGGAAGCGGTCTAACTCGTTGAGGACCGTCATATCGAAGGGCGTGGTGATGGTGCCCTCCTCCTTGTAGCCGCGGACGTGGATGTTGTCGTGATTGGTGCGCCGGTAGGTCAGGCGGTGGATCAACCACGGATAGGCATGAAAGGCGAAGATTACCGGCTTATCTTTGGTGAAGAGCTCGTCAAAATCGATGTCGCTCAGCCCATGGGGGTGTTCGGTCTGCGGCTGGAGCTTCATCAGGTCGACGACGTTGACCACCCGGATTCTCAGCGCGGGCAGACGCTCGCGCAGGATGGAGACGGCGGCGAGAGTCTCCAGCGTGGGCACGTCGCCGCAACAGGCCATCACCACGTCGGGCGCAACGCCCTGGTCGTTGCTGGCCCACTGCCAGATGCCGATGCCCTCGGTGCAATGCTTGACGGCGGCATCCATCGTCAGCCACTGCGGCGCAGGATGTTTGCCAGCGATGACGACGTTCACGTAATGACGACTGCGCAGGCAATGGTCCATTACCGACAACAGGCAGTTAGCATCCGGTGGCAGGTAAACACGCACAATCTCGGCCTTCTTATTGACGACGTGGTCGATGAAGCCGGGATCCTGATGAGTGAAGCCGTTGTGATCCTGGCGCCAGACATGCGAGGCCAGCAAGTAGTTTAACGAGGCGATCTTTCGCCGCCACGGCAGGCGCGAAGTGATCTTCAGCCACTTGGCATGCTGGTTGAACATCGAATCGACGATGTGGATGAACGCCTCATAGCAGTTGAAGAGTCCGTGGCGTCCGGTGAGCAGGTAGCCTTCGAGCCAGCCTTCGCATTGGTGCTCGCTGAGCATTTCCATTACTCGTCCAGCCGGAGCGAGAAACTCGTCGTTCGCGACAGTTGCGGCGTCCCATTGGCGCTCAGTCGCTTCGAACAGGGCTTCCAGGCCATTAGAGAGCGTCTCGTCAGGGCCAAAGACGCGGAAATTCCGCTGCTCACTGTTCAGCTTCACCACGTCGCGCAGGAAACGACCGAGCACATGGGTGTCGCCAATGCCACCCACCCCCGGGGAGGGCACAGCTTCCGCGTAGTCACGGAAATCCGGCATTCGGAGATCGCGCAGCAGCATTCCGCCGTTGGCATGAGGATTCGCTCCCATGCGCCGTTCGCCCTTGGGCGCCAGTTCGGCCAGTTCCGGTCTCAAGCGCCCCTGCTCGTCGAAGAGTTCCTCCGGCCGGTAGCTCCTCAACCAGTCTTCCAACAGCTTGAGGTGATCGGGATGAGTGGCAGGGTCGGAGAGCGGCACCTGGTGCGCGCGGAAAGTGCCCTCGACCTGCAGCCCATCGACAACCTTGGGCCCGGTCCAACCCTTCGGCGAATTGAGGACGATCATCGGCCAGCGCGGACGGGCGATGTTTCCCTCGCCGCGCGCGCCCTGCTGGATCTGTTTGATCTGCTCGACGGCCGTGTCGAGCGTCGCGGCCATCGCTTCATGCATCAACGCCGGTTCGTGACCTTCGACGAAGTAAGGCGTCCACCCGTAGCCGCGGAGCAACTGCTCCAATTCCTCGCGAGTGATGCGCGCCAGGACGGTCGGATTGGAGATCTTATAGCCGTTGAGGTGCAGGATCGGCAGCACCGCGCCGTCGGTGGCCGGATCCAAGAACTTGTTGGAATGCCATGCCGTGGCCAGCGGTCCGGTTTCCGCCTCGCCATCGCCGACCACGCAGGCGACGACGAGATCGGGAGTGTCGAACACCGCTCCGAAGGAGTGACTGAGCGAGTAGCCCAGTTCTCCGCCCTCATGGATCGAACCCGGGCACTCCGGCGATGCGTGGCTGGGAATTCCGCCGGGGAAGGAAAACTGGAGAAAGAGCTTCTGCAGCCCGGCCTCGTCCTGACTGATGTTCGGATAGATCTCGCTGTAGGTGCCTTCGAGGTACGTGTTGCCCACCACCGCCGGGCCACCGTGTCCGGGACCGGAGACGTAAATCATGTCGAGGTCGTATTTCCTGATGACCCGGTTCAAGTGCGCGTAGATGAAGTTCTGTCCGGGGGTCGTTCCCCAGTGTCCGAGCAGCATGTGCTTGACATCCGCCAGGGCCAGTGGCCGCTTCAGCAGCGGATTGTCGTAAAGATAGATCTGCCCCACCGACAAATAGTTGGCGGCGCGCCAGTAGGCGTCCATCTTGCCGAGCAGTTCAGGCGTGAGGGTGCTGCTCTTCATGGTTCAATTCCCTTTCATTCACCGCTAGCGGCCCAGCACCTGTCGCGCGACTCTCATGTGTTTCGTCTCCAGTCCCAAGACCTGATCTGTCGGATCGGAACGGCCACGCCCTGACTTAGGCACCGCTCAGGGAGTACGAAGATCTGTGTTCGGCGTCGTGCAGCCAATACGGTGGCCGGCCGTAGTGAAAGTAGAGCCGGTTCTCATACTCGCGAGTGATCGGCGCGGACTCGACATACTCCGGACCGTTCTGGATGGCTTCCCGGGAGAGGCCGACGTAGACTTTGGAATTCGTCCAGCTCACACGTTCGATCCATGCGGGTGAAATTAGTACCTTCTTGCCCGGCCACCAATTCCGCGTTGCCACCTCGATGTAGCGGATGGCCCAGGCTTCATCGTCCACGACGAACCCGTCGACATGGCCGATTTCACCATCAGCCGCCTCGATGTAATAGCCAGTGACGGCCTCGGTGCTGCGCAGATGTGAATCCGCCGACTCTCTGCGGACCCTGTCGGCCAGTGCTTCCGTAAAAGCAGTGGCTGGAACAGCCAAGCCCGCCGGGTAGAAGGCTGGGCCCCACAGGTAGGGACCGTCCCAATAATTGGGATACCCGTAATACCCGAGGTATGCGGTTTCGTGCTGTCGCGAGACCGGCTCATGCGTGTTGATGTCGGGGCTATGCTCCACCTGCTTTTTCGTCAGCGCCACATCCAATCGCCTGGCGTCCCAATCCGTATGGATGATTGAGATTGGCGAGATCAGCACCTGCCGGCCGCCAAGCCAGCCGCCGGTTTCTACCGTGAGGTAGCGGATCGCCCATGTCTCGTCGTCGAAATAGAACTCATCTACCGTTCCGAGCTCGCCGTCCGTGGCTCGGATCACAAAACCCTTCAATTGCGTAGCATTGGTTAACATTGGCTGTTGCCCTCCGGGGCAGTTGTTGACTGCGCTTTCGGCGCCGGCGATCGACACATCGAGGCTCTATCTGACAGCGGCTCCCGCCATTTCGGCGGAGTGCAGTGTCACATTGACAGCCCGTGTGCTTTCGATTACGTCCTTCGCTCTTTCGACTTCTGCCGCAGTGCCATGCACCAACAGCAGGAATTTGTCGGTTCTCAGCGCCAGTTCGTACTTAATGACGCTGTCCTTCGGAATGCCCATGCTATAGAGCCCCGCCCCTATAGCACTCAAACCGCCAACTGCCAGGGCGCCCTCCAGCGCGCCCACGATCCACGCCACCACGGGGCCCGCCACAAGCACCGGACCGATGCCCGGAATGGCAAAGAAGGCCGACCCGAACAGCAATCCCCAGAAGCCGCCCCAAAAAGCGCCGGTCTTGCCCCAGTACTTCATCCGGTCGCCGGTGTTGTAGTAACCCACCACGTGTTCATCGGTGTGGGAGTCCTTTCCAACGATGGACAAGGAGCGCATGTCGACTCCCGCCCGTTGCAACTCCTTGACTGCTCCTTCGGCTTCGGTGTGCGTCCCATAGACAGCTACCACTGCGTTCAGTTCCGACATTCCTATTCTCCTTTGGAGTTTGCGTCCACTAGTACTGCACGTCCAGCACCAACCTGGTTTCCGATTCGGAATACTCGTCCCTCCGCCGCAGCTCACAGGGTTCAACGCGCTTCACGGAGACCCTAAGCCATATAGGTGCATAATCTGCTATCGCGGGTGCAAAGTTCGCATCTGAAGGCCAAGCGTTCTGCCGGTTTACGCTTACCGATTCGGAGCCGGATACCGGCCACGCGGCTGCCCGCTCGCCAAGATTATGGCAATCCGAAGCCCCCAAGGGTCATATGCCGATGCAGAGGAAATTGGCCCGTCTCGTGCACATGTTAGGGGAGTTGCCTGCGCTTCCACAGGAGGAAACACCATGCACGAGGCACACCGGAAAGCCGCCGAGCAGCACGAACTTGCGGCGCATGCCCATCGTACTGCCGCCGAACATAACGAAAAAGGGGATTACACAACGGCAATCTGGCATTCAGAACGAGCGCTGGAGTACTCGGATCACGCTTACAAGCTTGCCAAGAAAGCCCATACCAAGTCGGGGGAGATAGTGAGCACTTAAATGTCTACTCGTTATAACAACGGATCCCACTACGAAAATCATCAACGAGCCGCCGAGTTGCACGACAGTGCCGCCCACGCGCATCGTAGCGCTGCGGAGGCCCATGAGAAACAGGATCATCAAACCGGGCAGGAGCGCTCCAGGCAGGCTCTTGAGCATTCCCAACAGGCTTACCGGCATAGCGAGATGGCGAACCGGAACGCTGTCAACGAACACGGCCTCGCGACGTTCGGGCACGAGGACATCGCAGCGCTGGCTTATGCGCTATGGCACGGCAGAGGCTGCCCGGAGGGATCTGCGGAAGAAGACTGGTTCCAGGCCGCGCAGGAATTGCGCGCCCGCTCAGGCGGCCTTCAGAAGTGAACACACGTAGAGAGGATCGGAATCGATGAAGCGCGTTTATCTATCGTCTTTCCCAATGCGGGCGATCTTCTGTGCCGCGCTGCTGCTTGCACCCGGGGGCGCACTGCTGACTGCCCAACAGCCTCCGCAACTCCCACCTCCCGGTCAGGCACTGTCGCCCAATCAACTCGACGATCTGGTAGCGCCGATCGCACTCTACCCGGACCCGCTGGTAAGCCAGATCCTGGTGGCGTCCACCTATCCGCTCGAACTCGTCCAAGCCTCGCAGTGGCTACAACGAAACCCGGGCTTGACGGGCGCTGCCCTGACCCAGGCGGCACAACAGCAAAACTGGGATCCGAGCATACAGGTCCTAGTGGTCTTTCCGGACCTCGTCAAACGGTTGAACCAGGACATCACGTGGGCGACAAATCTCGGCAACGCCTTTCTGAGTCAGCAAGGCGACGTGATGGACGCCGTACAGCGAATGCGGTTGAAGGCGCAGCAGGCAGGGAAGTTGTCCTCGACGCGCCAGCAAACTGTCACCACCACGAACGACTCCGGGCAACCCGCCATCGTAATCC
>Ga0187858_10004720_pt1 | contig 12692 bp, 7 predicted proteins | sample June2016WEW_8_15_FD_133015 | JGI IMG/M metagenome (GOLD analysis project Ga0187858, IMG submission 133015) | Peatland microbial communities from SPRUCE experiment site at the Marcell Experimental Forest, Minnesota, USA - June2016WEW_8_150 | ecosystem: Environmental > Terrestrial > Soil >...
ATACCGGTCCCCCCGCTCCTTCTCCAGCGCCCTGGTCACCAGCCTCGAAACATCGGGCGGGCAACTGAGACCGGGACACGCCAGATCGAGCGGTATCGGCGGAACCTGTAACCGTTGCAACAGCACCGCGACTGGCGTATCCGCCGCAAATGGCAACCGCCCGGTCAGCATCTCATAGAGCACCAGCCCTAGCGAGTACAGATCCGTGCGCCCATCCAAGTCACTCCCGCGCATGCCGAGCGCTTGCTCAGGCGACGCGTACCTAGGCGTGCCCACGAATAATCCGGTCGTGCTCGTCACCATGCCAGTGAACCCGAGACCGGCTTCCTCGCGCACCTTTGCAATCCCGAAATCGATAACCCTGACCGACTCGCCACCATCCGCGCTCTTGGCCAGCAGCAGGTTCTGAGGCTTGATGTCCCGGTGAATGATCCCCTTTTGGTGCGCAGCCGACAACGCCGAACACGTTTGAGCGGCGATTTGCAATGCAAGCTCGGGAGCCAACGGACCCCCGCGGTCGAGCTTCTGCCGCAAGCTCTGCCCGTCCACATACTCCATCACCACGAACAACTGGTCGTCTTCCGTGTAGTCCGCGTCCTCCACGCGCACGATATGCGGGTGCTGAAGCTGCCGCATGACCAGGGCCTCTGCCATGAGCCTTTTGAGCCCTTGCTGCTCTCCCGGAACCGGCGCGAGCAGCACCTTAAGCGCCTTCTCCTCGTTCCAGATCAAATGCCGCGCCCGATACACCACGCCCATACCGCCTCGTCCAATCTCGCTGAGGATCTCGTACTTTTTCCGTATTACGGTGCCGGGCTCCAAGCCACCGCTGGAGCGCAATGCGGAGCCATCACGAGGGCAGAACCCAACGTCGTTGGCGTAGCTAGCCGAGCACGTGGGGCAGGTCTTCACACTTGGTCAAGCTTACCGTATTGATCCTGGTGCGGCAATGGCCAGCGACCGTTTGAAATCTTCCCGCGATCGCCGGGCGGCGCGAGCAGACGGAGGGTTCGCTCGAAGCGGGAAAGCTGGCGGACCTGATCGTGCTTTCGCAGAACCTATTCGACGTGAAGCCTGAGCAGACAGGTTAGACCGAGGTGTTGCTGACTATGGTGGTGGAAGGGTAGTCTACGAATCGCACGCGCATTGACGCGCCGGGCAGGCGGCCTTACGGTTGCAAGGTGACGGATACTGACGAGCGCAATTTGAACTGGATCCGGGTTCCCTTATCGACGCGCTCACTGCGACGAATGCCGTGCTTCTTTATAAGATACGGCGTTGTACTTACCTGGTACTTCTTGTCTCCCGTGGTAATGGACGTTAACTCCAGCATCGGTTCCGACTTGGAGTGGCCCGCGTTGGCGGTCTCTTGCAACCGCAGGCCTGCGTCATCGCCGCGGCTAATCGCTTCGCTCCCCCCCACCAGCACCGGCACAGCGACCGTCGCTCGGAACTCCTGGCCGACGGCGCTGTTCTTGCCATCGATGGGATCGACTGTTGTCACGGTAATGACGGTTCCGGCGGGTATGGTCTGGGTAGGAACAGGAGGCGGCGCGGGCGCCGCTGCCGGCGGCGGTGTCACTGCTGACGGAGGCTCTGCCACGGCCGTCGAAGGCGGCGCCAGCGGAGCGGCCTGAGGCTTTGGACGGAAAATCAGCCAGCCCGCGAGCAGGGCAACGATCACAACCACGCCAGCGGCCGTCAACTTGCGCGGACGGGTCCAGAAGGCAGGCTTGGGCTGCGCGACAGGGGCGATCCCGGGGCTGGTTGGCGGCTCGATGACGCTGTCCGCTCCGGCACGCGGGCCATCGACCCTGGTGACCGCCGCATGGAAATCCTGGGGATGCCCCAGCGCCGCGGCGAACTCCTCCACGGTTTGAAATCGCGCGTCCGGATCCTTGGCCAGCGCTTTGAGTACGGCATCCTCCACGCTCTGCGGAATGCGGGCATTGAAGCCCGTGGGCGGGGGCGGCGGCGTGTTCACATGAGCGTTCATCATGTGGAACTCGCTGTCCGCTTTGAAGGGCAAATGTTCGGTCAGAATCTCGAACAGGGTCGCCCCGAGAGAGTAAATGTCGGACCGTATGTCGACCGGTTTATTCAGGACCTGCTCGGGCGACATGTAGCAGACGGTTCCCACTTGTACTCCGGTGCGCGTGAGGCCGCGGTCGCCGATGACTTTGGCCAGTCCGAAGTCCATGACTTTGACGATGCCATCGCGGTTCAGCATCATGTTGCTGGGCTTGATATCGCGATGCACGATCCCCAGCCGATGCGCATAGCCGATGCCCGAGAGGGCCTGGAGGAATAGCGGCAGCGCCTCCGCCGCGGGGATCGGACCGCGGCGCGCTACGATCTGAGCGAAGTTCTCGCCCTCCACGAACTCCATCACCATGTAGGCGGCACCGTCCTCGACCAGGAAGGCATAAAGCGTCGCCAGGTTGGGGTGGTTCATTTGCGCCTGCGCGCGCGCCTCTCCGCGGAATCGCTCGACCAACGCGGGGTTTTGGGAGAGTGCGGCGCTGAGGGCTTTGACGGCCACGGGACGGTCGAGAGCGGTGTCCATCGCCTTGTAGACGATGCCCATGCCGCCTTCGCCGAGCTTCTCTACGATCCGGTAGTTGCCGATTTGCTTTCCGATCATGGCTTTGTCAAGTCGAGCGATTCGATTATCGTGAGAGCCTCCCACACCGTTGGCCGGACATCACCCTCTGGTGCGGTTTAGCTCGTCCCTCCAGGTCACCTCTTCCAATGATGGCACATCCGGATTGTGAGGCTACGGCCATCGATTTCGGAACATTCGGCGGGTTCGAGCGTCCAATCAAGACATGCGGTGTTCCGGCATAGCTATATGTCTGTCCTTGGGGGTCATGCTTTCCGCGCAGACCGCCCAAAAGCGCACGGCGGGCAAGGAGGCGACGGCTCCGGCCAAGCCAGCGGCGGTCGCGGAGGACTGGCCGGTGTGGGGCGGGAAGAACCGCGATTTCATGGTCAACACATCGGGCCTGGCGGATTCCTGGCCGGCGGCGGGTCCGAAGAAGATCTGGAGCCGCGCGTTGGGGGACGGCTATTCGGCGGTCGCCGAGGAAGGCGGCGTCCTGTACACCGGGTTTCGGCGGAATTCCCGCGACGTGATCACCGCGCTTGACGCGGCGACCGGCAAGACTCTCTGGGAGTATGAATATGAGAACCCATTCACGAACTCTGACTCGGAGGCGGTGGGTCCGGGCCCTTATGCCATGCCACAGGTGATCGGCGATCGCGTGGTTACAGCCAGCGGCACGGGGAAGATCCATTCGCTCGACAAGAAAACCGGGAAGGTACGCTGGTCGCACGATCTGTATAGCGAGTTCCATGCGAGCCATCTACAATTCGGTTACTCCTGCCACGGGCTGCCGTATAAGGACATGTTGATCTATCAGGCTGGGGGACAGGGCGACGGCGTGATCGCGTTCCGGCAGAGCGACGGAGCGGTGGTTTGGAAGGCGCTGCAGTTCACGAACTCGCATTCGTCGCCACTGCTGATCAATGTGGACGGCCAGCCGCAGGTGGTGGTACTCGCGGCCAAAACTGTGTTCGGCTTCAATCCGGACAATGGCACACTGCTGTGGAGCCACGAGCACGAGACCAGCTACGGCCTGGCGGTCAGCACGCCCGTGTGGGCGCCCGGCAATCTCCTCTTCGTGGCCTCGGCATACGGAACCGGCGCGCGCGTGCTGCAACTGACCCAATCCGCCGGGAAGACCACGGTCAAGCAGCTTTGGTACGATCCGCACCTGCAACTACATATCGGGACGGCGATCCAGCGGGATGGTTATGTGTACATGTCCAGAGGCTACGACGGACCGGTTTTCCTGAGTGCGGTCGAGTTGAAGACTGGTAAGATCACGTGGCAGGAACGCAGCTTTGCCAAAGCGCAATTGCTGTGGGCGGATGGGAAGCTGATCGTCGCGGACCAGGATGGAACGCTGGCTCTTTGCCGGGTGACTCCTCAGAAGTTCGAGTTGCTTTCGAAGGCATCGGTGCTGCAGAGTATCGCCTGGACGCCGCCGACACTAGTGGGCACGCGGTTGTATCTGCGGGATAGGAAGACTATCGCGGCGTATGATTTGGGGAGGTAGGGACGGCGAACTGAAGTTCGCCTGCGCCGACAGGAGTGTCGGCGCGGCAGGCAAGAGTGCCTGCGCCACGGGGTAAACTTAGATCCTATGAAGCTTTGCACAGTGTATCTTGTGGCTCTGGCCGCTTTGGCGGCGGACTTGAATTGGCCTCAATTTCGCGGACCGTCCCCTAACGGGACCGGCACGGGCGTGCCGCCCATCGAATGGAACGTCGAATCCGGTAAGAACATCCTTTGGAAAACCGCGATTCCTGGCCTGGGTCACTCCAGCCCGGTGATCTGGGGAGATCGAATCTTCATCACCAGCGCAGTGCCCGCGACCGGCGAGTCGTCTCTCAAGGTCGGCCTCTATGGCGACATCGCTCCAGTCAAGGGGGAACCCGCGCAGAGTTTCAACGTATATTGCCTGGATCGCAAGACCGGCAAGATTCTGTGGGAGCGCACGGCGGCCAGCGGTCCGCCTAAGATCATGCGGCACCCGAAATCGACGCACGCCAATCCGACTCCCGCTACGGACGGCCACCACTTGGTGGTCTTCTTCGGCTCGGAAGGGCTCTATACCTACGACCTGGATGGCAAGCTGCTTTGGAAGAAAGACTTCGGAATTCTGGACGCCGGCTTCTACATGGTTCCCGGAGCGCAGTGGGGATTTGCCAGCTCGCCGGTGATTCATGACAACATGGTGATCATTCAGGCCGACGTGCAGAAGGACTCGTTCCTGGGGGCGTTCGACATCGAGAGCGGGAAGGAACTCTGGCGCACACCGCGGAACGATGTGCCCACCTTTGGCACGCCGGCGGTGGTTCCCTACACGGCCGGCGGCGCCAAAGGCTGGCAGGTGGTGGTGAACGGTTGGAAGCACATCGGAGGGTACGATCTGAAGACCGGTAAGGAACTATGGAGCCTCAAGGGTGGCGGCGACATCCCGGTTCCTACGCCGGTGTTTCTGGATGGGTTGGTAGTAGTTACGAACGCCCATGGCAAGGGGCGGCCGATCTATGCCATTCGCACCGACGCGGCAGGCGACATCACGGAGAGCCATGCCAGCATCGCCTGGACGGAGGAGCGCGGTGGAAATTACATGCAGACTCCGCTTCTGCACGACGGCCTCGGTTACTTCTGCCTGGACTCCGGCGTGCTGACCGTCTATCAGATGGACAAGGGCGAACGGGTGTATCAGCAACGTCTGGGCGGCGGGACTTCGGGCTTTACGAGCTCTGCGGTGACCGCAGGCGACCATCTCTATATCACGAACGAAGAAGGCCATAGCTATGTGTTGGCGCTTGGGCGGGAGTACAAGTTACTCGCCGAGAATGACACTGGCGAGACGGTGATGGCTACGCCGGCTATTTCGGATGGGGTGTTGTATATCCGGGGCGCCAAGCATTTGTTTGCGATTGGAGGGAAGCCGGCGAACTGAAGTTCGCGGTTGGCAGGCGAAAGCGCCTGCCCCACCTGTTACACACTCACCCAGCGGCGAGCCTTCATTTCGAAGCGCGGCAGGGTTCCGCAGGGGACCTGTGACACGGGGATACGCAATGCGAAAGCATTCGTCAGCGCGGCTTCCAGCCGGTGTGGCAGATTGGAATCGCTCGCATGCTCCGGCGCGGGTTCGACCTGGATACTCAGCTCCGGCAGGGAGCGGTGATTCTGGATTTCCACGCGATATTCGCGCACGGCGGTGAAGGCGCGGAGAATGTTATCTATGGCGCTGGGATACACGTTGACGCCACGCACCACCAGCATGTCGTCCGTACGCCCGAGGATGCCGCCGTCCAGAGCCAGGTCAGTCGCGCCACACTCGCAGCGATCGCCGGGAGAGGCCTGTACCATGTCGCTAGTGCGATAGCGCAGGAGCGGAGAACCCAGCCGGCCGAGATTAGTCAGGACGAGCTCGCCTGTAACTCCGCGGGGAACGGGGTTGCCGGTCTCCGGATCGATCACTTCGGCGATGTATGACGCTTCGATGACGTGTAACACGCCGGGGCGTTTCGGGCATCCGTAGCTGACGGGGCCGATTTCGGTCATACCGTGGTGATCGACGACCCGCGCGCCATTCCAGAGCTTCGAGATATGTGCGCGCACGGAGGGAACGCTACCGCCCGGCTCGCCGGCGACGATGAGGGTTCTGACTTTGCCGGCCGCCAGATCGATGTTCTCCTCGGCGGCGACTTCCGCCAGCCGCAAAGCATAGGTCGGCGTGCAACACAGCACCGTGGCAGACGTATCGACGATGGCGCGCAGCCGGGTGGCGCTACGCATGCCGCCTCCCGGAATGACGAGGCAGCCGAGGCGCGCCGCAGCTTCGAATCCTACCCAGAACCCCAGGAATGGCCCGAAGGAGAACGCGAAGAAGATGCAGTCGCCGGGTCGTACGCCCGCTGCGCGGTAGACGCGCGCCCAGTTCTCGATCATCCAGTTCCAGCTCTCGGGCGTATCCAGCCAGTGCATGGGGTTCCCGGTACTGGTAGCGCTGGTCTGGCAGAAACGCGTGTAGCGATCGAGGGGATAAGTCAGGTTCGAGCCATAGGGGGGATGCGCGACCTGATCTTCGATCAACTCCTGTTTGAGTGTGAACGGCAGGCTCGATAGATCGGAATCGATGCCCGTGCCGCGCAGCTTGGCGGAATAGAAAGGATTGCTGTGAAGCACCGCGCCCAGGAGCGAGCGCAGCTTATGACTCTGGTCCGGTGTGAGGTTCATCGGCATTGAAGGGGCTGGCCATGCGGAAGAGGCTGCGGCACGTCCGCGAATTTAGCTACTGCATCGAATAGTGGCCGAAAGTCCCGGAAAAGGTTGCCGATGAGGCAGTCGGTCATGTCGCCCTTGAGCTGCGGAAACTCCCTAATAAACGTCCGGAAGCTGAAGGCGTGATTGTAAAAGGCATAGACCAGTTTGCGCATGGCTTCGACGCCCTGGCAGACCTGCGCGCCGTATTCGCGGAAGCGAGAGGCGGATACGTCGCCTGCGGTGAGGGCGCCATCTACGGCGTCAGCAACGAGTTCTCCGCTGCGCAGGGCCAGGAAGACACCGGAGGAGAACACCGGATCGAGAAAGCCGAAGGCATCGCCTGCCAGGACAAGGCCATCCGCCGCACAGTAACGGGAGCGGTAGGAATACTCTCCGGTCACGCGATAGGGTCCGGTCTGTTGACCAGCGGCCAGGTGCTGCGCGATCCAGGCGTTCTTCTTCACTTCGCGATGAAAGATAGTGGGAAGATCGTGCGTATCTTTGTAGAGATAGTCCTTCTCGGCAACGACACCTACACTTACTACGTCGTCTGCGAGGGGAATGTACCAGAACCAACCCTTTTCCGGAACGTAGGCCACCGTGGTAGCGCCTTCGTCCATTCCGGGGTCGCGGAGGGCGCCTTTGTAGTAGGTCCAGATAGCGATCTTATTCAAGTAAGGATCGCGGACCTTCCAACCGTTGCGCGTCACTGCGAAGGCGTCACGTCCGGTGGCATCGATCGTGATGGGCGCATGGAATTCGCAAGTATCGCCATTGCTTGTGACGGCTTTGACGCCGATGACTGCACCATCGGGCTGAATCAATTCGCGGGCGGTAATCTCTTCGATCACTTCGGCGCCTTTCTCGCGGGCGTTGTCCAGCAGCAACTGGTCGAACTCGCTGCGGAGGACCTGCCAGGTCATGGAAGCTTCGTGATCCAACTGCTGCCAGAAATAGAAAGGCACGGAGGCACGGCCGCTTGCGCCTACGAATTGGACGCTGTACTTCTTCGTGAAGTGAGACGCTTTCATGCGGTCGAGGACGCCGATGCGCTCCAGAGTGAAGTAGCCGTAGGGCAGCAGTGACTCACCGATGTGATAGCGGGGGAATTTCTCTTTCTCCAGCACCACTACGCGCCGGCCTTTTGCCGCGAGCACGGCCGCGGCCGTAGAACCAGCCGGGCCGCCTCCGATTATGATGGCGTCGTAAGTGCGATCCATGGAAAGCCTCGATCAGCAGGTTTGCGCCGGCACGGGAGCAGACGCTGCGGGCATGAGCGCCGGCGGCTCAAGCGCGCGGTGTTCGGGCAGGAAGAATTCGGGGAGCAGGGTGTCCACTTGCAGCAGGCCTTTGCGGCTGAGACGCACACCATCCGCGTCAGCCACGAGCCAGCCCTGGTCTTGCAGCTTACGCAGTGGCGCAGCGAAGCGCTCCCGAATCCGTACGCCGAACTTATTCCGAAAGTACGGCTCCTGAACGTGTCCGAGCTTCAATTGAAGAATAAACTCGCGAATCATGCGTTCTTCCCCAGTGAGCGACAGGGCGCGGTAGATAGGAAGAGTACCTTGATTAAGTTTGCCGCAATAGGGTCCGAATTCGTGCTCATTCTGGAAATGGACGCCCTGGACATGCGAGAAAGAGGCGACTCCGAGGCCGACCATATCCGCGCCGGACCACAGGAGATCGGTATAGGCAAAGCGCGTGCGTGCCGGGTCCTTCACAGCCGTGTAAGCGCTGCGAACGTAATAGCCGGCTTTCTCCAACTCGGCGAAAGCGTAACCTACCCAGTCGCGCTTAGTCTGCCAGGTGGCCACGGGGGCGAACGTCTGACCTTGTACCTTCATCTCATGGAATAGAGTGGTATTGTACGGAACTTCCATCTGATAGATGGTGACGCTGTCAGGATCGAGGGCAACCGTTTTGCGCACGCATTCACGCCAGTTGGCGGTAGTTTCTCCGACCATGCCGGCGATGAGGTCAATGTTGATTTGCGGGAAGCCGATGGAACGCGCGAAGTTGTAGGAAGGCGCGATTTCCTTTGAAGTATGCGCGCGGCCGTTGGCCTTTAGAATCTCGTCGTCGAAGTTCTCGATGCCCAGACTCAGGCGGGTCACACCCAGATCCTTGATCACCCGGAGCTTGCCTTCGGTGAGGGTACCGGGCTCACACTCGAAGGCGACCTCTTCGGCTTCATCCCAGGGCAGCAGCAGTTTCATGCGATCGACCAGGCTGGCAAGCTGCCGGGACGAGATATAAGAGGGAGTGCCGCCCCCAAAGTAAATGAACTTCGGTTTGCGGCCGCCGACGAAGGCCTTTTGGGAATAGAGAGTCAACTCCTGAACGGCGGCATCCAGATAACTTTCCACTTCGGATGCGTTCTTGTCGGTGTAGACTTTGAAGTAACAAAAGTGACAACGCTTGCGGCAGAAGGGGATGTGGAGATAGATGCCGAGGGGAGTTCCGGGCGCTGGGGCGCGGTCCAGGGCGGCGTACGCGTCGGCAACGTGCGCGGCGTTCCAGAGCGCAAATGGGGGGTAGTTGGAGACGAAGTAGCTCCCGGCCGTAGTTTGTTCAGTTTCGGTTAGCATCCGGCTTTGATTAATTATACACCCTGGGGAAATGCTCCTTGGCAGGCGGAAGCGCCTGCCCCACCTAGAACAGCAGCTTCAGGGCCAGTTGCACGCGGCGGGGACTTCCGGCCGAAAGAATTTGGCCAAAGGTCGGAGAGCCGATGAAGTTATCGGGCAGACCGAAGTTCGTGTGGTTCAGCACGTTGAATGCTTCGACTCGGAATTGCGCCGTGGCACGCTCGCGAATCGTCGTGTTCTTTACCAGCGAGAGATCCACGGTAGCCATGCCCGGTCCTTCGACGGTATTGCGGCCTGAGTTGCCGAAGGTTCCGTACGGCGGAATCACGAAAGCCGACGTATTGAACCATTCGTTTGCCGAAGGATTGGAAAGCCGCGGATTCCCTACAACGTTGGGCCGGTCGTTTGCGCCAAAACCCAGGCTGTCGATGCCGGTATTGCTGTTGTCGTCATCCGCCAGCAGGTCCACGGTGAACGGCTGGCCGGTCTGGAACTGCAGGATGCCGAAGGTCTGCCAGCCCTTGAGCCAGCGGGAGGCCGAGTGGAACGGCAGATCGTAGGCGTAGCTGGCCACGAACCGTTGGCGAACATCGAAGTTGGAAAGGCCGCGCTCGGCGCGCAGGTCGTAACTGTCCTGCGGGAAGTTCGAATCGCCGGTGCTCGAAAAGAAGCTGGAATCGTTGTCGATGGATTTGGCGAAAGTGTAGGAAGCGAGCAGCGACAAGCCAAAGTTCAGGCGCTGTATGAAGCGGGCCTGGAGGCTGTTGTAGCTGGAATTCCGGTTGGACTCCAACAGGTCGATATCGGCGAACTGCGGCAGCGGACGCTCGAAATAAGGGTTTGCGGATGGCGGGGGCTGGTTGATGTCGCGCGCGCCGATCAGATCGGTGCCCTTGGAGCCGACGTAGCCGATCTCGAACATACGGCTGCCACCGAGGGATCGCTCGACATTGAAGTTCCATTGCTGCACATATGGCGTGTGCAGATTGCGCTGGAAGGCCAGCGCGGAGGGCGGGTAAGGATAAGGGAAGTCGCTCGGGAACGGGTTGGAAAGCAGCAGCGGCTGGGTGGCGCTGAGCGGGTAGTAGACGTTGAGATTGAAATAGGGCGGGCTGAAATAGAGACCCTCGCCGGGAGCGAGCGACGACTGATCGTAGTAGACGCCGTAGCCCGCGCGCACGACCGTGCGCGGCGATCCGGCGGGCGTCCAGGCCAGGCCCACGCGCGGGGCGAAGTTGTCGCGGTTCGGGACGTAGCCGCCGCGCGGCATACCGTCGGTGCCGACGGGCACGAGCGTTTGCGTGGTCTGGTCGTAGAGGTTGGCGTGATTTTGGGCGTCCACTCCGGGCGAATTGTACTCGTAGCGGAGCCCCAGAATCAACGTGAGATTAGGGCGCACGCGCCAGGTGTCATTGGCGAAAAAGTTGTAGCTGTGAGTGCGCAGATGCTCGGGGTTATCGAGTGTGGCGACGCCGGAATCCGTGGGCAAGCCCAGCAGCAACTCTTCCAGAGCATTGCCGGTGATGTCTCCCAGGAAGTCGATGAAGCCGCGGGATTCGATGTCGCGATAGGCGTTTTGCTGCGTGATCCGGTAATCCACGCCGAACTTGGCTTGGTGGCGGCCATGCACCCAGGTCAGGTTATCGTTCAACTGATAGACGTTGGTGGTGGCATGCTGCGGGTTGTTGTCTTCATCGCCGAGGGGCGAGAATCCGGTCACCGAGATCAAGCTGAGTCCGAAATCGCGCGGGTTGGTGGAGATGGTCGGCAGGCCGACCTGGCTATTGACGTTTTGACCGATATCCTGCTGATAGACGCCCTCGGAGACGCGGTCGAATCCGGCGCGGAATTCATTGAGCAGGGCGGGCGTGAAGACGTGCGTTTCGGCGATCATGGCGTTTTGATCGCGGGTGGGGACGTTGTCGCCGTATCCGGGCACCAGGGGAAAGCCGACGCCGGTGAACGGCTCGAACAGGCTCCCGTCGGCGAAGCTATAGCGGACGGTCAACTGCGAAGAAGGTGCGAGGGAATGATCGACGCGCAGATCGAAATTGTCGGCGCGCGTGCGTCCATCAGGTGACGACACATAGTTCTGGTTGAGCACGTTGCGATTGGGCGCGGGATAAAGCGCGGCGATGGCCAGGCCGGTGGGGTCCAAATAGGCGCTGGGGATCATGTTGTTGGGAAATGGCGCGCCGGTATAGGGATCGATGGCGGGGATGGGGCTCTGGGAGAAATCGCCGGTGCGTTCGGCCACGGTGGGCACGTTGGTGACTTGGGTGATGCCGGTGCTGTCGCGGGTGCCCTGATAGTCGAGGAAGAAGAAAGTGCGGTCCTTGACGATGGGTCCGCCGAGTGTGCCGCCGAACTGGTTGCGCTGGTCCTGCGGCGCGGGTGTGTCAGATGGGGCGAAATAGTTGCGCGCATCGAATACGGCATTGCGGAAGAATTCGTAGGCGGTGCCATGGAACTGGTTGCCGCCGGAGCGCAGCACGACGCTGATTTGTCCGCCGCCATTGCGCCCGAAGGAGGCGTCGTAAGTGCTGGACAGGACCTCGAATTCGCGGATGGCGTCAACGGGCGGGGTGACTGCGACGCCATTGAGCTTGGGGTCGCCGTTAAAGACGCCGTCAAGCAGGAAGTCGTTGGCGTCCTCGCGGGCGCCGTTGATATTGATGGCGAAAGAGCCCCGCACGGAGGCGGCCGAGCCCTCCGCGGCAGGCACCACGCCGGGCAGCAGCAGACTCAGGTCGTAGAAATTGCGGCCATCGAGGGGCAATCCTTGCACCTGGCGCGTGTCGATGACGTCGCCGACGGTGGCAGAGTCGGTGCGCAGCAGGCTTCGGGTAGCTGAGACGGTGACCTGCTCGGTGGTCTTGCCGGGCAGCAAGGGCACCTCGACGCGGATTTCCTGATTCTGATCGAGGACCAAGTTCTGTACATGAGTGCGGTAACCGGGCGCATCCACTTCGAGGCGGTAGGCGCCAGGAGCGAGCAGGGTCACCAGAAATTCACCTTGCGCGCCAGTGACAGCGCTGCGTTTCTGGTTGGTTTCCTGCTGGACGAGCGTGACGGAGACGCCCGACAGCGGCTTTTTGGCGGCATCGGTGACGTCTCCGCCGATCGAGCCGCGGGTGGATTGCGCGTTTAGCGCGGCGCCGGCCAGCAGGATGAAGATTAGACATGCTTTCACGAGGTTCTCCGGAGGTGTGTTGACCAGAATTATAAATTATAGCCCGATGGGGAGATAGACG